>Ga0102817_1000393_pt1 | contig 12367 bp, 8 predicted proteins | sample ColrivemetaGS555_FD_78193 | JGI IMG/M metagenome (GOLD analysis project Ga0102817, IMG submission 78193) | Estuarine microbial communities from the Columbia River estuary - Ebb tide non-ETM metaG S.555 | ecosystem: Environmental > Aquatic > Marine > Intertidal zone > Estuary | place: USA...
ATCTTTTTTATTATGTGTTAAAATTCCATTTGCAAAGAATGTATCGTTAGGTTCTACGTCTAATTTATAAACTGTATATTGATTAACTTCATCCATTTCTAAAGACTCTATCAAAAATTCTCCATAGTCAAGCTTAAACATAACATCACCAATTTCTAACTGATCCGCTGTCCTTGCTTGCCACTCACCATCTCTTTTTATGATGTGTATGTGTCCCATGGTAGTTCTTAATTGTCCGTCATTTATATTAACCGTTCCTATAACATCTGCTCTCCAAATATTTACAGCAGTATGTTCATTAGATAATGAATTCGTGTATACTTCTTCTTCTCTGACAAGACTTAAATCACTAACGTTATCTACATTAAACGATCCATCCATAGTTAAAATACTTTGACCATGTACTAAAGTTTCAACTAGTCTTTGTTCACCTTCGGCAATATGAACTAGTGTTCCTTCAACTACACATTCTTCTAGAGTGTTTCTATAAGTTCCTCTAGATGTATTGACATATATCGCGGTTGAAAAAGATGTGTTATATGTAACTATTGTGTTCCAACTAGTTAGTAATCCTGAACCTCCACCTGAACTATTATCTGCAGGAACTAATGTACTCCATGATGTTGATTTAGTTGTTGATCTAGAGTATCCAGTATTAAACGTTGTTGTTGTCGATTTACTAGTATTTCTATCAGTTACCCTAGATGTATTTCTTCTCGTTCCAAACGTAGTTGTTGTATTCCAAGAAGTTGTCCATGTAGTTGTTGTCGATTGACTAGTTGCAAACGTAGTTGTTGTCGATTTACTAGTTGCAAATGTAGTCGTTGTATTTTTACTAGTTATAAACGTAGTTGTTGTCGAATGTTCTGTACTTCTACTAGTTGACCACGTTGTCGTTGTCGATTTACTAGTTGCCCACGTTGTTGTTGTTGCTCGCGACGTGCTCCATGAAGTTGTCCATGTAGTTAATGTAGATTTAGATGTACTAAATGTTGTTGTAGTATTTCTAGTCGTATTCCAAGATGTATTAAATACAGTTGTTGTTGACCTAGTTGTATTATAAATCGTTGTCGTTGATCTAGTTGTATTATAAGTTGTTGTCGTTGCCCTAGTTGTATTCCATGCTGTTGTTGTCACACGTTCAGTTGATCTACTTGTAATCCATGTAGTTAATGTAGTTCTAGTCGTATTAAACGTTGTTGTCGTATTCTTATTAGTTGATTGGCTAGTTGAAAACGTTGTCGTCGTCGATTTACTAGTTGCAAACGTTGTTGTCGTTGACTTAGTTGTGTTCCATGAAGTATTATACACAGTCGTTGTTGACTTAGTTGTATTCCAACTAGTTGATGTAGATCTAGTTGTATTATAAGTTGTTGTTGTCGAATGTGATGTACCTTTACTAGTTACAAATGTTGTTGTAGTAGATTTACTTGTTGCAAATGTAGTTGTAGTAGATCTAGTTGTATTCCAAGATGTATTAAATACAGTTGTCGTTGACTTATTTGTATTAAACGTCGTTGTTGTTGACCTAGTTGTATTGAACGTAGTCGTCGTTGACTTAGATGTATTCCATGAGGTATTATATACAGTCGTCGTAGCCCTAGTTGTGTTCCAAGTCGTTGTAGTTGATCTAGTCGTATTCCAACTAGTTGTTGTATTCTTATTAGTTGATTGACTTGTATTAAATGTAGTAGTCGTTGATTTACTAGTTGCAAATGTAGTTGTTGTCGATCTGCTAGTTGACCACGTTGTATTAAATGTAGTCGTTGTGTTTTTATAAGTAGATCTGGAAGTCAATACAGTTGTGTTCCATGAAGTTGTCCATGAAGTTGTTGTTGCTCTACTAGTTGACCATGTTGTATTAAACGTAGTCGTTGTACTTTTATTAGTAGATCTAGTTGTATTGAAAGTTGTACCAAAAGTTGTAGTCCATGAAGTTGTAGTAGATTTACTAGTTGCCCATGTTGTATTAAACGTCGTAGTAGTGACATGTTCTGTACTTCTACTAGTAATAAATGTAGTTGTTGTATTCTTACTTGTTCCTCTACTAGTTCCTTGACTTGTCACCCAAGTAGTTGTCCACGCAGTTGTTGTTGAATGCGAAGTTGATTGACTAGTATTGAATGTAGTTGTTGTAGAACGATTAGTACTTCTAGTTGTGTTCCATGAAGTTTTCCATGTAGTGTTAAAAGTAGTAGTTGTCGATTTACTAGTTGACCACGTCGTATTAAATGTAGTTGTCGTTGTATGTTCAGTTGGTCTACTTGTTACCCATGTTGTTGTGGTATTTCTTGTAGTTCCTTTAGATGTTGATTTACTAGTAGACCAAGTAGTAGTCCATGTTGTTTTAGTGGATCTACTTGTCGATTGGTTTGTATTAAACGTTGTCGTTGTCGATTTAGTAGTTGACCTAGAAGTTGATTTACTAGTTGACCATGTTGTTGTAAATGTAGTCGTCGTAGATTTAGTAGTTGACTGACTTGTATTAAATGTAGTCGTTGTCGATTTACTAGTTCCTCTACTTGTTGTCTGACTTGTAATCCAAGTTGTATTATATACGGTCGTTGTCGAATGAGATGTTGACTGACTTGTACTAAATTTAGTTATTGTTGAATGTTCAGTACTTCTAGACGTTGTCTGACTTGTAATCCAAGTTGTATTATATACAGTCGTTGTGCTTCTAGACGTTGACTGATTTGTATTAAAAGTTGTTGTCGTGTCACGACTAGTAGATCTAGTTGTCGATTTACTAGTTGTCCAAGTTGTATTATATGACGTTGTCGTAGCTCTAGTAGTTGACCACGTTGTTGTATATGTAGTAATATAAGAAGTAATCGTTGATTTACTTGTATTCCAAGAAGTAGTCCAATATGTAGTGTATACTGTAGTTGTCGTTCTAGATGTAGATTGACTTGTATTCCAAGTAGTTTCAACAGGGTACAATGTAGATTGGCTAGTTGTCCAACTAGTTGTCCATGTAGTAGTTGTAGTTCTCTCAGTTGATTGCGACGTGTTTTTAGAAGTCGACCATGTTGTTGTTGTAGTTCTATCAGTTTCTAAAGATGTTTCTCTAGATGTGTTCCATGATGTTGTCCATGATGTTGTCGTTGATCTTGAAGTTGCATATACAGTATTAGTACTACGAGATGTATTGAAAGTTGTTGTAGTTGATTTACTAGTTGACCATGTAGTTATCCACGTTGTTGTTGTAGATTGACTAGTATTACGTACCTTTTCAGTAGTTCTCGAAGTATTTCTATTTTCAGATGTAGTTTTAGAAGTAGCCCAAGTAGTATTCTTAGCTACAAGTGTACCCTTAGATGTATTCTGTGCACTTCCGGTACTCCAAAAGTCGATTCTTGAAAATCCTATATTCTTCATATTGTTCCTCTAATTTATTCTATTATTACGCAAAATTTCCAATGTAGTTAACTAATACCGCGTCAACGTCTACTATAATATATGATATAATAGATATTGCACCTTGAGTAGTTACCCATTGAATGTCAGCGCCTGAAGGTGTTAACATATAAGATGGTAATGCATTGTATCCTGCACCTACACCATTTATGATTACTATAGTTCCAGATTGACCTATGTTGTCATTACCTATATTAGACATTGTAATATCAATTGATCCTGTTGCTGTAAATATAAATGCGTCACCTTGATCAGGTTTGATGTCATAAACACCTCCAACCCCGTTAACAGATATAAAATCTCTTTTTAAAGCACCTGTTAAATATAAATCATGATGCTCAACATTTGAATCTGTTTTTGTGTGTTGATTCATTGCAGTCGCATATGTATTAGAAGTACCAGTATTACCTTTTAGACCTGAAGAACCTGAAGATCCACTTGATCCTGAAGATCCATTAGTTCCATTTGTTCCTGAAGAACCTGAACTTCCATTTGTTCCTGAAGTTCCGTTAGTTCCTGAAGTTCCATTCGTTCCACTAGTTCCATTCGTTCCTGAAGTTCCACTTGATCCACTTGATCCTGAAGTTCCATTAGTTCCACTTGTTCCATCAGTTCCTGAAGAACCTGAAGTTCCATTCGTTCCTGAAGTTCCATCAGTACCTGAGCTTCCACTTGATCCACTTGATCCTGAAGTTCCATCAGTACCACTTGTTCCATTAGTTCCACTTGTTCCGTCAGTTCCTGAACTTCCGCTTGATCCACTTGATCCTGAAGTTCCATTAGTTCCACTTGTTCCATTCGTTCCTGAAGTTCCATCAGTACCTGAACTTCCACTTGATCCTGAAGTTCCATCAGTTCCTGAAGAACCTGAACTTCCATTTGTTCCGTTAGTTCCTGAAGAACCAGCTGGTCCTTGAATAGAACCACCGCCAATCCAACCGTCTGCTTGTGTAAATACCCAAAGAGAATCGTCTGATTGTACTATATATGCATCACCATCTGAATTACCAGATGTTGGTAAATTTGATGATGTAGCTACTTGTCCTTGCATTGAAACACCCCAACCTGGATTACCTTGTGCACCTGAAGATCCACTTGATCCTGAAGATCCGTTTGTTCCATTTGTTCCTGAAGAACCTGAACTTCCGTTTGTTCCATTCGTTCCACTTGTACCATTTGTACCTGAAGTTCCGTCAGTTCCTGAACTTCCGTTAGTTCCACTAGTTCCGTCAGTTCCTGAAGAACCTGAACTTCCATTAGTTCCACTAGTTCCATTCGTTCCTGAAGTTCCATTAGTTCCTGAAGTACCATTCGTTCCTGAAGTTCCACTTGAACCTGAAGATCCACTAGTTCCATTCGTTCCTGATGTACCATTCGTTCCTGAAGTTCCGTCAGTTCCTGAACTTCCATCAGTTCCAGAAGAACCGCTTGATCCATCAGTTCCTGAAGTACCATTAGTTCCTGAAGTTCCATTCGTTCCTGAAGTTCCATCAGTTCCTGAACTTCCACTTGAACCTGAACTTCCACTTGAACCGTCAGTTCCTGAACTTCCGTTAGTTCCTGAAGTTCCATCAGTACCACTTGTACCTGGAGCTCCTTTGTCTCCTTTAACACCACTAGATCCAGAAGATCCACTAGTTCCATTAATAGCTGGAGTTCCAGGAGCACCTTTTGCTCCAGTTGCACCAACAGGAATAGTAAAATCAAATTCTGCTGCAGTTGATGTTCCAGTATTAGTAACACTTACTGGAGTATTTTCTAAACCAGTAGATACTGTTCCTACTGCAATTGTACCTGTAATTCCTGAAGATCCACTTGAACCTGAACTTCCGCTTGAACCATCAGTTCCTGAAGTTCCAACATATACTACTCTACCTACATTTTCAGCTCCATTGACAGAATGTGTCAATATTAAATTATTCCCAGATAAAGTTGCTCCACTATAATTATCACCTTGATCACCTTTAACTCCACTTGTTCCATCAGTTCCTGAAGATCCACTTGATCCATTAGTACCTGAAGTTCCATTCGTTCCTGAAGTTCCATCTGTTCCTGAGCTTCCGCTTAAACCTGAAGATCCACTTGTTCCATCAGTTCCTGAAGTTCCATTAGTTCCTGAAGATCCACTTGATCCATTAGTTCCTGAAGAACCTGAAGTTCCACTTACACCGCTCGTTCCATTAGTTCCTGAACTTCCACTTGAACCATTTGATCCTGAAGTTCCTGATGTTCCAACATCACCGATAGGTTGGATAAACATAAACAAAGAATCATTATCACTAACATTGTTCCAATTAGAACTTGAAATAGGTTGTAAGTTAAATGTTCTTTGTCCAGAAGCAGTTGTGTTTCCTGTTACATAGAATGATTTATTTGCATTACCGTCAGTTGATTTTGCTAATACAATAATAGATTTGTAATTATTCGATGAAGCGACTGCAGCATTTAATGTTACAGTTGCAGAACCACCTCTAGCATTAGTTTCACTTATAATTATTTTACTAGGATTACTAGGATTATCAAACGCTAAATCACCAGAAGAAACTGTCGTGGGATTTGTTGCGCTATTATAAACATAAGGAAGACCAAACGTGTTTGGTAATTGTTGGTTTTCATACTTTCCGGTACTTGAATTATATGACAATACCTCACCTGTTGTTGGTGAAGAAGATAAAAAGTCAAGTATTTGTTTTAGTTTCAATTGAGACATGAATGATTTATTCTTTTTTACGTTATATTATATATCTTGTTAATGTACCAACTTATTAGTCCCTGGGAAAAACTAACAAAAAAAATTATTTTTTTCGTGTTAATAATGACATAAAATTAAGATGCTGTTTTAATATATCTAATTTTGAATCATTGTTTATCGTTTTATACCAGTTCCATGGTGTTGAGTTTAATATATTTTCTTGTTTATTTTTTAGTTTTAATATACTTTTTTCTATAGATTTAATTTGATCATATGCCGAAGAAGGTAATTCTATTTCTAATTTAACTGCACATGTTATTAAACTTGCCCAATCTTCAGTTTCATTGGCATCTACCAAATCCTCATATATCTTTTTGTATTTATCTTTCTTATCTTGAGTAATATCTTGTGTTAATTTATCGGGGTGGCATTTTACAACCGCCTTTCTAAATAATTTTTTAAAATCTGGGTGTTTATTAGTTTCTTTTTCTAAAGACTCTTCTTCTTTCTTGCTACTTGCCCATGAATCTGCAGCTGTTTCCATTTCTTCAGATTCTAATATACCATCATTATCAATCTCTGAAAGTTCTTGCATAAATTTATTTTTTATTTCAGAATTAGCAGTTTTTATATCTTCTAAATCTTCTAATAAAAATTCATACTCTCTAATTAATCTTTTAAAAATTATTTTGTTAGGATCAATAGACATATGTTACTTATATAGATTTGTTTTCCAATCATACATAGCACTTAATTTATGATCTTTAATTCCCATTGTAGTTTCAATTAATTGTTTATAAGTTTCTATTAAACCATCATTAAACACAGTATATCTAGTTAAAACTTTTTCACTATTTTCATTATATGATTCTATGTTATTGTCATGATTTTCGATAGCCTGTTTAAGTTGTCGAGAACCCTGTCCAATTAAATTACCATCATAATAATATCCGGCGTCTTTAATCATAGTTGCGTTATGTACTAATGGAAACTGTAAATAGAGTGCATCTAAATATGAATAATTTAATGGATTGTCATATTGATGTGCAATAACTATATCTGTTAATTGTGCCATGGCATCAATAGCCCTTAATCTAGGAAGATATGATAGCTTATGATCTTTTGTTCCAGATAATTTATACAATGAAAGGTGAGTTAATAAAGATTGATAATATTTGTTTTTTAACATGTCTTCACCACACATGATATTTAATTTTTTAAATTTACCTCCATTATTATGATACTCTTCTGCTATTAATAAATTTATAAAGTGCCATTTTTGTGTGCCAATATTAGGTTCAAAACATGCAATTTGTTTGTCTTTATTTTCTTTTCCAGGAACATACACTGGAATTGGTCTATTTTCAATTACTGTTTTTGGGTTATTATAGACTTGACAAGTATCATCTAAAAATATAGGATCCCATATAAAAGGAACTGGCCTTACTTTATTTGCTGGTAAATTGTGCATTACTCTATAATATTCAATGTTTAATTCTCCTTGCTGTGGAACATACCATGCTTCATCTAATAATTGATTATATCCTGTAGCATTTGGCCCACTATTAAACATAGAACCTTCTAAATCATTCATATAATTATTACCACAAATATACTTGACTACCTTTTTACCATAACCAGTTTTCTTGAACTCTTCTATAGTTTTATCTCCATAAGTTGCACCCAACCAAATCATAAGATCTGTATCTGCATACTTGTCATAATAATCATATATTGGAAATTGTTCAATGTCCCATGTTACTTTGTTTTCATAAGGAGCTTTGACCTCACTTGCATTTAATAAATATGCATTATATCCTATTTCTTTCAGGGCTTTTAATAAATAAAGTGCGTTTAGCTTTATACCATTTATCCAAAGACTTTCATTCTCTGACCCTAAGCTTATAGTAATTCCTATGTTCATATCGATATTTGGTTTTTATTATATATTAGATTTAATTAAAAAGGCCCGCCCGATTGGGCGAGCCTTTAAAATAATTAATACTTAATTTAAGTATTGTAGATTGAGTTATTACTCAGCAACACCGATAACGACAATGTCATCAGAGCTTTCTAAGTCATAACCTAAACCAGAAACAGTGAAGTTTTCACCATCTGTAGTTGTGTAATCTGTAATCTGTAAACCGTTAACGAATACTAAGATATCGTCATTGTCTAAGTCGATTTCAGTTGCAACGCTAAACGTAGTTACCGTACCAAATGTTGCAGCTTGCTCAAGCTTATCAGTTCCAGCAAGTCCAGAAATTTCACCTCTTAATGTAGATAAAATATCAGTTTCTCTACCATCAGTGTAAGACTTTCCATCAACTAATGCAGCGTTAGCTTTTGATGTTGCATCAGTAGCAGCATTTGTTTCAGCAGCAGATTGTGCAGCGTTAGCTTTTGATGTTGCATCACCAGCAGCAGTAGATACAGCGTCAGCTTCAGCAACGTCAGCGTAAGACTTAGCAGAAGAAAGAACGATTGCATCTAATCTTCCAGCTTCAGTATTAGCAGAAGCGATTGCATCTGATTCAGCAGTGTCAGCATAAGTTTTAGCAGAAGCTAATGCAGCAGCGGCAGCGCCAGCAGCATCATAGTTTCCAGCTAAACCATCAGCGTAATTTACAGCAGCTGTTCCAGCAGCAGAGATTGCGTCAGCTTCAGCAACGTCAGCGTAAGACTTTGCAGAAGAAAGAAGAACAACATCCGCAGAAACTGCAGTTGAAATTGCTATAGAATCACCTGTTGAAATTGCAGCAGATAATCCGTCAACATCATTAGTGTCTAATCCATCTACGAAAGACTTAATCTCAGCAAATGTATCTAACGTAGCGTCAGAATCCAATAATAATGCATCAATTCTATCTTTTTGTAAGTTAGAGTGAGACTTTGCAGAAGAAAGAACGATTGCATCTAATCTTCCAGCTTCAGTGTTAGCATCAGCTTCAGCAACGTCAGCGTAAGACTTTGCAGAAGAAAGAACGATTGCATCTAATCTTCCAGCTTCAGTATTAGCAGAAGCGATTGCATCTGATTCAGCTGTGTCAGCGTAAGTTTTAGCAGATGCTAATGCAGCGTCAGCTTTTGTTGTTGCATCACCAGCAGCAGTAGAAATTGCGTCAGCTTCAGCAACGTCAGCATAAGACTTTGCAGAAGAAAGAACTACAACATCCGCAGAAACTGAAGATGAAATTGCTTCAGATTTTGCAACTGAAATACCCGTTACGGTATCCGTTCCGATTGCTCCGTTATGTACAGCCGCAACTGCAGATACGAAATCAGAAATTTGTTTTACTTTTAATTGTGCCATGTTTTATATGTGTTATTTTTAGGCCTAAGGACATTATTGTCCTCTTGATATTATATATAAAAAACGCCGAACATTTTTAGTTATGCCCGGCGCTTTTTTTATGTTTATAACTTTTATTTTATAATATATTAATCTAAGCTAGATTTTTCATATCCAACGTCAATATCATCGGTTGCATCTAACTCATATCCAGCTATCGAGCCGTTCCAGTAAAGAGTATCTCCAGCTTCAATATCTGCAATTAATCTTGCAGATGTTCCACCGTCATTTGAAAAATAAGATGCTTCTGTTTTAACTCCGTCACCTAAATTAATTTCCATACCATTTACTTTAATAGTTACTACTGAATCATCAAATGGAGTATATGTTATATTAATTCCTGTTGAATCTCCATCATTAGCTGTAACATTAGATGTTTTATTTAAATCCGTAGATGTATTAACACCACGTGCAGTTGATCCTGTTGAACCTCCGCTTGATTCGATTAATAATAAATAAGGAACTCTACCTGAATTTGAAGAAACCGCTCCATTAGAATTAATCCATCCACCAGTAATAGGTGAACCAGTAATTTCAATTGGACCACCAGCTGCTCTGTTCAAAGTTAAAACTGGAGAACCAACAGTAGCTGACATTCCAATTCCTGTCCATGAGTTAGCACCTACAACATTATTACCAAATGCTGCTGGATTTACATTAGTTAAAATAACTTGAGTAGCTGATCCCTTTGTTGAGATTTTTACAGTTTGTCCATCATATGCAGACATAGTTACTAATCCAGCTACAAGATCTAAACCACCTGCATTAATAGCCGCTTGAAATTTAGCTAATATTGCAGTTGGAGAAATTACATCGTAAGTATCTCCTAAGTTTAATGTATCATCTGGATTATCAAATAAGATAGTCTGTGGTGGATTTACACCATCGCCTATTGTAATTTCACCAATTGCAGGAGTTTGTCCTTGTATACCTGTTACAATATAAGAATCACTTCCAGCATAATAATCATTACTTGCATAGTTAGGTTCAAAATCACCACCTTGAATACTTACTGGAGTTGCTGACGCAGTTGCAGTAACATCTAATCCAAGATTATTGATATTTGTTTTAAAATCATTAATAGAAGCTACACTATCTCCATTAGGACCGTTGTGTACAGTAGTACCATTAATAATAACAACATCATTAGATCCTGGAAGTGCAGTTCCTACTATTTTAGAAGAAGCTATTTTATTATTTAATTGTAAATAACTTGCTTTACCTCCAGTAACTGTTGTGATTTCACCTGGATTATTTAAGTCTGTATAATAAATAGAACCTGGCGAACCTGTTAATGCTTCTGGATTTTTATAATTTCTAATAATATCGTTAAATGGTTTTACGAATACATCTTTACCACTTCTGATACTATCTAATACCGTACCTAATTTTTGATTTATAGCACCAACTGCTCCAAATTTTACTAAATCTCCACTTGTATTAATTGTTACTATATCACCTTTGTCAACAGCAGGTGCAGAAGTATGTGAAAATTTAACTCTATCGTCGGCTTCGTTTACAACAAATCTACTTTGTACTTTATCTAAACCTCCTGCAGCAAATGCACTAGTATCAGTAATGATTGCTTCTCCTTCAGAATTATTACTAAATACAATAATACCTCCACCTTGTGCAAAAGAATTAATGTTATTTAATCTAAAAGATAACATATCTACATCTTCTGCAATTAATTCTACAATACCTTCAGTTTTAGCTGAGATTGATTTAATTCTTAAGATTGTTTGACCTTGAGCATCTGACATCCACATTCCTTCAGAAACATCGATACCATTATATTCATTTGCTTTTCTAGAGGAACCATCTCCAGTTGATTGTGCATTTACAGAAATCGTTATGTTATAAGTTTGATTCTGTAAAGACATTCCTGTTCCATCGTTTTCTCCATAAGCCAATTGGCCACTAATTGAGGATACAGTTCCGTTTAAGGTTATTGGTGTAAATGTTGACATAGTTTGCTTTCTATATTATTATTTGGGCGACCGAAGTCGCCCTTAGTTTAGTTTATTAAAATTTGAATATTATAAATGCGTGAGCTTCTTTAGTTGTTTGACCAAATCCACCAGCATTTCTTACGGCATCAATATTACCCATACTTAAATCTAATTTAATTTTAGCTGCACTGAAGTTAGTGAATAAATCAGTTGTAACTTGATTACCAATACTAAAGTTAGATGTGTGTGCAGATTCTGTAATACCTTGTGCATAGAATGATGCGTTGTTACCACCACCATCTAAATGCGTTATAACGTATCTTGAATTGTTGGCTTGATATGCATATACAAGAATTGCTCTTGGTGGTTGATTTTGACCACTGAATGAAAATTCTTGATTATCACCAGCACGTGTTCCTATAGTTGCGTTAGATGTTTCAAATACACCTGATCCACTTGGATCGATAAATTCACATCCACCTAAAGCTTGTGTTGAAGTATATTCTGCTCTTACACAGTAATAAGTTCCACCTGATCCAGTTGCAACATCTGACCATTCAACTTCGTAATCAACATTTGAAGATTTAACAAGTGCTTGTCCTGTTGTTCCTCCACCTGCAATTCCAGATCCATTTGCACCTGATGCTCCTGTCGGTCCTTGCGGCCCTTCAGGCCCCTGTGGTCCAGTGGATCCATTAGCTCCGTCAACACCATCAATACCTGAAGTTCCAGCGTCACCTTGATCACCTTTAACTCCATTAATTCCTGATGTTCCATTAACTCCTGAAGTTCCATTTGTTCCAGATGTTCCATTAACTCCTGAAGTTCCAGCGTCACCTTGATCACCTTTAGCTCCATCAGTACCAGAAGTACCATTAGCACCTGCGTTTCCTTGTGCTCCATCAGTACCAGAAGTTCCATTAGCACCTACTAATGTTGCTAACCATTCAG
>Ga0102817_1000451_pt1 | contig 11626 bp, 4 predicted proteins | sample ColrivemetaGS555_FD_78193 | JGI IMG/M metagenome (GOLD analysis project Ga0102817, IMG submission 78193) | Estuarine microbial communities from the Columbia River estuary - Ebb tide non-ETM metaG S.555 | ecosystem: Environmental > Aquatic > Marine > Intertidal zone > Estuary | place: USA...
ATCTGCATTAGGGTCGTCTGCTTCTAATACTAATAATTCATTATTCGTTGATGAACTAGGTTGTAATACTTTAATAGCTGCAGTAGTTGTGATTGCTCCTGAATTAATAGTTCCTGTAGGCGATATAGTAAAAACAGAATCAGAATCAGCGCCTGTGGCGTTTGCATTGAATGACCAGCCACTTGTTTGGCCAGTAAAAAAGTTCATGTAGTTATTTGATGCAGTGATGCCAGAGTTAGTGTGCACTCGTAAACCGAGACTAGCACCACTATCTACGCTGATTTTTGTCGCATCTATAGCACCAATAGTAGTTAAATTACCACCTCTATCCAAATCCATGGTTGTGGTAAATGTACCATTATCAGCTCCGTCTGTACCATAACCCCAATAGAACCTCCCACCAGTTCCATTACCATTTGAGTCACCCACAAAGTTCATGTGAGTAACTGAACCTAATACTGTTTGATTATCTGATGTTGATTGAGGATAGACACTATCAGTGTCCATATTAAAGTCTAACCAGCCACTGCTGCTTGCACCATTAATTTGATTAACACCATTAGCATTATATCCATTAAAATCAACACCGCCACTTAAAGAAATAGCTCCAAATGAAGATGTGCCTGTACTTGTAATAGCACCACTAGAGATAGTTCCTGCAAAGGTGGCATTACCAGACGCATCAACGCCAAATCTTTCGTCCCAATCAGCTTCCAACCAACCTGCAGATAGACTGCTTCCTGTAGTACCACCACCATCATAAGTGCTTATACTAAATCTGTTTTGATGATAGCCACCAAAATTAGTTTTCCACTTACGACCTAAATTAGTTCTATTCGCATACCATTTTTTAGTGCCATCGTCATAATAAGTATCATATCCAATGTAAGTTGTATAATCTAAAACACCTGTCCCTGTAGTTTCTCTATGCGCACCAAAAACACCTGAAGCACCTCCACCATTTGCACCAACTTGCATATACCCATCAGTAGTACTTGCCCATATAGAAGGAGAAGCTCCTGTATGTGTACTTCTTATTTGACCTGAACTTGTTATAGCTCCACTAGAGATAGTTCCACTAGAGATAGTTCCAATGTTGGTTAGATTACGAGAAGAATCTATAACTGTGTCTGCACCAATTTTAAGATTACCATTATAAACGCTTACATCTGTGGTGCCACCATCTCTTCCAAACCACACAGTTGATGCTTCATCGGAAGGATATATGTTTAATCCATCAGTCCATGAATAAAATCTCCAATCATCTCCTGCATCATCTGTTCTCATTAGTCTTAGTTGATTTACGTTACTTGTAGCAGTTATAGTACCACTATTAATAGTTCCTGCGAAAGTAGCGTTCTGAGATGCGTTTAGTGTAAGGGCTACTGTTGAGCCATTTGTAGCAAGTTTTAGTTGGCCATCGTTTGTTCCATATAATTGTGATTTTTGTGCATTAGAACTATCGTAGAATTGTACGCCACCAATATTTTCTGTAGCACCAGTTCTACTTGTTTTTATATCAAGCTTACTAAATGAACCACCTTGATTAATAGTAATAGTACCACTAAAATCACCAGTACTACTATATACTCCATTCCATCTATAACTCGATGCTCCAAGTGTAGCATTATTAGAAGTAGTTGTGTGATGAGGTATTAATCCTCCAGTTGCATAAAAATGTACATTGTTACTATCACCACTTTTATGGAAATAAGTATTACCAAATCTTAATTTTTCGCTTGCAGTAAATTTTAAATCCTTATTAAGAGTCATTTGAGTATTTGTATTATCCCAAATAAACTCTGCATTGGCTCCTGATATTTTAAATCCACCACCATCGTTTGTGGCAGCTGTTCCACCAACACCAGCAGTAATTACTTTATCTGATACATCAAGTGTAGTCGTATTAACTGTATTTAAATCACCAGTAATACTTAAATCACCAACAATATCTACACCCGTTGTGGTAACTGTTAGTTTAGTAGTACCCGCTCTTTGAATTTGTAAATCTTCATCATAGGAACCAATAAGACCAGTGTCAACTGTAATTCCTTTGCCAAAGTAAAATCGTGGTCTGTCTGTATAAAAATGTGACCAAGTAGTATTCTGAGCCCCTACTTCTGTTTGGCCATAATTGGTTTGTATTCTTAATGAGTTTCCACTACCTGAAGATAGTTGGGTATTTGAATCATCTAAATCGATTCTACCTGTTACATCTATGCCTGTTGAGGTTGTTTCTAATTTACTAGAATTATCATAGAATAATTTAACTGCTCCATTTTGAGTTGCAGTAATCATCTCTTCATTTAATGCAGAATTTCTTATAGCGAGGACATCTGAACCTAATAATAATTTACCTGTTCCAGCATCTTGAATTATGCTATTAGAACCATTATGATAGATTTGTAAGTCTGAACCATTACCAAACTTGGCTTTAATGTTGTCGTTAAAGCTAAGATTAGATTGTACACTAGCTACTACTAGTGCACCTGAAGATGTTACTATTAATTGTCCGCCTACTTCTAGGCCGTTCTTTATTCTAAAGTTATGATCTGTTGCCATGTGTTCTCCGTTTCACTGTCCACGGTGGTTATTTTATACTACTATTTATACATTTTATACTGTTAAACTATGACATACTACTTTAAATGTCATACTATTTGTAGAAGCTGGTGTAGCCAATAATCTAAAGTTAGCGCCACTTATATCTGCATCGAATGTAGCCTCTACCGAACTACCAGTATGAACTTCACCAAACTCTGTAATGTTTGCTGTAGTACCATCGTGAATTGCTAATATCTCTGTTGAATGATAAGTACTATCTGTAGTATTAGTAATCTGAATTGTAAACCTAGCACTTCTAAAGTCAGCAATTGGGAATGTATGAATCGCGACTTGTGTTGTTGCTGTAGTAGATGAAGTTGTAGTATCAATACCATATTCTTCTACACTTAGTTTAGCTTTTGGGTCAGTATTTCCAATACCAACGTTGCCTGATGTGTTTATTCTAAAGTCTTCTGATCCACTAGCATAAACTCTAAAATTACCACTGGAGCCTGGCTGGAATACCATATCACCTATAAGTGAAGTACCCTGCTGGCCGAATACATAGTTATTAGTAGATACGTCATGCGCAAAAATAGTTCGCAGGTAGTTATTACCAGCAGAATCTTGTGAAACAATTCTTTTCCCTTGTGGAACAACTAAGGCTCCATCGGTTATTGTATCTATTCCAGCCGAATATGACGAATTTCCCAACTTAGTAATACCATTTACATCTAACGTAGCCACTGGAGAACTCGTTCCGATACCAACATTACCACCTCTAAAAATGTAATTACCAGTGTCTGAAGTTTCGCCAAATATAATATTCTGAGTGGCCGTTGTTCTATTTATGATAGCGGCTGTAGTACCACTAGCAGACCCAACTTCGATTCTAGGGTATGTGCTTGTAGATGTGTTTATTCTAAATATACCACTATTATTTTCTACTGTAAATGTTTGTGATGGCGAACTTGTACCAATACCAACGTTGCCAGTTTCACTAATAACCATTCTTTGAGATGGCGCGCCAGAAGCTTCTGCAGCTGATGTTGTCCAGAATCTTAATTCATTACTTCCATCATTACTAGTAGTACGAATGCCTTGAATGCCCGACCAGTAAAGGGAGGCATCATTATTACTAGCTGAAGAGTCAAACTTAATACCAGCGCCACCACCGGCAGCATTAGTGCCTGTCATTCTATAAAAAATATGCTTGGGCGAAGAAGCCATAGTATTAGATAGTTCTAATAAATGACTTGGAGAATCTGTTCCGATACCAACATTACCACTAGAATCTAATACCATTCTAGTTGCGTTAGCTGTATTGTCATACCAAATTAACGAACCAGCAGATGCATCATAAGCAACATTGTATTTATTAACACCACCTGACCTATATCTAAAATCAATATCAACATTTGCATTAGCTTCAAGTGTTACACCACCGCCACTACCAGCATTAACATGTAAGTTATTCAGTGGTGAAGTCGTTCCAATACCTAATTTATTAGTTATACTTACATTTCCGCCCGCTTGATTTAAAAATAAAAGCGCAGAATTATTACTTAAATCCTTACAATTTATCACGTCTCTACCAATAAAAAGCTTTCTAGCGTCATCTTCTGTTATTATTGTATTTAATGTTCCACTGCCGGTTTGATGAATGTGTAATTTAGCAGCTGGAGCAGTTGTTCCAATACCAACACCGCCACCGTCATTTCCATGAGCAACATAAAGTTTAATATTAGGACTAGTTAGCGAGCCTGTAGTAATACCAATACCATTAGCAGTAGGACCACCATGTCTAATAATCCCTTCTCCAGAAGCAGAGCTTCCTAATCTTAAACCAGAAATCATACAACCAATACCATTAACTTCTAGTTTATTAGAAGGAGCAGCAGTATTAATACCAAAATTACCATCCTTATCTAATACAGCATGAACAGCAGTGCCACTCATAAATCTCATATCAGCTTTACCAGTCCCCTGGAAAGACCTTACTAAATCAAAGAAGTGGTCTCCATTTGTATCTGAATCTTGGTAAGCAAATATTCTATTATAGTTATCATCAGCATATAATCTAATAGCTTGGTTTGATGTTCTACCAACAGAAAGAGTTCCTGTTCCACCTCCTGTATAAAATTGTGCATGCTTATTTGAAGCCCATGCATCATCGCCTAAACTATATGTCCAAGTAGCATTTGCTCCATCAACTGTAAGTCCACCCCCGTTGGCGGCCGTAGCATTAGCAGCGCCTTTTGCGACAGTAATATTGATATCGTCCACGTCAAGAGTCGTTGAGTTAATCGTTGTGGTTGTACCATCGACCTGTAAGTTGCCAGCAATAACAACTGTTCCGGTATCATCGCCGTGTGCTGCTGGATCGATAACAAAACTTGCAGGACCTCTTAGATATCCAGTTGCTGTAATATTACCAGCAACGGTAAGATTTGCTCCAATCCCTATATTACCACTAGCATCCATAGTAGTGGCAGTAGCAGTATTTCCTGATGGTCTTATGTATAAAGTATTACCATAACTATCTAAGAAATTGCCTGAGTTACCACCAAATAATCTTATATGCTTATTATTATTGCCATCCATCTGTGTTCTTATAACGCCTGTAACATGTAAAGCATCGAGCGGAGCAGCTTTATTAACACCAACACGGCTATTAGCCATATCAACATGAAGTGTATCATCGCCTTGAACAGACTTATTAGAAGCATTACCTACAAATATCTTACCTTCATCAAGATTAGGAGTAGCATTTGTTCTTCCAGCGCCTGAAACTTTTACTGAACCAGCACTTGCGTCTGATCTAGTAACTTTCGCTATTTTTTGTAACGCAGAGGTAGAACCTGTAGGAGGGCTATCTGTGAGTGCACCAGCTAATACATTAACATATAGTTCATCACCTTCTGAATATGATGATGTGTCTATTCCTTGTAAAGTACCAAATGTAACAATTTGTACCGCACCATTTAAACTTACTGTACTTGCTGCTAATCCAAATGCTGGCATTTTAGCAGCGTCATTTGCATCAGCTTTTGATACAACAGTAGTATTACCAGATATACCAGAAATATAAACAGTATCGCCCTTTGTAAGCGCTTCGCCAGCTTTTGCCTTAAATTTAATAGCTCCAATAACATCGCCTTCAAAATTATATCCATCATTTAATACAACACCATCGTCAGTCATTTGAGCAACTTCAGAACCCGCAACATCAAATCTAATTATATCCTCATCAGTTGATTCTTCTACTTGAATCTTAGTATCACCATCAGCATCAGCAAGTTGTAAGGCTTCTGAAGATGATTCGGCTGCCCAAATAAGTTGGGTACCACTTGATGGAACCTTAAGAATCTGGCCTGATCCGCCTATGGACGTTGGAAATGTAAATGCATTATTAAATGTAATTGCGCCTGTAGTATTTTCTATTCTAAATGCTTCAAAATTAGAACCAGAACCGTTATCTAAATTTATTTTAAGATCATTACTTGCAGCATAGATTCTTGGGTAATGATTTGTTCCTTTGAATTTTATTTGGCCATTTGAAGGTAATGTTAAATCTCCTGCAACTTCTAACTTAGTCGATGGACTATCAGTTCCAATACCAACATTACCTAAGCTATTAATAGATAATCGTGAAGCTGTAGCATCTTCATCATAGATTCTAAATAAACCACTGCCACCTATGATAGAAAAATCATTCTCGCTATCGCTATCTTTAAATCTTATTACAGGATAGGTAGAGTTTAACTCTATATCTCCTCTTACATCTAATTTTGCTAGTGGACTATCAGTTCCAATACCAACATTACCACTATTAAGTATTGTCATAACAGAGTGACTTATATTAGCATTTCCGCCTCCGGTGTCTGATCTTTGCAGGAAGTGCATATCACCACGTCCATGCGTAGTAGACAAAGTTTCATAAGCAATTCCCCCTTTAAAATACCCAGTATCGTTACTAGTGTTTCCAAAGTAGTATGCTGAATAATTACCAGCGGTTTCAGTCTCGTTACCTACTGCTATAAAGGAACCTAAACCACTTGCTGCAGACCTAAATCTTCCGCTACCGTTAACGTGTAATTTTTGATTTGGAAGTGTCGTTCCAATTCCAACGTTACCTGCGACGTCTATGCGCATGCGTTCTGTAGAACTATCACCTGATGAGTTACCAGCAGAGGTATAGAATGCTAAGTTACCAGCATTGCCGCTTGTAGAAGTAAGTCCTTTAATTCCGGCCCAACTATAATTACTTGCATCCGGTGATACCGCAAACTTAATTCCTCCAATAGCTGTATCATTTCCAGTGTTGTGAACCTTTGATACAAAATAGTTATCAGTAGGAGTTTGATCGTCTTCTAAGTAAATTCCAGCAGAAGTACCTGCAGCAACAACAGAAGCTGCTGTGCCGGCGGTTGCATTTTGTATATCTAGTTTAGCTTGAGGAGACTGCGTTCCGATACCTAACTCACCTGCAGCGTTTAACCTCATCTTTTCGCCAGTTGACAAATTGTCTATATTCCATCTATGAGAACTACTTCCAACGCTGTCACCGGTATCCGCAATATATATCATATGACCATTTTGCGTACGTATAGCACCAGTGGAAGTAGAATCCTTAAGTTCTATACCAGCATTGTTATCGCTAGATTCAAATCTAGCAACATAATCGGTCGCGCCACCATTAACGTGCAAAGGCCTATTTGGATCAGTTGTTCCGATACCGATACGGGAGTTTGGTTCGTCGTAATGAAGAATGCCATCGTGAGATACAGTGACAATATTACCAGCACCATTCTTTACGAATATTGCGCCATCTGCTGTATTAAGTGCTAATTCGCCTAGATTAAGGTCTGCACCACCGGGAACTGAGCCTGAGACGGCTGAGCGTCTCAAGCGTATATCTGATTTTCTAGCCAATTTTGACTTCTCCTATGTTCAATCTCTATATAGAGAATTTAATAAATGTTTACATTCACATATGTATGTGTTATAATACTATTTATAATAGAAGAAAACTTAGATTAACTTAATAAGTACCACCATCAATAATATTAGAAGATACTGGGTTACCAGAACTATTAAATTGAATAACATTACCTTCTGATCCAGTTAGGAAGCTAATTGCTGTTCCTGCAGCATTAGTAACAAATACAGCATTTCCAGTAAATGAACTTACACCAGTACCACCGTGAGCCACTGCAAGATCAGTGCCGAGAACAAGAGATCCAGAAATATCAACATTATCGTTAATATCAATTGTTCCACCAGCAGAATCAAGAATTAAATTACCGCTGCCTGTACTAATTTCATTTGTACCATCAATTGCAATTTTAATATTATCTACATAAAGACCACCAAATGCTGCATCTGACCATGGTGTTGAAGCATTCTCGCCTCCACTAAAGTCCTCATCATTGGTAAATACAAATCTTTCAGTTTGGATATCAAATCCAAAGAAACCTTCTTTAACAGCAGAACCATCGTGCCACTTAAATCTGATACCTCTATCAATGCCGTCAGCAGTTGAGGTATTATCTGCCAATACTAAGACTGGATCATCTAATGAGATATTAGTGGAATTTACTGATGTTGTTGTACCATTAACTGTTAAGTTACCACCAACAGTCATGCTGCCCGCAGTAGTTACTGTATCAGCAGGATTATTACCAAGAGTTGTATTACCACCTACTGAGAAGTTACCACCTACTGAAGCTGCACCAGTTACTGTTAATGCATCTCCAATGGTAACATCATCAGGTAAACCTACTGTTAATGTTACATCGCTTCCAGCCTTAGCTGATGATGTAACAATCTCATTTGCAGTACCAACGATTCTTAAATCGTCAGTTAAAAGATCAACATCGCCTGTACCAGTATCACCATCAACAGTTAAAGCAGTCGCAACGTTTGCTACGCCAGCAACTGTTAATTGACCTTGAGCGTTTACTGTAAATGTTGGAATCTGAGTTGCAGAACCATATGAACCAGCTGTAACACCAGTGTTAGTAATAGAAACTGTTGAAGTATCTGCGCCATCACTGTTTGCAACTGTAATACCAGTTCCACCGGTTACTGCTCCACCAACTGTATCATAGATGAATTCTGCTAATGAATCTGTATCGCCATTAATATATACATTATGAAGAACAGTTTTACCATTACCATTAGGATCAACAATAATGTTGCCATTAGTATTGGTAGAAGCTAATGTGTTACCATTAAGTCTTAAGTTATCTACATTTAATTGATTAATCTTATTACTTGAATCTGTAATAATTGCACTAGACGCTGTAAGAGTTCCATGAACGTGATCTAATAATCCAGTAAAGTACTTACCGCCAATTACATCAACAGTTGACGCGACTCCACCAGATTCTGAGCCTGTACCGATATATAATCTATCACCATTATTTGCTTGAGTGCCTGATACGTAAGAGTATGCAAGTTCACCAGTTTTAATATTACTAGGGGCGTCGGCCGTGGCACCGGTAGTCAATATCTTTATTCTTGTTAAATTAGCCACTAATACGTGCCTCCTGTTATATTCAAGTTTTCATTCTCAACTTGAGTTGTAACTTTAAATTCTCCGTTAATTCCATCATATATAAGTACTGCGCCATCTGCTGTTCCTGCCGCATTGATATCAGCCAAATCTCCAAGTCTAAGGCTACCAGATTGAATTTTTACTGTTGTAGCTACAATCTCATTTTGTGATTGCGCTTTTCCTTTTAGCTTACCGGTATTTCTAACTTTAGCTTTTATGCCCATTAGCTCGCCCTTGTCACCCCTGGTCTAACTTCAATTTGACCTTCTACTATACGAGTAACTTCACTAGTAGTCGTCTTTGTAATTTCTACGTCATAGACATAACGACCAGCTTTCATACCATTAGTAGCAGTGGCTGATAATTCTATTTTTACAGTACCGCCAGTTACGTTTGATATAGAGGACTGAAAACTAGTTGATGTCGAAGAACTATATGTTTTTCTTATCTGACCTTCCGCGGTATAACCCGCTAAATTCAAAGCATCTCCGTCTGCGTCGGTAACATCGATTTCAACTGAAAAGGTAGAACCTTGGTCAACTGATAAATTAGAATATATCGCCATTCTATATTTCCTTTATTTATTTATATCTTTTAAGCTTTCAATATCAGCTCTAAGTAATTTATTTTCTTCTCTTAACTCTTTAATTGCTTCGACTAAAAGCGAAGTAACCTGTGAATATTCAACTGTTTTATATTCTATGCCATCATCTAATTTAAGTGGTAATTCTTTTTCTTTAATAGCCGTTGGTAATACTTTTTCAACATCTTGTGCTATTAAGCCAGCTGATTTTTCTCCATCATGTTTCCAACTAAATGTAACACCATTTAGTTGACATACTTTATCCAAAGCATTATCTACAACTTGGATATTTTCCTTTAGCCTTTCATCAGAAATTGTAGTTGAGTAAGCAACTATATCTCCGTCAACGTGAAGAGTACCACCGTCAGTCAAGCGCATATCTTCAGAGTTTGCAGTAAAGAAACTTAGGCCTACATCCGCATCTGCATAAATATAATCATGTGTGTTACCACCAATGTGAATATCATCGGTCGAATACTGTGACCTTCTATCATTAGCTAGCTTTACTGTAGTGGCAAGTCCCGAGCCCGAAACATCAAAACCTTTCCAAAAATTAATACTTGCTGTTGTACTTACGGCATTTGCAGTCATCGTAACAGCATTAACAGTGCCTTGAGTACCTGAATCATACCTACCAACACCAAGGTATCCAAATGCGTTTTGGTTAACTTGAGCTGTTGTAGCAATTTCAAATGTCTCTGTTCCTGGTGTTAACGTAATATTTGTACCGGCAGTAATACCAACATCATGCGATGTTGCATTAGACATTGTATGTCTTAGAATCATATTAGCACCATTATCAATAGTACTTACATCATTTAAGAAGGTATCGCTATTTGGATTACTTGGCATTGTAATAGTTTTTGTATTAACACCAGTCACGTGACCAGTCGCATTTGTTGTAACACCATCAACTATAGTAAAGTTTCCACCAAATGAAGTTGTTGCTGAGCCAGTTGTAGTATTAGTTCTGGTTGTTCTCTTATGAGAGAATTTTAAATCATAAGGATCAGCATCTGAACCAGTTGATGTATCACTCCAATTAATTTGAATATAATTATTATCAGTAGCATCGACATCTTCACTACCTTCTACAAACTTCCATTCTTTACCATTACTAATAGTTACTTCATTACCGTCTCCGTCTTCAACTTGGAAAGTTGTTTGTGCTGATGGTTGAGTATCAACCCAAGGAACGTTAACAACTAAGTCACCATCACCATCTGGCATTATAGCATATGTTCTATTTGCTGTGGTTGTAATACTTTGTGCTGTTACAGCTCTTAGTGTTTCACTAATAAGATTAGCTTTTAATGTTTGATTGTGGTCTCCTGAAGCAGTATTAACTGAACCAACTAAACCAACGCCAGCTGTAATATTAACCGCGGTTATATCACCGGCATTAGATGTATAACCTTGGTCATTATTAAACTGGCCAAGATTTATTTCTGAAATTAGTTTTCTTCTTTCTTCGCCATTATCCAATAAGATAAGTTCGTCTTGAGCACCATCTACAGCAGTTGTCATATCAGTAAGTTCAGATAAGTCTAGTGTAACTGCAAATGATGAGTTACCAGCTTGATCAGCTGTAAAAGTTGCGGTTCCATCAAGGCCAGTACCAGTACTCATTGATAATGTACCATTATTTGGAATCGCGCTTGCGGGTAATGTAAATGGCTTTGTGATTACTTCAGTTACGTGGCCTTGAGAATTTACATCAACACCGGTCACGGCTGAGAATGTTCCGCTTGCCGCTAAAGTTTGGCCTGCCACAGTAGTATCACTATGTGATACGTCACTATGACTAACTTGCAATGTATGATTTTCGCCACTAACAGTTGTCACATAATCGGTCGAAATTGCAGTTCCACCTCTAATACCTAAAACTTCATCCTTAGTAATTGTCGCTTGGCCATTGTCATCAACTTCTATCTTAA
>Ga0102817_1000472_pt1 | contig 11413 bp, 30 predicted proteins | sample ColrivemetaGS555_FD_78193 | JGI IMG/M metagenome (GOLD analysis project Ga0102817, IMG submission 78193) | Estuarine microbial communities from the Columbia River estuary - Ebb tide non-ETM metaG S.555 | ecosystem: Environmental > Aquatic > Marine > Intertidal zone > Estuary | place: USA...
CCATTGACCAGCCCTGACCATCTGTTAAGCTAAAAGCCATAACAGCATCGCCAGTACCATCTTGCTCGATTAAAAGTCTTGGTGTTGTTTCAGCATTGTTAGAATACAAACTTAATAATCTCTCAGGACTAGTTGTTCCTATACCTACGTTTCCGTCTGCATCAATACGCATTCTCTCGGTATTATTTGTACCAAACCTTAAAGAACTTTCTAGTATTTGGTATATCGTAGCGTTTGTTGCATTCAGCTGCAAACCTCCATCGATCCTAGTAAACCCTCCAACGTGAAGAGTCGTGCCTGGTGAACTTAAGCCTATACCAACCCTACCTGAAGCTGTGGTTAATATTGTACTGTTTGGAGTACCTGCTCTAATTGTTAGAGGTGTAGTATTAGCGGTTATATCTCTAATTTGAAAGTTACTATTTACGCCAACGGAAAAGTTTCCAGTATTGTCTGTATCTACTAATCTAATATGATTATTATTAGTATTAACAAAGAGAGTGCCATCTATATTAACACTACCATCAACATCTAGTTTCTGACCAGGACTAGAAGTCCCTATACCGACTTTATCATTCGCGGCGTCTACGTATAAAACGTCTGTATCTACTTGTACGGTATTTAAAAACTTTATAGCCATTTAAATGGATTTAATTATTAACCTATTTTCTGCACTAAAATTGTAATATCTGTAGCTTCAGCTGTTGCTATTGTTGCTACGGAAGTAGTAGCAGTTCTACTTACATCACAGTACACTGTGTTACCAGAAGAATCTATTGTTTGCACTATTGTATTGATACCAAATGCGTGCGTTACTGTTCCAGTTAAATTACCTGCCGTGATTGTTCCAGTAGCTGTATTACCTGAGTTAGTGTCTGTATTTGTTACAGTTGCTGTACCTGATGAATATCCCACAGATATACCAGTGCCAGCAGAAACTATTACAATACCTTTATTAGTAGCGGAAGAATCTTCTCCAGATACAGTTGCTGTACCATTGCTATAAGATACGTTAATACCACCACCTTGGTTTACATTACCTATACCTACAGTTGTAAGATCTGCAAGATCGACGTTATTTTGTACTGTTGTCCATTCTGCTAATGTGGTTGGTGCATTATTGTTAGCTATAAGTACATCACCTACTCTTACTTGCTCTGTGAAGAATAAACCATCTGCTGTAACCGTATATGTCCATCCAGTTTTAATTGCTGAACTCGGTGAAGAATCTAAGTCTGGTGTATTTGTTGCTGCGTTGTACCCGCCTTGATAGCTTAATGCTCCTGTTACTGCTTGATCAACATAGTGTTTTGAAGCAGCATCTGTATCAGCTGTAGGTACTTGGGGTATTGTTAACTGACCAGCAACACTTGATTGCCCGGTTCCAGACACTGTTAATTCGCCTGCTAGGTCTATACTGTCATCTAAATTTACTGTTACCGTATCGGTCGCCCCTACAACTGTGGTTATATTAGTACCTCCGGCTATATCTAAAGTATTTCCGCTATCTATTGTTTGATTAGTTCCTGAATCAGCTGTTACACTAAATGTATAAGCTTCAGCGGAAGGCATTGTAACTGTTTTAACATTTAAAGCAGTTATGTGACCTGTTGTATTTGTTGTTACAGAATCTACAACTGTAAACGTACCTGCGTAACCAGGAGAGCCTGTGGATGTTGTATCTGTTCTAGTTGTTAAATCGTGATTAACAATAGGTACTGGCCCTGTTTGATCTGTTACATTTATATAAGTACCTCCCTGTACTTCAGTTACATCTCCAAAAGGAATTGTTGCCCATTCGTTGTCTTTAGTTAAAAACCTAGACGCTGCGGTAGAAGTTCCATCAACAGCTGAAAGATCCAGTGTTAGATCAACATTGCTTGTTACTGTTGAGCTCACGTAAGTTCCACTAATAACAGAAGTTGTGTCTAATATATTTAACCAAGCAGCTCCATCATAGACTCTTGGCTTTAAAAAGCCGGCAGCTGAATTAAAGTATACTTGTCCTTGCTCCGCAGCAGGTGCAGTCCCGGTTATTTGTAACTTAGCATTCAGTAATTGATTGTCGCTAAGATCAATGTTATTTAAAAAAGGTATTGCCATAATTAGTTCATATATGCTTTGCCTGATTCAGCAGAAGCGAAGGTTATTGTTAAATTGTTTTCATCGATGTATACTATATCTCCGTAACCTTTCTGCCCGGTGGACAAAACCATAGTTACAGAAGGAAACTTATCTAGGTTATGCTGAACAGTCCACGTTGCACTAGCTCCTGCTTGTACAAATGTGTATGTTTCGTTTGCTCTAGCCCAAACGTTATCTCCTCGTAGGAATTTAGTATTATCAGGCGTACCAGTAGCTGACAATGATGCTGTAACTTCTACGTTACCTGTTTGAGGCGTCGTAGGTGTCATATCTATAAACTCAGTATCAAGACCTCTAACGCTGTCAACACCTGTTGCACCGAGTTCTAGATAAAAGTTTACTAAGGTGTAGTAATGGTCCATTGTGATAGATCCATTACCACCTAAATATTCTAATGTTAATGTGTAAAAACTTGTTGTACCAATTTGTGTGTACCCTCTAATTATATAATGTCCAAACGAGCCTTTACCGGCTACATCTTGAAACATTACTTGCTCATTTACTAAGTACTCTAAGAAAGGTGAAACTAATTGGCTAGATAAATCTGAGTTTGATATTACTATAGATGTAATGCTAGACCAAGAGGTGCCACCGCCACTTCCAGCTGCAAAAGCAAAAGTACCTGCTTTTAACTCAGGTGTGTCTATAAACTGGTAATTCATTTGACCAGCTATAGCTACCTTACCTTTTATATTCAAGTAATCCGCTACTGCTTTAGCAGTATATTGCTTAGTCTGTCTAGTAATAGAGTCAGTTCCAACCCAAGCATCTGTATCAGTTATAGTCTGATCGTAAGGATATGAATATATTATTGCCATGTTTTAGTTGTATATTTTTATTTCAAAAGGCGCGTTTTCTACACCTCCGTCACTATAAGTATAAAGCTCAATAGTACTTGTGCTTGTACGCTCCCAATATATAGGTAAAGATAATCTACTAGAACCTGCATTAAGAAATACCACTGTTTTACTGGCTAGAAAAGGTGCACCTGTTGATGTTATTTTATAAAGACCACTACTTACTCTTGTCCATGTATAAGTTTGTCCTGTATTATTGTATACCTCTACTGCTACCGGAGCCGCAGTGCCCGTTTGGGTAACTAACTGCACTAAAGAAGTATAACCCAGTTGTATACTAGGAACTTTATCTACAATACTTTGTACTGTAAAGTTTTTTGTATGAAAAATATTAGAATCATCTTTTTGTGAGCCTAGTATTAAATCATCTCCTGTGGGAGTTGCTGTTGGGTAGCTTGATATATCTGACATGTTTTATTTATTTTGTTTTGCATCGTTCTTAGTACCATCACCGCTATCTCCTCTGTTGTTTTTTATAGACATTCGCTTAGTTTTACCTACACTTCCATTAACATGGTGTATATCTGATGTACTCTTTTGCCCTAATTTTTGGTTTTCATTTTTTTTAGCACTCCTCTGCAAAGCGCTGGTATCTCTACCTGGTCCATTTTTTGAGCAAACGCCTGTATCTTTGTTCCATACCCAGCCTTTAGCGTAGCATACGTCTCTATCGTGCTTTCTTTTACGCCCAGTAGTCGACAACTTTTGCGTAGGTCCTCCTTCTTTCCTTGGTTTAGCCATAATTCTCTTTATTATAGTATATATACTTACATAAAACAGCTATCTTTTACAATAATGTGACAATAGCCCCTTACTATATACTCTATAAGGCTAATGTCATAGTTTTCGTTAGATATATAGGAGCAGGGGGTTACCCACTATTTTTCGCTTTACAAATCATTTTACAAAATCATTTTCATTTTACCGGGTCCCCCTTGTTTTTATGTTTATGTTCACATATATACGATTTTTTATATGTTTTTCATACGTGCATTGACATATTATATTCCATATTTCATAAACTAATTTGTATATTCTTACAAACAAAATAATATATATAATGGATAATATATATGAAATCAATAATTAATAATTAATAAATAAAATAAATAAATTATGTCAATCTTAAAATCAAAAAGATTTGTTGTTCGCAAATCATTAATCGGAAAAAATCAAATCATTGAAGTAACATTCAAAAATGGAAAAGTATCAAAGTATAATCACGACGATGTATACAATGTTATGAAAACAAAACTTGAAACAATGAACTGTTGGAGTAAATACAAATCATACACTTCATCAACTTCAATGCCTGTAATTACAAGATCATTAATCATAACGGATTAAGATCTTACTTACAAACAAAACTAAATCTAACTTGGATAATATATATGAAATCAATAATTAATAATTAACTTAAATAAATACAACTATGTACTTACAAAAATCAATTACCTATCTAAAAAACAACAAAGTAAAATATATTAAACTATTCAATACTATAATATGTTTACCAAAAACATCACCACAATATAATAACTTATTACATAAACAAACTAAAGAAATAAGTTTCACTATACCATTCATAAAAAATTCTTATACATTAATACTAATAACTAAATACTAAAAAACTAATAATTATGATAATAGAAAAAATGATCACAGGGATCTCAAACCTCAACAAATTTTATGATCAACTGGATCAATCAAAAATAATAGACTTCTCAGAATATTGTGATCACAGAGATGATGATCAAGAGAAAAATGAATACGTTGTACAAATCAAATTTAATCCTAGAAAACAATGGTAGATCTACAAACAAAACTAAATCCAACTTGGATAATATACATGTAAATAAATAATAACTTAAATAATTAACAACTATGCAAAAATTAATAAACCAAATCTTAACTCACAAAAATCTATTTCACCCTTCAACTACAATTACACCAGAACATTTAAAAAACAATTATCTAAAAAATCACCTAATTTCAATTAATAATATTCAAAACCTAAAACAAAATTTAGCACAACTAAATAATATCAAATAAATACTAAAAAACTATGACAATAGCCTGTTACTATCTTAACCTAATAGGCTAATGTCACACTTTTCTTGGCCTGATTCTGAAATAAGATCGGAAGAGTATACTCCGTGCTACGAGAAACTTTCTGTATTATATAAGAAGAGATAGAGTATTATACTTCTCTAACTATTTTTACTAATAAATAATTATACACCTTTTACAAACAAAACTAATTAAGTATTGGATAATATAAATGTAACAAATAAATAATAATAAACTTTAAAAAATAACAACTATGTTTTTAATAAATAAATATCAAATTAAACAAACTACTAACTTATTAACTAATAATTATATTAATATTATAACTTTAAATAATAAACTTAAAATTATTAATAATCCTTCTAATATTGATATTCCAAAACTATTAACTAAAAACTTTATAACTTTTAAAACTATATAAATTTTACAAACAAAATAATATTCTATTTGGATAATATAAATGTAACAAACTAATAATAATAATAATAATAACTAAATAATTTTAACTATGTCAACTTTAATTTCAAAAAGATTTGTAATCAGAAAATCTCTAATCGGTAAAAATCAGTTAATCACTGTCAACTTCAAAAATGGTAAAACAGTTACCTACAATCACGATAAAGTGTATGAAGTAATGAAGTCTAAACTAGAAAAAATGGCTTGCTTCATCAAGTACAAGTCTTACACTTCTTCAACTAGTGTACCAGTGATCGCTCGAGAAGTACTAGAAAAATAGTACTCTCAGATCAAACAAGTCGTAACGGTTTCACTCTGCATTTTGACTACGTGAGCTCTACTTTGTGAGGTGGTTCGATTCCACCAACGACTACTAATAAATTAATAACTAATAATATAACTATGTCAACATTTTCATATACACTACTAAAAATATCAAGAAATATATTTAAAAAAGACTTTAACGAGCTAACTAGCGAGCAAAGATCTGAAGTAATGGATATATACTATGACTTTTACTAAAACTAAAAACTATGCAATTTATACTAAATCTACCTAATGGTAAAAAAATAGATATGTCAAGCGATATACTATTACAAATGGAAGGTAAGATCTCTCGATGCGAGGTACTTACAAGAATTAACTTTTATAAATCTACTAATAATGACTAAAACTTACAGAAATATAGAGTATACTTATGTACTAAGCGAGACTTGGAATGGTATCAAGTTTGATAACTATCGCTGTAATGACAGAAACTTACTAGATGGTTTAGAAATAAGTATGTTTACTAAACTAAGTGAGCAAGATATGCGAGATGAAATAGATCACTTGATCGATCAAAGACAAGATCTATTACAAATACAAGATCTAGTGCACGAAGCGCGAAGAGATTGGTATTCTAATACATACTCAGGTGAGTATACAGGCGATTAAGAATTACAAACAAATAATAATAACTATTGGATAATATAATAAACTAATAACAATGATAAAATTTTCACACAAAGTACTAATAGTACTAAAAAAAGCAAACAAAGTATTAACTAAACTAGGTAGCGCTGCTGCTTGGGCGATAAGAAACTAATTATGAGAAATATAAAACTTACAGAAAGCGATTGTACTTTTGTGCACTACGTACTAAGGATGTATGCAAGTCAAACTAGTGGATTAGATCATCAAGACAAAGTAGAAATACGAGAAGTCGCTGCTAAATTCAAGTAGTATGAGTCTATTCTATTGGTCAGAAGAAACTATAAGTCACTTTAAATTTATAAGTAGCTATTTAAGTAAAAAGCAAACTATTCGCAAGATCGAACTATTTGTAGAGATGGATTGTATTCCTGCAGAGGAGGAGACTGAAGAGATGTTAGTGCAAGATCTAATAAATGTGATATACAAGTAGAAAGTTACAAACAAAATAATATTTCTATTGGATAATATAAATGTAATTAATAAATAATAAACTATGCAGAAAATTAAATTTCAAAATTCAAGTACAATAAAGATTAATCATACAGTCTACAAAGGTTACACTGTAGGTAATCTACCAAAAAGATTTGCCTTCATCTATGATGAGAACAAAGATCAAGAAGGTATTATTCAATGGTTTAACTACAAAGGTTTAACTTATGTTGAAAAACCTACCAACCCATGGGCGTAGTATCTAATCCGAGAACTATGAAAGAGCTACTAGCTTACTCGGAACTACAGAAAAAATCACGAGCAGACGGGCATAGACGTGCTGTTCGAGCAAACGGTGTATGTGGTGGACTCACTGACAAAGAATACAGTAGTATTACGACTCGTCAGAAATCTAACTTCGCAAAAGCTAGAAAGTTCACCCACAACCGTATGTGGCAAGAAACTCACAAGAAGTTTGACACAAAGCAATTACTAATAATAAAAAAGACACTATAATGAGTAAAACTAAATTTAATGGATTCGAAAAGTATTTCATCCAAACAGCGTTAAAACACGCTATCGAAGAAGCAGAAAAAGATGTATTAGCAGCTGAAGCTGATGGTAAAAGATCTATATATGCACCTGGTTATTTTACTTTAGTAGGTAACGAGATCATAGATAAAGTAAACAGTATGACACTTAAAAAATACAAAGACTAATGAGCGATTCAGTAAAAAAATGGCATGAGATCCAAGAAGATCAACAAAGTTTGTCAGAGGAAAATATAGATTCTATTGCTATGCAAATGGATCTTAAGATGTGGGAAAGCTTTAGTGATATAATACAGAATACCGTAGACTATGATCAAGCTATGCACATAACAGATAAAGATATATTATTAATCAAAGAACAAGTTAAAAAATTCTTATAATGAACGACGAACCAGTTAAAAACCCGTGGGATCTAGTATACGAGGCGTATAAAGATCACTATTCAAGAAAACAGATAGATGAAATGCTATTTAATGAAGTACAAGAACTAATAAATCAATTATAGATATGAAAGAGTGGATGAAACAAGATACAAGAATTAACGGATGGGATTTTGAGTATGTAGAAAATGACTACGACGATAAGTTTTTTCAGTGTAGAGGTGATGTGTTCTATGATGATGACCATGACGAGATGCCAGAACCAGGTTTATGGGATGCAGCGATAAAGCTAGAAGATGAATTAACTAAAGCTGGTGTTAAATGTGAAGCTAACCATTCAGAAAAAGGTTGGGTTGAGGTAACAATATTAAACAAAAAGTAATGAGTAAAATGAAAGAAATAGACGAAATAGCACAAGGTATTGCTGACGTCACTAAAGAATTAATGCAAGACAGTATTGATTGGCAAATAGCAGATCAACCTGTTAACGGAGATGAATATAATGAACTACACGATATGGTTATGTTCTTAGCTATCGAGAAAATGTATATGTCTACTAAAAGAAAGTATTACGAGCGTGATTAATTACAAACAAAATAAAATAACTACTGGATAATATATATGTAACAAATAAAATAATAAACTATGTACTGTAAATGCGGCGACGAAGTCCACCCTTATCGATTAAACTTAGGATATAAAACATGTCCTCCTTGTTCTGAAGTAAAAAAACATTCCTATGTTCCTATTACTTACCACAAAACAGGTAATACAATTCAAATAGTAAGCCAGGAGCTAAGCGCGCTTGTACATAAATCACAAAGACGAAGATAATATGAATACACTAACACAATGGCAAGCTCGCCGAAAAGAGCTAGAAGACAAATACGTAGAGTTAATGCTAGCTAAGTACCCACTACTAACTGATGTAACTACAAATACACAGCGTAAAAACGGTACTAGAACGTTCCAACTTAGCCACAAAAAGTATGGTTTATGTAAATTCGCTACATACAAATCAGGTATGGTTCGTAAAATAATAAGAAGTAGGTTTAATGATTTATCTTGCTATCAACTAAATCCTCAAAGACCAACAACTAGTTATTATATGACACTTAGTGACAATAGCGAGTTAAATATGAGCTCTTATACAGGTAAACAAAGAGTAAAAATAACTAACGGCCTTGCTAGATTAGTGTATCTAGAAAAATACTTAATAAAAAACTACGACTTAGACTCAGTGCAAGACGTAATCGAGGTTGATGGTGTATTATATAAAAGAATATAAACACGGTGGAGGGCTTAGTACGGCTACGGTATTTTAAGTAGTTAAGCTAACGAAGATCCTCTAATGTGTTTATTAGTCAGCGAATAAATAACGACCGCGACAAAGTGTGGGGAATGTCTGGCGAATAGTAGAGTTTTACGGTATATAGCTCTCTCTAAATAAGAAAACCGACAACTAGGTCAGGCAAAACATTTACAAGTGCACTTGTTAGTGTATATGGGCTACCGACGGGTATGAGGTTCGAATCCTCACTAGTTACAAACAAAATTCAAATAAAGTTGGATAATATAAATGTAATTAAATAAATAAAAATGGCAAGATTAACAATTTATGAAAGGCTAAAGCCTGAAATCAAAGAGGCTCTAGCTTCACAGGACAAGAAATACAGTACATCTGTAAGATCAATTATAGCCACTTTGAACAGTACTACGTTCTACAGTGACTTAAAAATAGGTGACGTTAGCTCCTTATATACATGGGCTGATATAGAGTTTTACAAGGTTTCTGCATGGGATTTTAAACATGGTGATAACATTTTAATATCAGAGACAGATGATTAAGTATATAACAGATAAGTTAATAACTGAAAAAATGGCTGAAAAAGGTTGGATTGAAGGCTGCGATGATGAGCACGCTAGAAACCAAGTGCTTGCACACTACGAATGTGAAATAACTGATCAATGGCAAAACCCTGACTTCAGTGTATACGAAGAATCAACAGCTGATGGTTACTCTGTGTGGATTGCTACTGCTGATGACAAAAGTATAAATGTTAATGAAGACGTATACTACTATGAAAACGAACTTACAGATGTGGTATACGAAGCAATACCTGACTACAATCAGATATACTGTGACAACTATGACTTTGTTGAAGATGCTATCACTAGACACTACGAAGATCTATTATGTAGAATCGAAGACGAAATTATAGACGAGCTACTTAATGAAGGTTATAGCCATAAAGTAGTTAACCCTATAAATACACTGCAATACATAGAGATGATTTCTCAAGACGATCAGTTTAACAAAGACCTACCTAAACTATATATAGGACACATAAATATAACAGTAGATGAAGACTATAGGTACTTAAACTATGCTAGTCAAATAATTAAAGACAGAGCAAGGTATGAGATTGTAGCTAATCATTATCGTTTGACTATCGAAAGAGCCATTAAAGGTGAATTAATATTTAAAGAATTAAAAGATGGTATATAAAAACTATGATATAGATACGCAAAATAATGGTTGGGGTTATTTCGAAGCAATTAACCTTGATAACTGCGATGCACCTATACTTTTTGCTAACACAATAGAAAAATTAATAATAGAAATAGATGAAAACTAAAGAACAAACAGTACCTAAGTGGTTTAAAGGTATGATTTACGACAAAGGTGAATTAGTAACAAACCCTTTCAGTGGAGATAGCTACGAGCTTAATGCTGTCGAGCTATCAATGTATGACTTCATAATGGGTAGTCAATATGTGATGGAGGTAGCACCTAAAACAGTTACTGAAAAACAAATTAACGAGTTTCATAAAGCATTATCTTGGTTTCGCAAGAACAACGTTGATGCTTATTATGTGTTACTTGATTAATTTACAAACAAAATTTATTCACTAATGGATAATAAACTAAATATTAACAATTAAATTAAATACTTATGAACAGATTAGTATTACCAATGCAGACTGTAGACGTTAACTCTACAGCAATTGACAGAGCAAGTTACAAGTATGATAACTACAGACTTACTCTTACGTTTAACAACGGTAGCCGTTATAATTACGAAGGCGTACCAAACCATGTCTTTGAAGGTTTAAGATCTTCACAGTCTAAAGGTAGATTTATTAACAAATATATTTTACCAGTTTACAAGTTTAACTACGCTAAGTAAATGACAGACAAAGAGTTAGATATTCTAGCTAACAAAGTTGCTGATATTATTCTAACTGCTTTACAAAAAAAGCAAGACGAATGGGATCAGCAATTTAATGTTAGTGTCGAGCAAGAGACAAAAGAACTAGTGCTCGAGGAGATATACCATTGGAAAGGAGAATTAAAGAGAGCTGAAGAACAAGAAGATTACGCTAAGGCTGCTCTTATACATGGAAAAATAAAATATTTAGAAAATAAAATAAAAGAATTATGATAAAACCTATGCTCGCATACAAAGTAGACAAGAAACCTGTCGACTGGTCCGAGAAAGTTTTCTTACAACCTAAGCTAGATGGCGTGCGTTGTATATTCACCAAA
>Ga0102817_1000478_pt1 | contig 11345 bp, 7 predicted proteins | sample ColrivemetaGS555_FD_78193 | JGI IMG/M metagenome (GOLD analysis project Ga0102817, IMG submission 78193) | Estuarine microbial communities from the Columbia River estuary - Ebb tide non-ETM metaG S.555 | ecosystem: Environmental > Aquatic > Marine > Intertidal zone > Estuary | place: USA...
TCTTGAAACTAATTCTAATTTAGTAGCCTTTGTATTTTCTAATAAAAGTTTAAATGTTTTAGTAACAATGTGACCTTTCTTAATAGTTAAACTTGCAACCTCATCTGTGTAATATCCAGCAAAGATTTGGTTTTTAGTATCGTTGTTAATAACAGTAACTGTACCGTCTTCATCCATGATCTTAACAAGAAGTTCACCAATTTCCACTTCAACAGTAACTTTAAGTGATGCTATTTGAGCTTCTAATTCTGCAATTTTATCATAAACCGAAATTGGTTTTTGTTCAGCAGATAAGAATCCCGAAGCAATACTCGTTGCACTATGTGCATAATATTTTTCATTAGCACTAAAGCTATCATCAATGTGTGTAAATACACCTTTAGATGTTAATTCTTCTGAGATTTTAACAGCAGCTGTTTCAGCAGCGTTAGACATTAACAATGCCTCTACGTTCGTAGTATCAATTTCAGCAATTGGGAAATCAATAGTAATTGCTTCAGACCAATCAGAATATATTGGATTTGCTGGATAACCAGCTTCGGAAACAGATTTAACTCTGATTTCTACTAATTCACCTTCGTTAATTGCAATATCTAATTGATTAAAGTTAACTTCTTGTGCATCTTCAACCAAACTAGCTTGCCACGCAAACTTACCAGAAACAGTATCTCTATATCTGTCTCTAGCTTTAGTTGTCATTTCATTCCAATTAGAAAACACTGCAGTTTTTTGTCTTGTACCTTCGGTGAAAGGAAGTTGTGAAACTTCACTTGCTTTTCCACTTGTAGATAAGTATCTGTATTGTATAATAAATTGTACAACACTTTGATCAACTGTATCCGCAACTTTTTTAGGTTCTGGAATAGCCCAAAAACCTCTAACTCTATATTTTGGAGTAACCGTAGTTGTATTAGAACCCGAAGCCAATGATTGAATTTGGTTTACAATACTATTATATAAACTTGTTTCACTAGTTCTTTCAGTGATAAGTGAATTTAATTCGTTTTTATCTTTATCCTTTTGAATATTTGATTCATATTTCTTAGTAGAAATTTCAGCTCTTTTCTTAACTATAATTTCATCTAATTTTTTAATCTTCTCTTCAACAGAAACTTTGTCAGCTGCTAACTTTTTGATCTTATCAGCACTGTCATTAGCTGTAAGGTGTGTATTAATTTGTACCACCTTAAAGTTAGTAAGATCTAATGCGGGAGCATCAGGTGTAATACCTTGTGTAGCTGGTGGAATAGCATCTTCCTTAAGAGCATTGATATATCTGCCAAAGTCAGCGACTTCAGTCTTGTAATAATCATCTAATCTTATTGACGAACCGTCTGCTTGTACTAATGTTAATTCATTAGAATAAAAGCTAATACCAGGTGACCAGTTTTCTGCCAATATTTTAGAGTCAGGATCTATTGCTTTAATAAAGATTAAAAGTCTTTCATTAAAACCAACATTAACTTGTATGTTTAAATTATTGTCATCGTTTTTATAAATTCCTAGTTGATCAGCACCAATCTTAATAGATTCATAACCTTCAACTAATAATAGTTCTACTTGATTTGTAGATCCATCAATTCTAGTGATTTTATATCTAGTGTTTCTAAGACCACCTTGAATCATAAGTTCATCACCAACTTTTAATGTTTCTGTTTCAGCAAAAGTCTTTGTAGAATCACTATATGTTAATTTATCTAAAGCATATAATTTTATACCTCTTTTAGTAGTAACACCATCGACAGTTTCTTCTCTCTTAGAATTATTAATTTTTAATACATCAAATTTACCAGTGTATTGTGCATTTCTATAAGGTAAATCTCTAGTGTCTTCGTCTAAAGTATATGTTAAACTATTATTTGCAATATCTCTAATTGCAGTAGCATAATCTATATTTTCTCTATTCTTAAAGTTAGTGTTAAAATAATCAACAGTAACTGCATTCGAAGAATCAAACAAAATTCTTTTAACTAATATCTTTTCAGTACTAGTTGGTATTTGTCCACCTACGTTAATAGTAGTTGTCAATAAAGGATTTAAGAAATCTTCAAAGAAATAATTAGGCTTGGTTGAAAAATTAACAGGTCTATTAAACACTGTAATATCATTAGCTGGAGATTTTAAAGTAGACGTAATAATATTTTGATAAGTACCATCTGGTAACTTAATTCTAGTATTACCTTTACCTAAACCTGCTAAAGATTTTAAATTAGTGTCTAATCTTTCTAACTCTCTTTTCATATAACCAAATGAAGGTACATAAACTGTTTTAGTTCCATCAGTAGTTATTATCTCAAGAGGTACATCTTGTTGATCAGTCGTGATTGCTTCATTAATTCTCTCAAAAGTCTTTAAGGAATTAGCATTGATCTCAAGTAATTTCTTGAGTGAATTAGAAATAGAGTTGTTAGTATTCATATTATCTTAAAATATCAGCTTCGAATTGATAATTAGCAGGATTTATACATACTAATTCAATATACGGTTTGTTTGTTATTAATTGAGTTGCGTCTATATCTGCTATTAATTTGTCAAATCCAGTTGTTTTACTAGTCCAAATTTTAATATTATTACCAGACATATTGATTGTGTCAAATGTGATTTTAAAAGTTTGACCGCTTTTCCAAGCAGTAAGACTATCATCAATGTATATATTAAGATTACTTTCAGGATCAGTTGAGATTAAACCCTTAAGACTTAATCTATTTGTAAAAGCTTCTACTCTAGACCAGATTGCAAATTTACCAGAACCATTACCAACATTTCCTGCATCAAATTGTACAGTTGAAGATAATTGTGTTGCAATTGCACCAGCAGCCATGTTCCAAAGGTATACACTATTTAAAGCATAACCGTCAACAGTGCTATTAATTTTAATTTTATTAGGAATAGATTTATCAACTTCTGTACCTTTACCTGCAAATAAAACATCAGTATTATATTGTAATTCTACTGGTATCGTTCCGTCAATTAATGAATTGATTTTATTATGTGCCTTTGTAATTAATTCCAAAAGAGAATTAGAGTCCGCTAATTGAATAGAAGCATTTTGAAATGAATCTTCTAAAGAAACAATTCTACTTAAAAGTGCCGTAGCATTTTCTTTAGCGGCAACTATATTTTCAATAGCATCTAATCTATCGACAACTGCACCATATCTATTGTTTGCTTGAATTAAAAGTTCGGTAGCATTTTCCAATGCGGTAGTTGTATCCATGAATAAATCCATAGAAAACGTAGTAAAATCATTTATACTAGTTTCAACGCCAACATTATCTAATGACGAATTAAATTTTAAATTTAATTTCAAAGAGAATGCGTTACCATTTAAACCTGTAATTTCGTTTGGCTTATATTTAATTTGTTCGTTGATCTTAGAACCAGGTCCATAAGAATCTTGAATGTCATCGAGTATTAAAATACCATATAAGTTTGTTGCTCTATTAGCGGGAATTGATTGACTATAAATATCATAATAAACTAATATTGCATTAAAATTAAATTTCTGTCCTTTTTTAGCAAAATCCAATAATGACTTTACGTCAACAGAGTTGTTTATTTCTTCATATGCACTTGGATCAAATTGAATACCTACACTATTAGTAGCATTCGTTTGAATATTGTAATATGGTCCACTACTTAAAGCGTATGCATCAACAATCGTATTGATGTTGATATTAGGATCAGGATGTGTTTGTCCTGCTCTACCTTCTATATAATCGCTAGCATATAATTTAGTCGCAGATGTATTGTAATCTGATGGCTTAAACAAAACAGTCGGTGTATAACCAACCGAGGTAGGAACATTAATATAAACTTCATGATATGTGTTACCTTGATAAGCAACGTCATTCTCAACGTCAATAGTTCCTAAATATTTAACTACTCTGTCATAATTATCACTCGCTAAATTTCCATTAACTTTCTCTGTATAATTACCTAAAAGAGTTTGGTTAGAATCTGCTGTAATAAAATCAATGGCACCTAAAGAAGATAACCATTTAAAGAATATTTTTTCAGCATCTGATTGTAAAATAATTGGATCGTAGTCATCGTCTTTCAACAATAACTCTTCCATGTTTAATGCGTAATTTTGAAATGTTTGTGCAAAATCAACATTAGGCATTCCAGCAATATACGCTTGACCCGATGCTTGTTTAAGTTTTAATTCAAAATCTATTGTGTTAGAACCATTAACTGAATCAGTAAAATCTGGAAGATCTAACAAGGCATATTTGCTAAACTCAAAATTTAAATCTGAACTGTTAAAAGCTCTAGTCATATCTCTTGCTGAAGAAGCAAAAGCATACATTGTGCCTCCCATGGGCTGAGGTATTCTAACTAGAGGAGTTGCCATTTATTAATTAAATTTTGTTTTTATAAAATATTTGCTTTATGAGATGAGATAACGTACCATTTGTTATTAAAACATCTTAGCGTTACTGTAGAATTTAATCCTGTCAATGCAATTGTACTTGCACCTAATGTAACACCTGCACCAGCTAATATAGATTTAGAACTCGCAGCTACATTAATAATAGTTACTTCTTGTCCATCTACTGCTTCTGGTAAAGTAAAATTACTATCAACAAAATATGTGATTGCAGTAATAAGAGTTGGTGTAACTTGTGTAGTTGGAATTGCTGCAGTACCTAATACTCCGCTTTTAATTAAAGTACCTCCGAATTTAGCACTTGATGCAAATGTAGCCGCAATATTAAATACAGCGCCTAAATTATTAACAAGCAATAAATTTATACCTCCTTGTGCAACAGTCAACGATGAAGTAGAAACACTTGCGAGTCCACTTAAGGTTAATGTAGTTGGGTTTAATAGTGCCGTAACAGATGCTAACTCGTCGTTTAATAACTCAAAGTTACTATTGATAATCGGTCTCGATGAAGAAACTGAGTCAGTTCCTAAGATTTCAGTAATGTTTGCCATTTTTTATTGTTTTATTATTTTACTTTTAACATGTTTCTTTTTACAAGGTTTTTATTACCATGTGTGTCTTCAGCTTCTAATTGAATCGAATAGTATCCAGGTTCTTTAAAGATGTACGTCAGCCACATATTATTATAGTATATATCAGTGATTTTTGGGTTACTTATATTTGTGATTGTCCATTTAGCATTTTTTCTACCAGGAAACTTAGAAATATCAGTAGATATGGTAACGTGTGTTGATCTTTCAACTTCTGCATAATTTGTAAATACTCTAGTATCATCCCACGTTGGATTAAAATGTTCAACATGTGTTTCACCAGTTACATTAGAATTAGAAGCAGGATTTATTTTTACAATAGAAACAGTATCGAAATCATATATACTCGAATATTCCCAACCTACTGCTAAAATAAATCTAAAAACATCATTTGCACCATTATCATCTAAATCTTCAAATATTGCATTATAATTAAATTTACTAATAACAGGATCAGTGCTTGCATTTAATTCATCCATTATTTGTCTCCATCCATTTACATCGTTAAACGTAGTAGGAGTGGTATTTATAATAGTATGTTCACCTACGCTTGGTGCGCCAGTTACGGGGTGTTTATAATTAATAACTAATTTATCACCTTGTCGTATGTCATTGATTTTGAAACTTGAAGTTAAATCAGGTCCAACTCTCATGTAATTCCATGCGATGTGCTTGCTGTCTTCAAATGTAAATGTAGATTCGTCCCATATATACGGTCCCGTAGTTTCACTAAAACCTGTTTCAGAATATATGTCCATATATCTTCTAACAATAGAGAATCTCAAACCTTGATCGTCTTCCATGTGCATATAATTAGCTCTGTCTAAAGTCAAATAAAGTGTAGCTAGATTATCTTCAACTAATGTCTTATTATCTTGAGGCGAATTCCAATAACCACCGGCTTTATTCCAAGGCAATTTCTTACTGTCCCAGTTATCAAATTCTAACCACTTATAAATTCCATAAAGCTCTAGATTTTTTAATTTAACATCTATAACATCATTCATTCTATAATGTGATCTGTGTCCAAATAGATCATAAGTTCTCATTTCCACACTATAAGAATCAGCATATGGTAATATCAGTGGAAGTACCAAGTAATCATCGATCGCACCTCTATATGTCTGGTTAAAACCTCTTTCTTTACTTGTAACTACCCATTCTATTTCATAAACCCATGCTTTCCACCAGTTGTTCCACGTTATTAACAAAGTTGAATTTGGATCATGAGCATCTTCCCATGTAAACTTAGCCTCGTCCCATATATCGTCAAACGAATCAGTTCCATCTAATATAATTGGACAACCTATTGGAATATTTGGATTGTAAGAATATAATTCTCTATCGTGATAAGTTTCGTAAAACTTATAAATTGCATTTTTTAATTCTACTCTATTTGCAGGTGTTAAATCATCTTCTTTACCTATTCCTAAATTTAAAAATAAGTTGTAACTACCTGCATCATTATTTTGATCTAACGATGGTTTAAGAACCATTGACATATCTTCAATAAAAAGATCTCTATCACCTGGAACAACTTTAAATTTAATTCTATGACCTTCACTAAAGAAATCAATAGCATTTTGATTATTCCAAACGTTTAAATTTCTCTGATCAAAATAATCACCTTCAGCTGTGATGTCAATAATCTTAGCTTGAAGTGGTAAGTACTCTTTTTGTAATTTGGCTTTTAACCCATATAATTTAATTAAAACCTCTTCGGGTGTATAATCAAAAGTTTCAGTTACATTAGGAATATCCCATTCGTCATATGTACCATTAGGTTCATTTAATCTATAGACTAAACTAAACTTACTGGTTTTTTTCATCGTACTAGATGGCAATTTAAAAGCTAATTTCTTTCTAATTGATTCGCCTCTTACAGATGAATGAGGAACTGGAATAGCAAATAATTTACCAAAATTCTTAACAGAACTATCAATGTTTAACCAATATTCTTTAAGAGTTAATTTATCATAGCCAAAGAAATCGATAGCATTCAAAATTGCTTTGTATGTACCAACGAATGGTTTGATGTTGTGAAGCTCTAAGAGAAGTTCCTTTCTTTTTTGATTTAATAAAATATAATCAGGTGACATTTCACTAATGTCATGATCTTTAAATAACATAAAATCTGATTCTGATAAAGATGCACCGAAATTGGATAAAAGGACTGCAAGTCTTTCGTCTTCGGCTACAACTTCTCCGTAAAATTCGATAGTAGCTATTAGAGTTTTAACTCCTAATTTATATTCATATACATTTAAGTTTCTAATATGTGGACCTGGTTTCGTAGAACTTAATGCAATATTAAGTTGAATAGCCACATTAGAACTAGTGTTTAAATATTTAACACCGTCGACAATAGAATCAGTATTTGAATTACTTAATAAATCAATTGTTTGTGACTTTAATTCTTTGATAGTAGGAATATTTCCAGTGTTATCAATGTCATACAAGATGATTGATGTGCTATCAAATTTATTAGTCTGTTCCCACTCAAATATAAATTTAGTAGGAGCAGAAGTTTCTGCCGTAGGAAAATTAATATTAGGATCACCCTTGAAGATACATTCTTCTACGATGAATAAGTTAACAGTTTCATACAAACCTGCAGAAACTTGGGATAAATGAACCGTACCTTCATATACATCATCTTCGTCTTTCTCGAAGTTCAAGTCATATTCTAATCCCCTAAAAAATCTTAAATTATCGTACATTATCTAGTTTGGTTATCGTCTTCTTTGACGGTATAATTTTTATAGTTCTTAAGGTATCTAACACCTCTTAATAAAGTTTTTAAATTATCATCAATAAACATTAAAAAGTATCTAATGATTTCATTTCTTTGAATGTGACCAGACAAAGCTCTACCAATAAATTCACTCGGTGGTAAATTTTCATAGTCATATCCAGTGTGTAGTCTAGAATCTTTTCTAGTTTTTACACTGTCATATCTTCTAGCTCTTCTGTATCCAAATAAATTATCAAATAATGCCATTACTTAAGTGCTTTTCTATTTCCAGCTTGTATTCTAGTATAAATTGTTCTAGGTACAGGATCGGCTTCAAAGTTGATACTAACTGCAGCCTCAGCATTCATTAATACATCATCTTCAATAACATCACCATCTCTGTCTAACCATCCACCTCTAAATACAGCAACTTCTTCTTTCTCCATTATAATATCACCCCATTGATCCAAACCTTTTACAGTATCTGGTATGTCATTTGAGTTTATAACCTTAACTACTTTTACATCTTCAATTCTTTTAAAGAAAACATATTTTTGTTTACCATTACCCACAGTTTCCAATGTTACAGGTTCTTGCGGTACAACGCTCACGTTAACAGATTCGTAGTAACCGTTTCTTAATGCAGTTTCTTCGGTTTCAGAAATAAATTTAACATTCACTGCATCAATTCCTGCAACTTCCTCCAAAATATAAACTATGTCAGATTTGGGTAATTTATCTCTTCGTGTAATATTCAATAAATATTCAGAAACTTTGGCTCTAACAGCATTGTATATTTCGTCTTTAGTGTAACCTTCGAAGTATCTAATATTAATATCCATACTATAGTATCTTACTTGAGGTTTAACAAAAACAACTTCAGTAGTTACCATTTGTTGTCCACTATCCTCTAATACTTTATACATTGCATCATATTCACCTTGATCTAAAAACATTTCTGATTGTGGAACATTAAAATAATCTTGGTTTTTTGCAAGTTTCTTTTTAATGTCAGGAACTGCAAAAATATAAATAACATTATCGTCATCTAAATATTGGTCATCAGTTGTATTATATGCATCTATATAAGAGAACATATTATATCTTGATAAGAAGTATTCGTAATTATCAGGAGTTGCTAATACAAAAGATTTACTTGCCATTGGCGTCATGATCTTTGTAAACCTAGTGTCTTCTCTATCACCACCCATTTTAGGCGATGAATTAATAGTTACATCTAAAAATTGATTTAAATCATGTTCAGTACCATTTGAATCAGTACCAACTGCATCCCATTTAATAGTTAAATCAGGTGAATCATCTAAATTACCTGCCATTCCGCTATGCTTTACATATTCTACTTCGATCGTAGCACCATTTGGCGGTATCATTCCAAAACTTCCATTACCAAAATAAAGGTCTAAACCTCCACTGATTCCAGTCTTAACTAAATATGCTTTTTCTTCAGAACCTAAATCATATAAAGATTCATGTTTTGTCCAAAGTTCTCCATTAACACTAACACTTATTTTAGTGTGATCTGTTATACCACCGGTATTAATACTAAATGATTGTAATTTTTCACCGCTAGAAGTTAATGCTTGTGATTCAAACTTACCTTGAATAATAGCAGTTTTAATAGATCTATAATTTGTTTTTTCTAATTTAAAACTATCGTTAGAATTTAAAAGAGTATACATTAATCCATTAGCATCAAATTTAAGTTGAGCTCTAGATTGTATGTTCAATGTATTTCCAGCAATCTTTGACATATCTGCGCCTGGTTTCCATCTAAATTCAATTTCACCCGTTGCAGCAAATCCTCTAGTAGCATCATGTCCAGTTAATCTAGACATACCATATATAGATTCCGCTTGTTGAGCAGTATATATGTTTTGTTCTACAACTGAATCTTCAATGTAGAACATAATTAAATCAGATATTTCAGATAATACTGAAATTATTTGGGCAAACGGTGAAGCCACCGTAAATAGAGTGTTAGCTCTACTGTAGACCCTAGAAATATACGTCTGCGCATCTTGTCTGATGTCAGCTGCGCTTGTTCTAATTCTACTTAAAAATTTTAATTCAGCCATTATTGTATTTACTTTTTTATAACATACTTATTTTTATAGAATACCTGCTATCTATTGTAATATCTATAAATGCAATATCTCTAACTTCGCCTCTCATAAACGTAACATCTACCCCAAAATTGTACTTATTAGCTAAAGGACAATATTCATTTATTTGATCGGTTATAGTAGAAACTATATTATGTTCATTGGCATTTAAATCATATATAAGTGTTTCCAAATTACAACCAAAATTCTCAGAACCCATAACTTCTCTCGTATTAGTGAATAGAGCAGTTTGAATCTGCGTGATTAACATTTCTATTTCACTATTAGTTTGAACCTGGTTTTCGTCGTAATTAGGGTCAGTTGGGTATTTTATATATAATTCCATCTATGTATGTATCTTCTTTATTTAGGTGTGCATCATCCAGTCTACGCCTTCATCTCCTTTGATTTCTTCTTCGATAGCTGTAAGTTCATCATCTCCCATAGATTTGATAGCATCATAATCAAAATCAACATTACCTGGTAAAGCAAATTTAAAAATACCTAACTTAGTACCCAATGATTGTTTGATTTTAGCACTAACATATCTAAAGAAAATTTCGTCGTCATATAAAGCACAATCTGGAATTGTTTCATAAATCTCTAAGATCACATCACCTTTAGGTGTATCACCTAAAAACTTAAGTTCTCCAGTTAATTGTGAATATGCATAAGAAATAGGATTCTCTAGGATCTGTCTAGAAAGATCTGCCATTGATGCGTTCAATACATAGTATTGTAATTCTTCTGCAGTCTCAGCCATACCAGAACCTTCGTACATACCTCTAAATAACATTCTTTCCATAGAGAAGTCACCACCAGATTGAAATCTAAGATCCAATCCACCACCTTGACCATGAAATCCAGAAGCTAAATCATATAATCCATATACAGAATAAACTCCACCGCCGCCATCAGTACCAGGGCCTGGTAAATTAAGTGTTCTGGTGTTTTTAAAATACTCAGAAGAGAATACATCATTTGGAATATGATAAAGATTTTCTTTTACCGAATACTCGTATTTTTTATAGAACCATTTTTTAGATCTCTTAATTATATTAATAATCTCTTTTTGTGGTAAGTTAACTGGAACCATACAAGCTCCTGTAATTTCGTCTGCTATTTCATCTAGAAATGCATTTAAACAATTCGCACTGAAACTTCTTCCAGTAGTTAAATCATTATTTGAACCGCTTATAATTTGACCCATTTTATTATTTTATTTTTTTACTTACTACTACCTCAGTTTCTTCAAATCTAGCCGAGTCACTTATGAAACCTTCTCTGAATATTCCACCTATCATTTTGCCTTTAAACATAGTGTCCCTTCCAGCAACATAACAGTTGGTTAATTCACAACTTCCGTGTGTATAACTAGACTCAACCTTAGAGTCTTTTATTTTAGTACCTTGATATAAACTTCCCCACATAACAGCAGAACCTGAAACTTCACAATTGTAAAAACTACAATTAGTTAAATTACCAGCAAGTTCACAATCAATAAA
>Ga0102817_1000501_pt1 | contig 10958 bp, 5 predicted proteins | sample ColrivemetaGS555_FD_78193 | JGI IMG/M metagenome (GOLD analysis project Ga0102817, IMG submission 78193) | Estuarine microbial communities from the Columbia River estuary - Ebb tide non-ETM metaG S.555 | ecosystem: Environmental > Aquatic > Marine > Intertidal zone > Estuary | place: USA...
CAAATTTAGTATATTGCTGTAACAATTTTCGCTAAATATCGTCTTAATTTTATACTAAACAAAAATCTATTGGAAACAATTTTATCAATAAAAGACCTCAACAAAAAATTTGGACATATACACGCAGTAAATAATTTATCCTTTAATATAAAAAAAGGAAATGTTTATGGGATATTAGGTCCAAATGGAAGCGGAAAGTCTACTACCTTAGGAATCATCTTAAATGTTGTAAATAAAACCTCTGGAAATTTTAGCTGGTTTAATGGTAAATTATCAACCCATCAGGCACTTAAAAAAGTAGGAGCAATTATTGAGCGACCAAATTTTTATCCATATATGACCGCTGTTCAAAACCTTGAATTGGTTTGTAAAATAAAAGAAATACCAACAACAAAAATTGAAGAAAAACTAAAAACCGTCAATTTATTTCATAGAAAAGATAGTAAATTTAGCACGTATTCTTTAGGAATGAAACAACGATTAGCCATTGCTTCTGCCCTTTTAAACGATCCTGAAATATTAATTTTAGACGAGCCTACAAACGGATTAGATCCGCAAGGAATTCACGAAATTAGAGAAATTATAAAAAATATTGCTAGCCAAGGAACTACCATATTATTAGCATCTCATTTATTAGATGAAGTTGAAAAAGTATGCTCGCATGTTGTTGTAATTAGAGAAGGTATTAAATTATATTCTGGAAGCGTAGATGAAATGACTGCTTCACATGGTTTGTTTGAGCTCAAAGTTGAAACTGATTTTAAAAAATTGATAGAACTATTATCTAATTATGATGGAATTGCCAATACAAAAATGGCTGATGATAAAATTATTGCTACCCTAAATAAACCGATTACAGCTACAGAAATAAATAATTATTTATTTAAAAATGATGTTGTTTTATCTCATTTAGTAAAACGCAAACCAAGTTTAGAGCAACAATTTCTATCATTAACAAACAACAAATCATAATGTTACGATTATTAAATATAGAACTTCATAAATTAAAATATAGTAGAGCAAGTAGAATATTAATTTTCATTTACTTCGCTTTATTAACTTCAATTGCCTTAATTGCAGCAATTAAATTTGATATTGGTCCAGTTAAGTTCCATTTAGCAGAACAAGGCATCTTTAATTTTCCATATATATGGCATTTAAATACTTTTTTAGCTTCTTGGTTTAAATTCTTTTTGCTCCTAGTAATTGTTTCTATGATGGCAAATGAATACAGTAACAAAACATTAAAACAAAATTTAATTGATGGATTAAGTAAAAAGGAATTCGTTCTTTCTAAATTTTATACTGTTATTTTACTTTCTTTTATTTCAACTATTTTTGTTTTCATTGTTTCACTCATTTTAGGATATATTTATTCAGATTTTACGGAATTTTCTATCATAACAACGGATTTAGAATATTTATTTGCTTTTTTCATTAAACTAATAGGCTTCTTTTCCTTTGGTTTATTTTTAGGAATATTGGTAAAAAGATCAGCATTTGCTGTTGGAGGCATGTTCGTTTGGTTTATAATTGAAAGTTTCACAAAAGGAATGCTTTATTGGAAATTCAAGCCAAATGTTGATGAAATAATGAGGTTTTTACCATTAGAAGCGATGAGCAATTTAATAAAAGAACCTTTTACTCGATTAAGCGCTGTAAAAACTGTTGCAAAACAAGTGGGAGAAGATTTATCTAAAGACTTTTCGGTTCAACCATTAGATATTTTAATAGTACTTATTTGGACTAGCATTTTTGTTTATTTATCATATTACCTTCTTAAAAAAAGAGATTTATAGATTATAGTACCATTTAGAAGAGTAATTTATATATTTGAAAGTCTTATTAAAGATTTCTTCTGAATGAAACGTTTCGCATTAGTTTTAACTCTATTAATTACCATCCAAGTTTTCCCCCAAGGGGAAGCAAATTTTTGGTATTTCGGTAAAAAAGCAGGCATCGATTTTAATAATGGAAGTGTAACGCCAATAACAGGAAGCCTATCTACAAATGAAGGATGCTCATCCTTCTCTGATAAAAATGGAAACTTACTCTTTTATTCGGACGGTATTAACGTTTGGAATAGTAACAATCAAGTTATGCCAAATGGTTCTAATTTAATGGGTGATCCTTCAAGCACACAATCTGCAATAATTGTACCTCATCCAGGGAATACAAACTTGTTTTACATTTTCACTGTTGGTGCAAATAACTATGATTGGGACAATGTTTTAATTAGTCCTACCAAAGGCTTAAATTGTTATACAGTTGATATGACATTAGATAGTGGTTTTGGAGATGTTGTTGGCTCTAATATCGATTTATCAATTGGTAAAAATGCTGAATGGACAGAAAAAATAACTTCAGTAAAAGGTGCAGATTGTAATACTTTTTGGGTGATCTCTTTAGTGAACAATACATTTATCTCTTATAAAATAGATATTAACGGTTTAAATACTACAGCTATTTCTTCAACTGTTAATTATAATGCTAGTGACCCTAGAGGGTATTTAAAAGTTTCTCCTGATGGAAAAAAACTAGTTTCTGCGACATATGGAACAGGAAAAGTTTTTTTATACACTTTTGATGATAGTACAGGGAAAGTAAAAAATGATGGAATTTCCTTAATTTATGCCCCTGAAATTGATGGGTATACTTATGGAGTAGAGTTTTCTCCTAATTCAACAAAATTATATTGTTCTACTTTTAATGGAGAAAATTCAAATAAAAAAAATAAACTTTTTCAATTTGATTTACAAAATCCAAATATTATTTCAAGTAAGTTTTTAGTAAAGTCTCAAACAGGTTACCGTGGGGCATTGCAATTGGGACCAAATGGGAAAATTTACATTACAGTCCCCCCTAGTTATGATTTTGGAACATCTATTTTAAACGCCATAAATAACCCCGACAAGTTAGGAGCAGATTGTAATTATGAACCAAATGCAATAGATTTGGGAACTAATTTTGCTATGCAAGGTCTACCTCCATTTATTGCTTCTTTATTATTACCTGTTGAAATTTCAGATAACAAGAACAATCAAGACTTAAGCAATACAACTGTAAAAAGATGCGTTGGCGAAAACTATATATTAACTCCTCAAAACATTCCTGGCAATCCAATTTGTAACTGGTCATTCAACAACAATATTATTCCGAATTCTTCAGATGGTTTAAGTTTAGAGTTACAAAATTTATCAAAACAACATGCCGGAACTTATTTTTTAGAAATTGAAACAATTGACGAATGTGGTTTTCCAACAATTTATAAAGGAGAGGTATCAATTGAAGTTTTTGACCCTCCAGTTATTTCAAATGGTTTTGTTTATGACCAATGTGATATTGATAACAATAGTACTGATGGAATAACACAATTTAATTTAACAACCAAAATTGAAGAAATTACACTAAATGACCCAAATCTTGAAGTGCTATTTTTTCAAAATCAAACTGACTTAGATTCAAATACACCAATTTTAAATTCAGAAAATTACACGTCATCAACCAATCCAAATATTCTCATAAAATTAACCAATAAATTTTCTGGATGTTTTACTACTGGTAAAATTAAGTTAAATGTATACCCAACGAGCCTTGATTTATATGAAAATTATTACGAATGTGAAAATGATATTTCCTCAAACAATAGTTTAAAAAGCATAGGAAATGGAATCGCAACATTTAATTTTGAAGTTAAAAGACTAGAAATTGAAACCCTCTTTTCTGATCCATCTATTGAAGTTGAATTTTATCAAAATACAACTGATGCTCAATTGCAAATTAATGCGTTAAAAGGAATTATTAATTTTCCTTCAAAAGAAATTATTGTTAGAATTTCAAATAAACTTTCTAAAAACTGTATATCAATGGGGAAATTTGACTTAGTAATTAATCCAATTCCAATACCAAAAGGGAGTGATGAAGTCATTATTTTATGTGTAAGTAATCCCAGAGATAATCCTCAACTGTTTACTTCATATTTAGATGGAGAAACAATTTACCCAGACGATACTTATCAGTGGTATTTCAATAATAACAGTATTTCGGGAGCAACAAATTATTTTTATGAAGCAAATACTGAAGGAGTTTATAAAGTTGAGGTAACTCATAAATATGAAAATAATTTAACTGATTTATTAGATGATACTTATTGTAAAGGTTACAACACTTTTAAAATAATTGAATCCAATCCTCCTTTAATTCAAATAAAAGATATTACAATTCAAGATGATTCTAACAACAACTCCATTTCAATATCTTCAACTAATTTAGGTCTTGGAGAGTATGAATACTCTCTCATTGACTCACGAGAAAATGTTGAATTCACTTATCAAAAAACACCTTTTTTCAACAATGTTTCTGCTGGAATTCACACAATCCTAATTAAAGACAAAAAGTGTGGTATCGCTTCAATGAAAGTTTCTGTAATTGGATATCAAAAATTTTTCACTCCAAATGGTGATGGTCAAAATGATACTTGGAAGGTACTAGGAGTTAATGAAAACTTTTATGCAAGTTCCAATATTTATATTTATGATAGATATGGAAAATTAATCACTAAAATTGATCCAAAAGGCAATGGTTGGGATGGTACTTTTAAAGGAACAATACTACCGTCTTCAGACTATTGGTTTTTTGTAGAGCTAGTGGACACCTTTGGAGAAACAAAAATAAAAAAAGGTCATTTTAGCCTAATTAGGAGATAATAACACAATAAAATTCAATTTATTTAGTTTTAAATTATTAAAAGTAAGGTATTTAACTTATCTTTAATATAGAAACAGCTCATTTTTCAATGAAAAGAGTTTTATTTTTATTGCTATTTATAACCCCCATTTTATCATATTCACAAAACGAAGCCGCAATTTGGTATTTTGGGCAAAATGCAGGGTTAGATTTTAACTCTGGAACACCTGTGGTTTTAACTGATGGACAAATAAATACTTATGAAGGTTGTGCCACTATTAGTGATTCTTTGGGTAATTTATTATTTTATACAGACGGGGTTACCGTATATGATAGAACACATAATATTATGCAAAATGGTAATGGTTTGAGTGGAAACTCTTCAAGTACTCAATCCGCTATTATTGTTCAAAAACCCAACAATTTAAATCAATACTATATTTTTACGGTTGATGAAAATGCTGGGGCAAGTCCAAACCAAGGAGGAATTGATTATTCTATTGTAGATTTAACCTTAAATGGTACTTTAGGAGCAATTACTACAAAAAATTCTCTTTTACTTGATAATTCATACGAGAAAATAACAGCTATAAAAAATGCAAACAATAACGATTATTGGATTATTACGTTTTTTATTGATCGTTATTATGCTTGGGAGTTAAATGCTACTGGGCTAAATACCACTCCTATAATTTCAACCGCTGGAATTAGCAGTATTAATGATACTTCAAGAGGTTATCTTAAAATTTCTACTGATGGGTCAAAAATTGCTAATGCAAATTTTGGTAATACACCCAGATTGTTTTTATATGATTTTAATAATTCAACCGGAGTCGTTTCAAATGAAGTACAATTATTATTTGAGGATAATAAGGATAACCCATATGGTGTAGAATTTTCACCATTAACACAAAAATTATATGTCACAACTTGTCAAATAGATGCATCTGGAATCTCTCTATCGCCACCTGGGAAATTATATCAGTTCGATCTTTTAAACTCAAATTTAAGAACTAAAATTGACGAATCAAATGTATATACTCGTAATGCCTTACAATTAGCTATTGATGGAAAAATATATAGAGCTTTATCGAAAGTAACGACTGGACAAAACTTAGCAAGCGGATCCAATTATTTAGGTGTTATCAATAACCCTGAATTAGATGGATTAGCAAGTATTTACGTTGAAGACTTTATTGATATTACTATTGGAGGAACCTTCCCAACCCATAGAGTTTTTGAAGGATTACCTCCATTTATGTCTTCTATATTTCTAGAACCAACTATTACAGCGAATGAAGTTTGTTTTGGAATTCCAACACAATTCACAGTAAATTCAAGCTCTCCAATTGCCAGTATCACTTGGGATTTTGGAGACCCTGTAACAGGAATTGATAATACCTCAACTCTTGAAAACCCAACACACCTATTTTCATCTTCAGGAATTTTTTCAATTACGGCAACCGTTACAGTAGGCACAATTACTACAATTTTAACAATGGATGTAACTATTTATCCTATACCTATAATAACTACTCCTGTTACATTAATTCAATGTGATGATGATTTAGATGGATTTGTAGATTTTAACTTAGAAGAAGCAAATACAATCATTACAATTGAAAGTCCAGCTCCTATAATAACCTATTTTTTAACTGAAACGGATGCTTTATCAAATATTGATCCAATTACAACACCTACCACATTTTCAAATTCTGTTTCAAATATAGTTTGGGCTCGAGTTGAAAACACAACAAATTGTATCGCTACTGCACAAGTAAATTTACTAATAGAAACTACAAATATTCCAAGCGATTTAATGATTTCTTTTAATTCGTGTGATGATGACATTGATGGAGACAATACAAATGGAATTGCATTGTTCGATTTCAGTTCTGCTACAAATCAAATTTTAGATGCACTTTTACCTCAAACAAATTTGGAAGTATCATATTATGAAAATATGACAGACGCATTAGCTGAACAAAATAATATTGATCCTACAAATTATAGAAATACAAATTCACCAACTAGTCAACAAATTGTTGTTAGGGTTGATAATTTAGCAAATGAATGCTTTGGATTAGGGTATCATGTAACTTTAAACGTAACAACTGCACCTATCTTCGATTTAGCCAATGCTGTATCATTATGTCTAAGCTCATCAAATTCTAAAATAAGCATCGAAAATCCATTTGAAACATATAACTATATTTGGACGGATGATTTTAACAACATTTTAGGAAACTCTCCTGAAATTTCCATATCAACGGAAGGCATTTATTTTGTTACCGCAATCAATCCAAATGAAGTTACTTGTGAAACTACAAAATCAATACAAGTCAGTGCTATTTCTCCAACCGAATTACTCAATTTCAATAGTGATAATTTACAAAAAACAGATAATTCTTCTAATAATACTATTACCGTCTTAACTAATAACTTACCAAATTCAAATTACCAATTCGCCTTAGATTCAGATGAATTTCAAACAAATAACATCTTCGAAAATGTATCTTCGGGGATCCATACAGTGAAAATTATTGATAAAGAAAATTGCCTAGAGGCTTCAGCAAAAGTCTCTTTAATTGGTATTCCTAACTTTTTCACTCCAAATAATGATGGTTTTAATGATACCTGGCAAGTAACTGGAGTTAGCTTCCAACCAAATTCAAATATATATATACATGATAGATTTGGTAAAATGATTGCTATTTTAGATCCTTTAGGTCCTGGATGGGATGGGCTTTACAAAGGAAACCCTTTACCTTCAACAGATTATTGGTATCGGGTTGAATTAGAAGATGGTCGTATTTTAAGAGGTCATTTCAGCTTAATTAGAAAATAATTAAATTTAAAGCAAAACCATCTCCAATTTTTAATTACATTTCAAAGTTAAACTACAGCCTACTAAAGTTGAAAAAAAAATCATTAGTCATCTTATTTTTAATACTCAATTTCTATTTGTTACAAGCACAAAGAGAAGCAGGAATCTGGTATTTTGGTATTGAGGCTGGGATAGATTTTAATAGTGGATCTCCTGTACCATTAACTAATGGAAAATTAATTACAAAAGAAGGCTGTTCAACAATATCAGATAAAGATGGAAAATTATTGTTTTATACTGATGGTTCAACTGTTTGGAATGCCAAACACAATATAATGCCAAATGGAACTGGTCTTTTTGGTCATCTTTCAAGTACTCAGTCTGCAATCATAGTACCAAATCCAAGTAACCCTTCTATTTATTATGTTTTCACAGTAGATCAACCAAGTGTTGAAAACACGGATTCAGATCCCACAAATGATATTGATGATGGTATAAATAACGGATTAAATTACTCTGAAATAAATATGAATTTACAAGGAGGTTTAGGAGATGTAAACCCATTAAAAAAAAACATTCACTTATTAACCTACACCCCAAATATCACCGGTGAATCCGCTTTTAAATCATCTGAAAAAATAACCGCCGTTCAACATGCTGATGGTAACTCATTTTGGGTTCTAGCACATTTTATAAATAAATTTTATGCTTTTAAAGTGGGTAATTCAGGGGTTAAAAAAGACCCAATTATTTCAACTTCAGAATTAGAAGTACCTATCGGAGGATATTTACCTAATGCCATTGGCTACTTTAAATCATCTCCAAATGGAAAGAAATTAGCTATTGCTCATTTGTCTGTTAGAAACACCAACGAACTTGGACCTAGAGATGAAGTTGTAAGAAATACAGGGAAAGTATTATTGTACGACTTTAATAATGAAACAGGAGTCGTCTCAAACCAAGTTGGTTTATTAACTGGAACAAACCCTTATGGGATTGAATTCTCTTCGAAATCTAAAAAACTATACACTACAGTTAACTTATACAATTCAGATGGTGAAACAGAAGGAAGTTCACTTTTTCAATTTAATTTAGAGAATAGTAATATTCCTAATTCAAAAATATTAATTAAAAAAAATGATTTTGTAGCTGGTGCCCTTCAACTTGCTATCGATGAGAAGATTTATCGATCAGGATATAAAACGTATAGTGATGGTAACGATTATCTTTCAGTTATAAACAAACCTGAAGAAATTGGAACTGCATGTAACTTTAAACTTAATGCGGTTAATTTAAAAGGTAAAAAAGCACTATTAGGATTACCACCTTTTATACAGTCTTTATTTTTATTTAATTTTAAATATGAATTTACGTGTTTAGGAGATTCTACACATTTTTTTATTAGTACTTTAGAAACAATAGACTCCGTTTTATGGAATTTTGGAGATGGAACAACATCAACAGATATTAACGCTTACCATACTTATAATTTACCTGGAACCTATACTGTTTCTCTAATTAAAACGGTTAATGGGGAAACAAAGGAACCTCTTATTAAAGAGGTCATTATTTATGAAAAACCAATTATTTTAGATCAACCATATCAATTAATGCAATGCGATTCATATGATAATAATCCTAATGATAAATTATCTTTATTTAACTTAGAAAATAGCATTGAAGAGTTAACTCTTAATAAGACAAATGAATTTAATGTTTATTTTTATCTTAATGATTCCGATGCTGAAAATGATACTTATAATCAATATGCTTTACCTACAACTTTTAAAAACACTGTTCCTAATCAAATTTTAACAGCAAAAGTATTATTTATTGACTCAGATTGTCATAGCCTGGGTAAAGTAGAACTTATTGCTAACCCAAGTCTTTTATTAAACGCAAATGATGTAATTGGATGTGATTTAGGAGATGGAAATGCTGAATTTGATTTTGTTTCAATTGAAAATGAAATATTAAACGACCTTAACCTGACTGGCACTATCTCAATTTTCTTTTATGAAAATACAGAAAATGCAATGACTAATACGAATCCCTTACCCCAAACCTATGTCTCTTCAGAAAAATTAATTTTTTTCAAAGTAGAAAAAAACGGGATTTGTTATGGAGCCGGTTCTTTCAATTTAAAAATAAACTATTTCCCCCCAATTGAACTAACAGAAATATTAGCTATTTGCAATAATCAATTTCCAACTACAATAACCGCAAATATTCCAATTGACATTCAACAAAATTACACTTACATCTGGAGTACTGGAGAAAACACTCATGATATCGAAATAAAGAACGAACAGCAACTATCAGTTAAAATAATAGATAAAGTATTTAAATGTGAAAAAGTAAAATACTTCGATATTAAACAAGTTTCCTCACCAATAATAACGGATATTAACATAAATATTAACAACCAAATTGTTACCATTTTAACTAAAAGTAATTTCAATAATGTATATTCTATAGATAATCCTAGCAGTGAATATCAATCAGAAAATTCATTTTTAAATGTAACCCCGGGAATTCATACTGTTTATATTAAAGATATCTATGATTGTGATGTTACGGTTAAAAATATTTTTGTTTTAGGTTTTCCAAAATTTTTTACACCAAATAATGATGGAATAAATGATTCTTGGGGAATTAAAGGCTTAGATTTAGATAATTTCACATATTCAAACATTAATATTTTCGATAGATTTGGTAAGCATTTATTAACTCTAAATCCGAAACTTACTTGGAATGGAGTATATAATAGTACCTTTCTAAATTCAAATGACTATTGGTTTACTATTGACATTACCGATAAAGAAAATATTATTAAATCCTATAAGGGCCATTTTAGTTTAATTAGAAAATGATAATATTTAAAGATTTGTTAATTATAAAGGTTAGATAAGAAAACAGCCGTAATTAGTTTATTTTTGCAAAATGCAGTTCAAATTAGAATCAAAATTTAAGCCTACAGGAGATCAACCACAAGCAATAGAACAGCTTGTAAATGGGATAAATTCCAATGAAAAATTCCAAACACTTTTAGGGGTTACTGGTTCAGGAAAAACATTTACTGTTGCAAATTTGATTGAAAAAACGCAAAAACCAACTTTAGTTTTAGCGCATAATAAAACATTGGCCGCTCAATTATATTCGGAATTCAAACAATTTTTCCCAAATAATTCAGTAGAATATTTTGTTTCATATTACGATTATTATCAACCTGAAGCTTATATACCAGTTACAGGGACTTATATTGAAAAAGATTTATCCATCAATGAGGATATTGAAAAATTACGAATAAGTGCTTCTTCAGCACTTTTATCCGGAAGGAGAGACGTAATTGTTGTGGCATCTGTTTCGTGTATTTATGGCATTGGAAATCCAGTTGAATTTAAAAAGAATGTAATTAATGTTGAAGTTGATCAAGAAATTGCTC
>Ga0102817_1000511_pt1 | contig 10901 bp, 11 predicted proteins | sample ColrivemetaGS555_FD_78193 | JGI IMG/M metagenome (GOLD analysis project Ga0102817, IMG submission 78193) | Estuarine microbial communities from the Columbia River estuary - Ebb tide non-ETM metaG S.555 | ecosystem: Environmental > Aquatic > Marine > Intertidal zone > Estuary | place: USA...
CTTTTTCAACGTTTAGTTTAATTTCTTCTGAGGTCATAATTGTTATTTTTTCAGTGCAGCACAGCCTGCCATGGTTGTTATTTTTATTGCGTCTGTAGGAGGTAAATCTGAGTTTCTTCGAACAACTTCTTGAGCAACATTTTGAGTCACTTTATTGAATGCTTCTTGAACAAAAGTAGCAGTTTGCATTGCAGCTGGACGACCGAAATCTCCAGCTTCTCTCACACTTTGAACCAGAGGTATTTCACCCAAAAAAGGGACTTGTAAGTCCTCTGCTAAATGCTTAGCACCTTCCTTTCCAAAAATAAAATATTTATGTTCTGGTAATTCCTTTGGAGTAAAATAAGCCATATTTTCAATAATACCTAAAACAGGTACGTTAATACTTTCCTGCTGAAACATTGCAACCCCTTTCCTAGCATCAGCTAGGGCAATCTTTTGAGGCGTACTTACTACTACTGATCCTGTAATCGGTAGGGCCAGCATAATACTCAAGTGAATATCTCCTGTGCCAGGTGGCAAATCAATTAAAAGAAAATCAAGCTCACCCCAATCAGCATCAAAAATCATTTGATTTAGTGCTTTTGCAGCCATAGGACCTCTCCATACTACTGCTTGATCTGGTTTGGTGAAAAATCCAATAGATAGTATTTTAACGCCATAATTTTCTACAGGCTTCATTTTAGACTTTCCATCAACATTGACAGCTAAAGGCTTTTCGTTATGAACATCAAACATAATTGGAATTGAAGGACCATAGATATCAGCATCTAAGACACCCACTCTAAAGCCCATTTTAGAAAGTGTAACAGCTAGGTTAGAAGTAACGGTGGATTTACCAACCCCACCTTTACCAGAAGCAATAGCTATAATATTTTGAATTCCAGGAATTGGTTTACCCTTGATATTGTTTTTTGGCTGAGTTTGAGCCTCTACTTTAATATTGACAGTTATTTTTGCTTTCGCATAGACCAACTCATGAATTGTCTTAAGTATATCGACCTCAGTTCTCTTTTTGGCCTGTAAACTAGGATTAGATATAGTAATATCAACTATAACCTCATCGCCAAAAACAATTATATTCTTGACAGCTTGGCTATCAATCATGTTTTGGCCTTCACCAGGAACCGTGATTGTTTTGAGCGCTTGCTCAATATCATTTTTATTTAAATTCAAAGCTTCTAATTTAGATGGATTCTAAAGTGCAAATATACAGTGAAATGTTTAAAAATAGAAGGGGAATAGATTAAATGATAAAGTTGTTAGTTAATGTGATTTTACAGGGTCCCAAAACACGGATTCAAATTCTATAACCTTGTTGTCCTCAATCTTAATACCCTCACTTTCTAATAGCTGCTGCATTAAATTAGTACCTTCAAAATGATGTTTTCCAGTTAGAAGTCCTTTACGATTAACAACTCGGTGGGCAGGGACATCCTTACCATGAGATGCTGTCATTGCATATCCGACCATTCGAGCGCCTTTAGCTGCTCCTAGGTAACGAGCAATTGCTCCATAAGAAGTCACTTTTCCATATGGAATTCGGCGAACCACATCGTAACATTTATCAAAAAAAAGTGCTGAATCCTGCATAACTAATATAAAAATGACAAAAATAGTAAGCTATTAAATCTTTGTAAGATATAATGATTTATTTTATTTTAAATCTAATATAGGTAATCGCTTTTTGGAATGCTAAATATTGATTTTCATAAAAGGTTTGTATAGTAATAACTTCATCAGGGCTTCCTTCCTGACGGTATACATCATGATTCGAATACAAGACCTCATGGCCCTGGCCGTGTAAAAGACCTAAGGTATATCCATGCATAAACTCACTATCTGTTTTTAAGTGCATTACCCCGTTATCATTAAGTATATTTTTGTAGCGTTTTAAAAATGCATCGTTGGTCATCCTATGTTTGGTGCGCTTATACTTAATTTGGGGATCTGGAAATGTAATCCATATTTCATCAATTTCATTGCTAGCAAACAAAGATTCTACAAGTTCAATTTGAGCTCTAATAAAAGCTACGTTTGGAAGTTGTTTTTCAACTGCTGTTTTCGCTCCTCGCCAAAATCTAGCTCCTTTGATATCAATTCCAATAAAATTTTTGTCTGGATAACGTTCTGCCAGACCTATAGTATATTCCCCTTTTCCGCAACCCAACTCTAAAACTAATGGATTACTGTTTTTAAAAAACTCTTGATTCCAGTGTCCTTTTAATGGATATGTCTGATCAACTAGTTCTCCACGCTTAGGCTGAAACACATTGTTAAATGAATCATTTTCATTAAATCTTTTAAGTTTATTTTTACTTCCCACTTTGTTTTGTTTTGGGCAAAAATAATGAAAGAAATTTAGACACTAGTTTTGTTTTTCAAGTGTAAATGAAAATTCACTACCAACAGCTAATTTACTTTCAACATAAATTTTCTCCGAGTGTACCTCAATAATATGTTTGACAATGGATAACCCTAGGCCAGACCCTCCTTCTTCTCTAGAACCACTTTTATCAATACGATAAAAACGCTCAAACAATCGAGTTAGGTGTTTAGCTTCAATTCCTTCTCCATTATCAGTCACACGTACAATTAACTTACTAGAGTTTAGATTTTCAACACTGATTTCTGTTGTTCCATTATTATGTCCATATTTAATAGAATTCACAACTAAATTTGTTAAAACTTGCTGAATACGTTCTTGATCTGCGATAACCATAATAGGGTCAGAGTACTTTTTGTCAAGAATTAATGAAATATTTTTCTTGTCTGCTTTAATTTCTAATAGTTCATATACATTTGAAATAAGCTCAATTATATCAAAAGCTTCGAGATTTAAATTTGCATCACCAACTTCAAGCTTAGAAATCATATCTAAGTCTTTAACGATATAAATTAATCGATCTACTCCCTTTTCAGCCCTTTTTAGGTATTTATCTCTAACATTAGGATCCTCAACGGCTCCATCTAAAAGTGTAGAAATATATCCCTGAACTGTAAAAAGTGGAGTTTTAAGTTCATGGGACACATTTCCAATAAATTCTTTGCGATATTCCTCTCTACCTTTCAAAGCTTCTCGTTCAAGTTTTTTATTTTTAGCATAATTGTCTATTTCTATCTTTAAGGCTGTCATGTCTGTATTAACAGGACTGTTATTAAATGTAGTTGACTCTAATAATGTAAGATCTTGGTAAATCTTTTTGATACTATTATAAATATATTTTTCAAGACGGAAGTGAATTAAAACAAAAGAAAAAAGAAAAGAAAAAACAGTCCAAGAACACAAAAAATATAAATTTAACAAACCAAAAAAGTACAAATAAACAAACAACAGGAATGTTTGCAGAAGCGTTATATAAAGCGCTGTCAGAAAAGAAAATTTGTTTGATTTTGTAATTTTATTTTTCATTAATTTATAAACTTATATCCGACTCCTTTAATAGTTTTGAAAGAGTCATTTCCAATTTTTTCACGAAGCTTTCGTATGTGAACATCAATGGTTCTACCCCCAACCACCACTTCATTTCCCCAGACTCTATCCAAAATCTCCTCTCTTTTATAAACCTTGCCAGGTTTTGAAGCTAACAATGATAATAATTCAAATTCTTTTCGTGGCAAAACCAACTCATTCCCTTTATGTAAAACCTGATAAGTTTCTCTATTTATTGTTAAATCACCTACATTAATTAGCTCTGTAATACTATGAGACTTCGAACCGCTTAGACGCCGCAAGAGGGCTCTTATTTTACTAATCAAAACTTTAGGCTTTATGGGCTTTGTTATGTAGTCATCAGCCCCTGCCTCATAGCCAGCTAATTGAGAGTAATCCTCACCGCGAGCTGTTAAAAAAGCAATTAATGTATCTTTTAGCTCAGGAATTAAACGGATTTGACCACAAGCTTCAATCCCATCCATCTCTGGCATCATCACATCCAAAATAATAAGATGAGGAAGGTATTCTTTAGCTGACTTAACAGCATCTAGTCCATTGCTTGCAGTTAAAACATTGTATCCCTCAGCAGTCAAATTATAGCTTAAAATTTCTAAAATATCTGGCTCGTCATCAACTAAAAGTATTTTAATACTATCCTTATTCATTTTAAATTTTTTATAAAGATAAAAAATTTAAATACTGTTAAAGCAGTTATCAATTTAATAACATTAATTTAAATCTTGCGCAGCAATTGATTGAAAGGTTAAATGAAATACTGATTGATTAAAAAATATAATCGAATTACATCATAAAATAAATTTAATTTTTTGGGATATACGTTTTAAAAGTATAATAAAAAGAGTGTTGAGATATGAATGCGCTCTTTTTATTTTTAGCTACTTTTGTATTTGAATTTTAGGAACATGATTAGCGAAGATTTAATTTTCAGAGTCACATCCGAAGCAACTTTTAGTGAAGCCGCTTTATCAATTTTTGACTATCAATTTGAACACAACTCTGTATATCGTTCATTTTGTGACTTGCTTTATAAGCATCCGAGTGAGGTGAAAACTATTGAACAAATACCTTTTTTGCCAATTCAATTTTTTAAAAGCCACAAAATTATAACCAGAAACTCACCTATACAAGTAGCTTTTTCAAGTAGTGGAACAACTGGAAATAAACTGAGTAAGCATTACGTAAGTGATTTAGAAATTTACAAAAAAAGTTTTAGGCGAAGCTTTCAATTGTTTTACGGAAATATCAAAGATTATACAATCTTGGCATTATTACCATCGTACTTGGAACGTGAAGACTCTTCATTAGTTTACATGGCTAATGACATGATTAAAGAGTCTAATCAAGCTGAAAGTGGATTTTTCCTACATGATTTAAAAGCGTTAAAAGATACTTTATTGAAACTAGAAAAAGAGAGGAAAAAAACCTTACTCATAGGAGTTTCATATGCCTTATTAGATTTGATTAAAATTCATAATTTTAAGCTAAAACACACAATTATTATGGAAACTGGTGGCATGAAGGGCCAGCGCAAAGAGCTTGTAAAATCTGAGTTACATTCCATATTAAAAAATGGATTTGGAGTTGATAAAGTACATAGTGAATACGGCATGACCGAATTATTATCTCAAGCATATTCTAAAGGGGGGGGTATATTTGAAACCCCTCCTTGGATGAAAATTATTACTAGGGACCCAGAAGACGCCTTAAGTATTCAGCCCACTACAAAATCTGGTGGTATTAATGTGATAGACTTGGCAAATATAAACTCATGCGCATTTATTGCCACACAAGATTTAGGTAAAATTCACAGTAATGGCACGTTTGAAATCATAGGAAGGTTTGATCAGTCTGATGTTCGAGGGTGTAACCTTATGGTGCTTTAAACTACACGTATTATAAAAGTACTACGCTTACCACGATTGATTATGATGTAAGTGTTATTAATCAAATCAAATTCTGAAATTTTATAATCCTCCCCTACTTTTTCTTTATTAACAGAAATTGAATTTTCCTTTAAAGCACGTCGTGCTTCACCATTAGATTCTAAAAATTTTGTTTCAGCAGAAAGCGCAGCGATCATGTCTAAGCCATTAGCAATTAAGTCTTTTGGTAGCTCGGCAGTAGGAACACCTTCAAAAATATCTAAAAAAGTGACTTCATCCAGTGTCTGAATGTCTGATTTAAAAGATTTACTATATAAAATAGTAGAAGCCATTTTTGCATTTTCAAAAATAGCTTGACCATGTACCATTGTAGTAATTTCCTGAGCCAAGCGCTTTTGAAGTAACCTCAAGTGCGGTTGGTCTTGGTGTAATTCTATTAAGTTAAGAATCTCATGCTCCTCTAAAAATGTAAATATCTTGATATATTTATTTGCATCATCATCACTAGAATTTAACCAATATTGGTAAAACTTATATGGCGAGGTTCGGTTGGCATCTAGCCACACATTTCCACCTTCACTTTTTCCAAACTTTGATCCATCTGACTTGGTAATTAAAGGACAAGTAATAGCATATCCTTTTCCATTAGCTACACGTCTGATCAATTCGGTTCCAGTAGTGATATTACCCCATTGATCACTTCCGCCCATTTGGATTGTACAGTCTTTAGTCTCAAACAAATGCAGGAAGTCATATCCTTGAACAAGTTGGTAAGTAAACTCCGTAAAGCTCATACCGTCAGAACTTTCTGCGGCAATCCTGTTCTTTACTGAATCTTTAGCCATCATATAATTGACCGTTATATGCTTACCAACATCTCTAATAAAGTCTAAAAAAGAAAAGTCTTTCATCCAGTCGTAGTTATTAACCATTACCGCCGCGTTCTTTTTATCATTATCAAAATTCAAAAAATGACTTAACTGATTTTTGATAGCCTCTTGGTTGTGACGTAAAGCTTTTTCATCTAAAAAATTTCTTTCAGTCGATTTTCCTGAGGGATCGCCAATCATTCCAGTGGCGCCTCCAACCAAAGCAAATGGTATATGACCACATTTTTGGTAATGTGCTAGGAGCATAATCGGTACAAGATTTCCGATATGTAAAGAGTCAGCTGTTGGGTCAAAACCTACGTATGCACTTCTCATTTTTTCTAATAAATGCGCTTCTGCTCCTGGCATTACGTCGTGAATCATACCTCTCCAACGCAAGACTTCTATAAAGTTACTGGCCATTTTAATGTTTTTAATTACAACAAAGATAACAGATTCATAAAGGATGTGAAAAGAAAAAATAGTAATTTAGTACTATGATATTAGTAACTGGAGGCACAGGCCTAGTTGGAAGTCACTTATTGTTTAAACTTACCAAAAACGATCAAAACATTCGCGCCTTATATAGAAGCAATGAATCCATTAAAAAGGTCAAGAAAGTTTTTTCGTACTACTCAGATAAAATAGAAACTCAATTTAAAAAAATTGAATGGGTTCAAGGAGATTTAAATGACATACCAAAACTTGAAGAGGCTTTTAAAGGAATAACAAAAGTATTTCATTGTGCGGCCCTAATTTCGTTCGCCCCTAACGATTATAATCAATTAAAAAAAATAAATATTGAAGGAACAGCCAATATTGTAAACTTATGTATTAGTTATTCAATACAAAAACTTTGCTATGTTAGTTCTGTAGCAACAATGGGGTTTGATCCCATTAGAATTTCTGAAGAAACAACCTGGAAATCAGAAGAAGTGAAAAACGTTTATGCTCTTACAAAATATGCTGCTGAAAAAGAAGTATGGCGAGGGATACAAGAAGGAGTACCCTGTGTTATTGTCAATCCAGGAGTTATTTTAGGGCCAGGATATTTCAATTCTGGAAGTGGCCTTATATTTAAAATCATCAGAAAAGGGCTTATGTACAAGACCAACGGCATTACTGGCTACGTTGACGTTAATGATGTAGTTAAAAGCATGCTACTGTTGATGAGTGACAAACATTTAAATGAGCGCTATATTATTGTTGGTAAGACACTTTCCTTTTCAGAACTAACTTCAAAAATTTCAAAGTCACTGGGAGTTAAAGCTCCAGAAAAAATTGCTAAAAAATGGATGCTATCGTTAGCATGGCGTTTGGACTGGGTTAAACACAAGGTTTTGGGCAAAAAAAGAAAATTAACTAAAAACATGTGTAAGACACTGCATTCAAAGAACCTATACAGCTCAGAAAAATTCTTGAGACTTGAAAAAGATTTTCATTTTAAACCTATATCACAGACTATTTTGGAGGTGAGTAAGGTTTATTTGAAGGAATCAAAAGCTTGTTAGTTGAAATACTTTTGTCATAATTGATACTGACAGTATCTATTTGATTTTGACGACTCATTCTAACTGAATCTTTGATCCGTTTTTGTTCATCGATAATAGCGTTATATTCAATTTTTTCAGACTTTAGCTTAGCTTCTACTTTGTCATAAATTGAATTGTACAGAACAGAATTTCTAGTGTAATAATCATTACTTTCAGCAAACCTAAGACTGTCTATTCCATAGGAACGGTAAATATAGTTTAATGGGTTTTCAATATTATTTTGAAGTAGCTGTTTATTTATTCCTTTTGCAGAACTAATTAATAAGGCATCAAAAATTATTTCAGACATTAAATCTTCCGAAATTAAATTAGCTGGTTTTTTTTGCTGTTGATTTCCACAAGACAACAACAGCAACAATAATATAATCACTACAAAAGCTAAATTTCTCATCTATTAAATGTTAGTCGCATCGCAGCATTAGCATTTGTAAAGTTTTCGTTTTCGTAAACTATTACACCATTTAGGATTGTATGTGAAATACGCGAATTAAATGTGGTTCCTTCAAAAGGAGACCAACCGCATTTATATAATATATTGTCTTTGTTTACGGTCCATGGATTATTTGGATTAACCAAAACAAGATCTGCAAAATACCCTTGTTTAATATACCCTCGTTTTTCAATTTGAAACAAAACAGCAGGATTATGACACATTTTTTCTACCATTTTTTCTATTGAAATTTTACCATTATGATAAGCTTCCATCATGGCAACTAGTGCATGCTGAACCAATGGACCTCCTGAGGGCGCTTTCATGTAGCTATTAGACTTTTCTTCAAATGTATGTGGAGCATGATCAGTAGCTATGACATCAATTTTATCACTTAACAAAGCCTCCCACAAAGCAGCTCTATCATTAGCTGATTTTACTGCGGGATTCCATTTTATAAACGTTCCTTTTGTTTCATAGTCTAAGTCTGAAAACCACAAATGATGGACACAAACCTCAGCAGTTATTTTCTTATCTTTAAGAGGTTTCGTATTTGAAAACAACTCCATTTCTTTTGCCGTTGTTAAGTGAAAAACATGCAAACGAGCACCTGTTTTTTTAGCTAAAGCAATCGCTTTTGAGGATGAAATATAACAGGCTTCAGCACTTCTAATTTTTGGATGATATTTGATTGGTATATTTTCTCCGTATTTACTTAAATAATGTGATGTGTTTTGTTTGATAGTATCTTCATCTTCACAATGAACTGATATTAATAGGTCTGTGCTTCTAAAAATTTTTTCTAGAACCTCAGGATTATCAACCAGCATATTGCCTGTCGAAGAGCCTAGGAAAAGTTTGAGACCTGCGACCTTTCTACAATCAACTTTTAGAATTTCATCAAGATTGTCATTGGTTCCACCAAACATAAATGAATAATTTGCAGAGGAAGTTTTTGAAGCAATTTGAAACTTATCTTCTAATTTATCAATAGTTGTTGCTTGTGGTTTAGTATTTGGCATTTCAATAAAAGAAGTTATTCCGCCTGCTATAGCGGCTTTTGATTCTGATTCTATAGAAGCTTTATGAGTCAAACCTGGCTCTCTAAAGTGCACTTGATCGTCAATAACACCAGGGAGTAAATAATTTCCCTTAGCATCAATAATAGTGACATTTGAATTTTTAATACTTATTGAACTCGCAATCTCTTTAATGTATTGACCTTCAATTAAAACATCTCCAGAAAAGGTGATACCTTCATTAACAATTTGAGCATTCTTTATGATTATAGACTTTGTATGCATTTATTAGTTTACTAAAAAATTTTTAATCTCATTTGTAAAACCCCAAAAATAGCTTCACTTATAATCCCTTTACTTAGCTTTGAATCTCCGAATAGCCTGTCAGTGAAGATAATTGGAATTTCTTTAATTTTAAACTTATTCTTGTAAGTAATGTATTTCATTTCTATTTGAAAAGCATAGCCAATAAATTTGATTTGATCTAAATTGATTGCCTCTAAAACTACTCGTCTGTAACAAACAAATCCCGCAGTAGGATCTAGAACTTTCATCCCCGTAATTAACCTAACATATAATGAAGCTGTATAAGACAACAATACTCTTGACAAAGGCCAGTTAACAACATTTACTCCCTGAATATATCTTGACCCTATAACTAGATCTATATTATCTTCTTTACAGACTGTATAAAGACGCTTGAGATCTTTGGGGTCATGAGAAAAGTCTGCATCCATTTCAAACACAAACTCATAATCACGTTTTAAACACCATTTAAAACCTTCAACATAAGCAGTTCCTAGTCCTTGTTTTCCATTACGCTTCACTAAAAATAGACGGTCAGAATACTTGGATTGATATGACTCTACTTTTTGAGCAGTTTTGTCAGGAGAATTATCATCAACTACAAGGATGTGAACTTCGTCACACTGGTTAAAAACAGCATCTATGATAGCTTCGATATTCTCGATTTCATTATAAGTTGGTATAATGACAATTGCATCTTGCATTGGAGATAAATTTCAACAAAAGTAAGATATTTTTTGCGGACTCTTTTTAAAAAATTTCTTCATAACTTTGAACATGATTAGAAAAGTTCTATTTGAAGACTGGTATACAGCAATTATAATAGTTAGTCTTATTATTATGGTTAGTGCCAAAATTTTGAACACTAATCGCTTTCGTGAATTGATAAACAACCCTAACTATTTAAGAATCTATATAAAAGATCACAAATTTTTTAACCCATTTGATATATTACTATTTACAAACTTCTGTATAAATGGAGTACTAATTATGTCTCTATTCTACTCTACAATCAATGAATTTAATTTAAAATACAATGATTTCATTGTGCTTTCAATCTTGTTAGGTCTTGGGCTTACTGCGAAATTAATAATAGGAGTAATAATAGGCTCTGTTTTTGAAATCAAAAATATCTCTCTTAGTCACGTATTCCAGCAAATTAGCACCCTCAATATTTTGGGTGTCATTCTACTCCCTTTTAATGCTCTAGCTGTTTTCAGCTTCCCTAAACAACCTTTGTTATTTGGAGTAATCTTTACAATTTCTTGTTTAATTATATTTAGTGGCTTATTAAAGTCGATAAAATCCTATCAAAAACTACTAATCAATAATTTATTTTATTTTATTTTGTATCTTTGCACACTCGAAATTGGACCTTACGTGA
>Ga0102817_1000520_pt1 | contig 10769 bp, 7 predicted proteins | sample ColrivemetaGS555_FD_78193 | JGI IMG/M metagenome (GOLD analysis project Ga0102817, IMG submission 78193) | Estuarine microbial communities from the Columbia River estuary - Ebb tide non-ETM metaG S.555 | ecosystem: Environmental > Aquatic > Marine > Intertidal zone > Estuary | place: USA...
CTGGTTTTTGTCCTTATTTTCTTTAGTGGCTTATGTACTAACTAAAGTTTCAGTGACTATTTATGCAGGGGGAATTGTAGTTTTTGAACTGTTAGGTATTCCATTTTGGTATGGTGCCATTGGTATAGTTATTTTTACGGGGATATACACTGTTATTGGAGGAATGAAAGCTGTTATTTATACGGAAACACTTCAGACGATTGTTCTTATTCTCGGATCATTAATTATTACATATTTAGGTTTACAAGAAGTAGGAGGTTGGGGACAATTGCGTGATACTGTAATGGCTGTTAGTCCAGATCATTTTAATATGTGGCGCCCAATGTCCGATCCAGATTTTCCATGGACAGGGCTTTTAATTGGTGGAACAATTGTTGGAATTTGGTATTGGTGTACTGATCAATATATTGTTCAAAGAACTTTAGCTGCCAATAATATAAAAATCGGTAGGCGAGGAGCTATTTTTGGAGCCTATCTCAAGCTACTACCAATTTTAATTTTCTTAGTACCAGGTATTATTGCCTTTGCGTTATCCATTCAAAATCCAGAAGTATTTTCTGTTGAAAAAGCGGATCGTGCTTTTCCAATGCTTGTCAAAACTTTACTTCCGGTCGGTATAAAAGGATTGGTGGCTGGGGGGCTAATGGCCGCTTTGATGAGTTCCTTAGCTTCGGTTTTTAATTCCTGTTCTACAATTTTCACTATTGATATCTATAAAAAATTAAAACCTAACAAATCTGAGGAATATCTTATTAAAATTGGAAAAATAGCGACTGGTTTTATTGTTGTTTTAGGAATCATTTGGATTCCGATTATGGAAAAAATTGGTGGAGGTGTGATGTATCAGTATTTACAAAATGTGCAATCTTATATTGCACCCCCTGTAACGGCTGTGTTTCTTCTTGGAATCATTTGGAAACGTGTCAACTCAGATGCTGCGATAACAACTCTTTTGGCTGGTTTTGTGCTTTTAGTTTTAAGACTGGGCTCTGAAATTTATTATCAACCTCAAATTTCATCCGATGTGGCTGTGGATAATATATTGTACAGTTTTGCAACTATCAACTTTGCACACATGGCTATTTTTATGTTTGTTTTTTCTGTTATACTATGTATTTCAACAAGCCTACTAACCAATGCCCCAGACTATAAAGCAATGGTAGGATTATCTTATGGAACTTTGACCAAAGCGCAAAAGCAAGCTCAAAAAGATAGTTATGATAAAATAGATGTAATTCTATCAGTCGTTCTAGTGTTCTTAGTCATTGGAATTTTATGCTATTTCACAGGGTGATTATAAAAAAAATATGAAACTATTTAACTTAATACCTTTTTTAATTTTATTGGTTTGTTGCAGTGGGTCAGATAGCAACACTTCAATACCTCAAGATGATAGTAATCCTATTCAAGAGGAAGTATTTTTTGTTCCACAAACTATTGATGGCGCACAAGTGCAACGTGAAGTGCTTATACATTTACCAGAAAGTTTTGATGATACACAAACCTATCCTGTGGTGATTGCTTTTCATGGTAATGGAGGGCAAAACAACAGCTGGTTCTTCAAGTTATCACAATTTGTAGAAGCTGGTGAATTTATTGGGATATACCCACAAGGGCATTTAAATTCTTGGAATCTAGGAGCTGAGGCCTCATCCGCTGATGAGGTTTATTTCTTTAATCAAATTATGCTCAAGCTAGAAACCTATTCTTTTTTTGATGCTTCTAAGGTTTATGGTATTGGCAATTCTAATGGCTCCGCTTTAATTAATAAGTTGGCTACAGAAACTTCATATTTCAGTGCTGTTGCAGCCCTTGCAAGTCAATTGATTGTTGGAAGTACACCCAATAGTTTAACTTATCCAGTAGCGGTTTACCAAATGTGTGGGACAGCGGATAATATTATTCCATACAATGGAGGCATGTCTGTTGTAGGGCATAATTTTTTAAGTGCATCCGACAGTGCTCTGAGTTGGGCAAATGCTTTTAATTGTACAACAGAACCTGATTTAGAAATGCATGGAGAGGATGAAATTTTGATATATACAGATTGTGAATCGGGAAAAGAAGTTCGTTTGTATAGTGTGGAAAATGCAGGGCATAATTTAAATCAGCCCAATACACCTAATTTTTATATTCCGATCTGGGAATTTTTAAAACGTTTTTAAAAAATGAATTTTATTTCTTCACATATAAAATTAATTTGTTTAGTCGTTGTTTTTTTTCAGTCATGCATCATAAACGCTCAAAACAGAATCAATATTGAAGGGGTGGTCTATGATGAGTTTGATTATCCAATTCCTTATGCTTCTGTAGGAATTGTTAAAAAAAATATTGGAACAAGTTCAACCGAAGAAGGGACGTTTAAGTTTTATGTTTCAAATGATGAACTCTCAGATGTTATAGAAATTTCATCAATTGGCTATGAACCGTTTGAAATTACAGTACAAAATTTTATCAACTTAAAAGATAAAACCTTTACCTTAAAAGAGAAAATCACTGCGCTGAATGAAGTGTCAATTGAAAGTCCAAAAGATATTGTCAAAAAAGCATTTAAAAAACTAAAGGAGACCACCATAAGCCAAAAACATAAGTTGGGAATATTGTATAGACGCTGGTCTGTTGAGGATAGAATTTGTCGTTATTTTATTGAGCAATATATTGATGTTTTAGATCGGGGCCCATCATCTTACATTCAAGCTTTTGATGTAAGCCACAGTAGAACATCATCGGATTATAGATTTATAAAAAACGAACAAGATCGCCATGCTTTACAATTTATGGAACTTAATAACCCCTTAAGAAATGGCCCATCCATCAGTTCTTACAATTGGAAGAAAATTGAAGATACATTTTATGAAGATGAAGATGTTCTCGTATTAATAGGCACTCAAAATAACGGCAATAGTATTACATTATATATTGGTTTTGAATCTTCAAAAATTTATAAAATTGAAAAGAATACAACGAGCATGAATGTTGGTAAAAGCTTAAATGCGCTGTACATTTATAAAAACAATAACAAAAACAAATTGTATTTAAGTTATCACAAACGCCAATGGGAAGGCGCTGTAAAAACACCAGACCATGTTAAGCGAGCTATGCTTCAGGCAGGGAAAAAGGAGCGGAAATACATTCCAATTTCATACCGTCATGAAGTTTTTGTGTTGGATTTAGAGGATGGGAATAGTAAAATGAAATTAAATGATGAATCTGTTCAACAAGATATGACGTTGTATAAAATTCCCTACGATGAGGAGTTTTGGAATAGTGTCAGTTTACCTCCAGAAACTAAATTTTATTTGAAAAATGTAGAAGAATTGGAAGGGCTTTACGATGTTCCTATTGAAACACAGTTTTTATATTCTAACAAAAGGTAGTTTTTGAGGATAATGTCGTGGAGTCGCCGAGATTACCCTTCGGTTTTTCTCTTGACTCCCGTCTTGTAAATGCAGTGCGCTGTTCTTTCAGACCAGGTGTTTAAAACAAAAAAACTTACACAAGCAAGCTTGGTAAGTTTTTTAATTTTAATTTGCTGACGCACTGCGCTTAATCGAGGAGCAGAGAGGAGTGAAGTCGAACTATTTTTGGAAAGATTTCGAATTATTTTGAATCCAACGGTCTGGCTATGCGCAGTATCCCGAAGGGTATTGCGTATAGGTTTTGTTCTCATCAGTTTTTATTTTTCATACTCTAAATTTGAAACCCCATCACCAATGAATAAATTAAGAATGTTATCATCGCATAATTCGTTAACTATTGGAATGAACCCTGCATTTGTACCATATGAAATGCTCTTAATTTTTTTTATGCCATTTGGATGATTATTTTTTTTTGGTTTGGGGTCAATATTAAAATAAGTCATAAGAAATGGGATTCTCCGTTCTTCTGGAAAAAGGAGTTTCCATTTTAGTAATCTATTTGATGGATCTAATCTTTTGCTCTTCGTAATAAAGTAACCTTGCTTATACTTTTTTAAAACTTCCTCTTCTTTTTTAAAGTCGGTATCATAATTCTCCAAACATAATTCAATAAAACCCTCCTTCTCCTTATTCCATAGTTCCAATCTATCAATAACTTTATGCTTGCCGATTAGCTTTAAAAATAGTTTTGCATAGGGTGGAATATTTACATTTTCTAAGACTTCAATATAGGGTCCTTCTGAAAAATAAATCAAGGCATTATGTGCATTTCTTTTTGAACCGTATTCAATTTCAAATCCCTGGCTTTCAAAGTGTTTGAATCCATTTTTTAAATTATCAACCTTGTATATTACATGACTTATTTTCATTTTTTAATTGATGAGAACGAATGGATAAACACAATTGTCTTTATATCCATAATGTTTATTCTTACAAATCTAGTGGAATTTTATTCGAATTAAAAGTCATTCGAGCTACGACTTGTATAATTTTATTTAATATTAGATTTTTAAGATATCGTATCATTTACCGAATTTTCAATTAATTTAATGAAAAAATATTCCCTAAAATAAAATTTATTTTAGGGAATAATGCCGTGGAGCCAAGGGGAGTAAAATCGAACTATTTTGGGGAGGATTTGAAAAAATTATAGAAACTTAAAACGTTTCAGCTAAAAACCTCAGTAGGTCGCTAAGTTGCAAAAATGCAGGAAATTGGTGGCATGGATTTTAGCATGTGATATGGGAGGCTGAGATTACTTATTTTTCAATAACTGTCAGCAGGATTTGGTTGGTTTTTTAAGTTTTTAATATTTGTCCTAAGCTAATTTGTACAATTCGATATGACTCTTTCCACAGCCATAAAATCCACACATGTATTACAAATTAAACTTTTGAAAAAACAAGAAACACGGTTAATTCTAAAGTCTACGTCTTTTTTAGTTCTATATATTCCGTGACCGCCATTTGGGACAACGGTTAAGTCGTTACATACTCCAGCTTCAATAAGCATTTCATGAATTGTTCTAGATCCAAAACCAGTCATCATACTTTTTCCGATAGGAACTGTAGTGTCAAGATCTCCATGAAATGAAATGGTTGGAATTAAGTCTCCGGAATTAAAAACAACAGGCAGAATAGCTCCCATGAAATTATAAATTCCTTTAATAGTAAATATTTCATTTAGACTATTTTCTGAAGATTTTAAAGGGCCTAGATCAGACTCAAATTGAGGAGCTATTTTATTCCATTCTTCTTGACTCGCATAACTTGTGGATAGTGAAGTTATTGCTCCAGCACTAGAGCCCCCAATAAAGACCCATGACGTATCAACTTTAAGTTTTTCTTTTTGACTAGCAATATACCTAAGTGCTGAATTGGCATCTTGTTGGGCCCTATAAACTGCTTTTTGAATATTCCCAAAAACTTCACGATTATAGCCAAGACGATAGCTAATTGTAGCCGTTACAAATCCTCTCTTAGACAATTCCTTAGAGTGATAGGACATACTTTCTCTGGCCCCCCCTGTAAAGCCACCACCGTGAATTAGAAGTATTAAAGGACGCTTCTCTTCAGTGTCAATATCAGTATTTGGAAAATATACATCCATTTTTAAATCTTGTAAATTCCCCATATAATCATGAGCTGCACCATAACTAATATTTTTAAGTGAATCTATTTGGGATTTTAAAAAATAGTCAGAGTTAGTATACCGCCCCTCCACACAGGATTTTTGTGCTATAGCATAGTTTATTGTAAATACCATATAAAACAGGTATAATATTTTTTGTTTGTTCATGAAATTTATTTATTTTTTAAAAATATGAATCCACCATTATTTTCATTGTAATGGTTTCCTTCAGTTGGAACAAATAACGAAATTACGTATTTGTTATTGTTTATTTTAGTTATGGATGGATTCGCAAAAGATGTAGATTTTTTCGGAGTAGAAATTAAAACTTCAGTGTAATATCCATTAAGACCTAACATTATTTTCCAAGAACTCCAATCATTTTTAATAAATCTGGCTTCTTGTAAGGTTAGCAATTCACCATGATATTTAAATCCTTTTCGACTTCCGATATTTCCTTTAAAACTCATATCTCTTAAATTACCTTCAGCTAACGAATCTTTCCATGTAGTCCAGTTATTGCCATTTTTTAAGACGCCCATAGCCAATTTATCGACAGTGCCGTCATGATAATGAAATCCAATTAAGATACTTCCATTGGTAGGGTTTTCCCCAGTAAAATGTCTAATATCAGGTGTTCCTTCAACTCTAAAATTATGTATTGATGTGTTTAAGTGTTTTTCAAAAGTATAATGATTAGATATTAAATGATCATAATTTGCATAATATTTTAAAGCAATATTATTAGCTCCTTGAATTTTATCTTCTTCGTATGCTATAAGATATCCGTCATTCCATTTAACGATATCTCCTTGGTGAGCATTGTGATCAATTTCAGTAATGAAGTGCCAATTAAATAAATCGTTAGATCCAGCCAATTGCAAATTGAAATTATCTTCAGAAATTGTAACATGATAAACCCCTAAATAGAGGAAGCTATTAAGAGTGTCCTCATTTGTTTCAACAATTTTTATTACGTTCATTGGTCTTTCTAGATCATCTTTTAGTTTAAACTTAGAACGTATAAGAGATGAGGAATTATCAAAATTAATTAAAGAGTTGTATTTTTTTGGAAGGTACCAGCTGTGTCCTAATTGAACAAGTTTTTTTGTGGTTAGAGTTTGAAGGGTAGGTATATTTAGTTCTAAATTCTTTGTATTTTCAATGATCAAGCTGTTTCTTAGGTTTGCAATAGACATATCTTTTAGTTCACTTTCAGTTCTAATAGATGCTGTTTCTAAAAAGGTATATAGCAAGCAAAAAGAAGATAACTCAACGATAGTTTTGTTATACAGGTCATAACTAGTTTCGTTAGTTCGTTTACTAAGCTCTGTAACTAATAGCTGCTTTAATTCATTTTTGGACATTTCGATAATTGAATTAAAATCGCTCCATTTAGAATGTAAAATTATTGAAATGAGTAGGTCTTTATCTGTTTTTTTATCTGTTGGTTTATGTAGTATTGATTTTGAATATGATCCTAGTGTGTCCTTGTAAATACTATTATGAATTTCAATCGCTTGTGAATTCATAAAATTAATTAATATAAGAAAGGTAATTAATTTCATTATAATTCTTAACTAGTTGTAATGTTTATAAAAGTTATATTCTGTAGAATTAATTATTTACCTATTAATTTTCTAAGCTCATTAATTTGTTTTTGCTGTTCCTTAATAGCATTAATTAATACAGGTATCATTCCTTGATAATTTACAGACAATGTTTGATCGCTGTCATTTGTAGTTTTCACTAGTTCTGGAAATGACTTTTTAACATCTTGTGCAAGTAATCCTATTTTTAACTCAGCTTCATTTGTTTTGATTTTATAGCTTTTCCCATCAATCAGTAACAATTTAGCAAGCGTACTTCCTAAAGAAATAATATTAGACTTTAATCTCGCATCTGATTCTATTGTTAATTCGCCAGAAAGTGTTGCTGAACCATCGTAGTTGACTACAAATGCATTTGAAGCATTGTCGCCTGCTAGACCATTAGTTGAATTTAAGTCTCCGTTTCCTATTACAAATGCAACTCCCGGATCTCCAATATATTCTCCATTAACATGGTAATATCCTTCTATATTGTCGGGATCAATAGTTGTAACTCCTAGCCCTACAGAATTATTGACTCCAATAGCAAGCATTCCAAAATTATCAGCTGTTGTAGATAGTCCTAACGCAGCAGATGCTTGGTTGCGTGCTGTTGTATTTTTATTCGCTGAAAACGAACTTCTTCCTGAAGCTACAGTGTTAATTCCCATCGCTGTAGCACTCCCAGCAGTACCCACAGCAGCATTTGTATCGCCAGCTACATTTTGATATCCAGATGTAAAGTTAGTAGTTCCCCAAGCCATATTTTCTTGTCCCAAAGCAACTGATCCTGCGCTGGCTGCATGGTTTTTAAACCCTATTGCAACCGTGCTTGCGCCTTCTGCCCAGTTTTCTTTTCCAATTGCGATAGTCGCATCGCCAGTCGCATAATTGTAATTACCCAAAGCTACAGAAGAATCTCCAGAAGCAGTGTTTCTAAAACCTGTGGCAGTTGATTTATTTCCGATCGCTCTTGAAGCATAACCTGCTGAGAATTGACCTACGTTACCACCATCAATTCCGGTAGCTTGACTGTCCTGAGGACCTGCTATAGTGTTAAATCCCAGTGCTACTGAACCAAGACCAGAAGACCTGTTATATGCATTGGCTCCAAAAGAACCCCAACCAAGAGCTCCAAAACCTGCAGAAAGAGTGGATTTTGATCCATCTCCTAAAGTATAAAGTGGGTGACCAGACTCAGTGAAATTTCCAAAACCTGTAGCTTGTTCTGTAGACAATTCAGAAATTATTAAATCAGCTGCCCAGTCTCCAATGTTTCCAAAGTTAGGAAGACCATCATTACCATTATTAGAGTTTCCGTTTCCACCACGTGAGGCTTGACCTGAAGATCGATACATTCTTCCGCTTTGGGTGTCTTGACTACCATTCTCCACAAAAACAAGGGCAGGCTTTTTATCAACATCTGCTGCGATGTTTCCGACTGATTCACCATTAAATATTTCATTTAAGGCAAATTCAACATTTTGAGGAGTAAGTTGAACATGCCCTTCATTTTGAGTTGGCATGCTCCAATTATCAAATGGAGTATTAGCTGGGTTTACCATTTGTTCATTCCAATTATTTGTAAAATAATCCATTGAACTTATGGAAGGAATAAAAGTGAAGTAACTTGTTTGTAGCTGAGAAATAAAACTATCAACTACAGGGTCTGTTGTTGCGTAAGTTGCAGCAAGTTCTGAGATATCAAAAAGACCACCAGGGGCAGTATCGATACCATCTGTATGTCCATGTGATTGCGCGACAGCTTGACTATTAATATCACAAAAACAAAACCAGGGAGCGTCTATAAAAATCTGACTAACAGTTGAAGTTTGGGTAGCATATGGCGTATACCATGCATCGAGGTAAGCATCAGTTCCTTCTGCAACTCCTGGCATAAAAGCATCAAGAACTTGTTGGCCCGGACTGACCGCATTTCCGTTTAAATCATAAAATGGAGCTCCAGGACTGCTACCATTTATGATCGAAACGTTTCTTGTGTTTTGAGGGAATTCAGAGGAGTTAACAGTATCTATCGCATTGTAAAATATATCGAAAAAAGGATGAGGCTGAGGTAGCGCACTGTTATTATTAAAGTCTGGTCCTCCATTAACCAAGTGCGGTTCAAAATGATCCCACAACATTTGTCTGGCAGCAGGCGACTTTAACATACCATCTACAAGGGGTCTTAAAGATTCTACACTAAAATCTCCAGCCCATGTATCAAGTCCATAAGCCAAATAATTAAACATATGCTGAAATCCAATAGGAACATTGGCACCCGCGTGTGGAGAGTCAAAAGAAATATAAAGTCTAGTTTCATGGTCTAGGCCAATACTTTCCATATAATTTAAGCCATACCTTGCAACCAGCCCTCCCATACTTGGGCCAATAATCACATTTTGTTTATCTCCAACTTTTAAATTATTGATATACTTAATAAGTTCAACTAAAAGCATTGCATTACGTTCAATATAATCAGCACCTCCATAAATCCAAACCTGATCTTCTTCTCTAAAATAGGTGGGGAAATTTAAAACGACGACATCATATCCGTTCTCACGAACGATATCTCCTAAGTTTCCACCACTGTAGTCTAGCGCCTGGTAAATGGTATTAATATTTCTTGAATCTAACGGATCAAATCCATCTATTAAAAAAATAGGCTTATCAAGAACTCCGTCAGGACTATAAAAAATATCCATTTCTCCCCATCCCTTAAAAGGGTATTCGTTATACGGCTGAATGTAAGGCGGATCTGTAGTGCCTGATGTAAAACCAACTATATTTTGATTGTTTTGTCTGTTTAATTCTTCATTTGAATAAATTACATTCAAAGATGCACTACTCTGTACAATTTCTTGATTGTCTAGAGTGATCCTGAACAGTAGTAATTTTTCTCCTTCATTTTGATAATTAATAGGTGTATTAGAATCAGTGTTAATTGTTCTAAACCCCTGATTATCGTCAAAATCAACCTCAATTTTTACAATATTCCTTTCTGAAGTATTAAAAAATGTATCCTCATACAAACTAAAAACCACATTTGTCCCTCTTTGAATAGGTTTCAAAGCTGCAGCAATAAGAAGCTGATGCTTATCGAATATTTCAGTTTGTTGTCCTACTCTTTGAAACGTATTGCCATCTGATGTTTCAATTAGATTATTGTTTGAAGCAACTTCATTAAAAGTATCGTATTCTGTAAATAGGAGTGCCAAAGGCACTTCTAAGCTTAATAATTCCTTTGTTGCTTTGGCCTTTAAAGTGCTTAAATTAGGTAAGCGTTGTTCAAAATCTGAAAAAGAAATTGCTTTATAAGCTTGGTAAAAATCATAGATATTATGAGTTTGATTTGGGTAATTATTAATGTTACGAATAGAACTATGATTGTATAATATTGAGGTTTTCATACCTCTCTTATCGAAGTCAGGAAATATGTTATTTATGTTTTGTGAATTCATTAATAAGCTACTGAAACATAAATATATAAAAATTAACTTTCTCATGATAGTCTTATTTTACAAGCTTTTTAAGCTCATCAATTTGTTCTTGTTGTTCTTTAATTGCGTTAATTAGCACTGGTATCAGTCCTTGGTAATTTACAGACAATGTTTTGTCTTTATCATTAGTA
>Ga0102817_1000526_pt1 | contig 10725 bp, 8 predicted proteins | sample ColrivemetaGS555_FD_78193 | JGI IMG/M metagenome (GOLD analysis project Ga0102817, IMG submission 78193) | Estuarine microbial communities from the Columbia River estuary - Ebb tide non-ETM metaG S.555 | ecosystem: Environmental > Aquatic > Marine > Intertidal zone > Estuary | place: USA...
AAATTGACAACCAAAAAGTTGGGTATTTAATGTATAATGGATTCACTGCTGATAGTGAAACAAATCTCACCAACGTATTAAGTGAGTTTTCAGCAGAGGGCATTGATCACTTCGTCATTGATTTACGTTACAATCAAGGGGGTCGAATTAGCGTGGCTATCAAACTTGCTAGTATGATTACTGGTCAGTTTAATGATGCCCTTTTTGTCCAAGATCAGCACAATGAAAAACGATCCTCTTGGAACGAAAATTATTTGTTTGAAGCACAAGATGTTCATTTGAATATGGACAAAATTTATGTAATTACATCGTCCTCAACAGCTTCTGCTAGTGAAGTATTAATCAATGGATTAGACCCCTATATCGATGTGATTTTGATTGGCGATACCACCAGTGGTAAAAACGTGGGTTCATACACCATTTATGATTGGATTGACAATGATGGCACGAAAAACCCAAATCATAATTGGGCTATGCAGCCCATTGCGCTAAAAATTGCCAACAGCCAAGGGTTTGCAGAATTTGAAAAGGGACTGGCTGCAGATCACATTTTACTAGAATCAATCAGTAATTTGGGGACAATAGGTGCCATCGACGAACCCTTGTTTGAAAAAACGCTTGAAGTCATGGGAGTGCTAACACCTCAACCCCTAAGAAACGATCAACTCAATCGACAAAAAATCCCATTTAAGGTGCTTAAACCACTTGAAAAAAACTTCATGCATGTGGATTTACCAAAGCAACTACGATTTAAAACGTATAGGAAACACCAAGAGAAAAATTCCGACCTCGAGTAGTGTATCCTTGAGTCTCTACATAATCTGCGTTCAAGAGATTTTGCACATTACAATAAAACGACATTCCTTGAATGCTCATTTTGTGAGCCACATGCAGGTTCATTAACCAATAGGGAGATAATATCACCTGTTTGCTCTCAAACAAATCATCTCGTTCTCCAACATATTGAATCGATGTCAAAACTTGTGTATTCTCATTGACATCATACTGAAAGTTTCCATTGACTTTGTGTTTTGGTATTCGCAAGCCTTGACCATCTTCGTGTTGGGTATAGGTGTAATTTGTACTGAAATCAATGTTTGAACTCAACGGCATTTCCAACAAAAACTCTGTGCCATAAATACGGAAATCTCTAGGGGAGTTTGCATATCTTCTGGTGATCATGTCATAATTCACGAAATTTTTCTCTTCACGATCAAAGTACACCAACTGGAGAGTGCTTCCATTTTGGGAAATCAAAGAAGCTCCTACTTCGATCCCTTGGTTGGTTTCAGGTTTTAATTCTTTATTTCCAGAATAGGCGTCAAAAAGTTTGTAGAGTGAAGGTGCAATAAAGGCAGTACTTAGACTCGTAGTAAAACGAATATCCATTTTTGGAAAATCAAAATATAAGGATGGGTTAACGTGATATGTCCAATGTGAACCAAAGGCGCTGTGATCGCTCAGCCGAGCTCCTATTTGCACCTCAAAAGGACCCGCATTCTCGTACAGAAAATTAACAAAATAGTCTGCTAAATTCATGTCTACTACCTCGGATCCAAATTGTGCTTCTTGCCTCTTATGATTTACACCAACCAACCCTTTGACGTTTGTCTGTAACTGAGAGGAGAATACACCCTCAACGTCCATTGACTTTCCCTCATAAGAAATTGGGAATGCGGACTCGTCAAAGTCGCGTTCAACATTTGCCCATGAAACACGACCCACAAATGAGCTGTTTTCATTTTGCCATTTGGGCTGAATGGAAGTCCGCTGACTTTTATTGGTGAACTGATTATCTGCATCCATTAACGGAAATGAATCGTCATAACCCGTCATGAAATAGTCTTTACTGAAAAAGGTGTTGATGCGCAGACTTGGCAATAAACGAACTTCATATTGCGCATTGACATTTTGTTTTTTTGTAGGATCCTCTTCCTCACCGACAACAGCTGACATGCCAGACGTTCGATGTTCAGCTAATGACACTCTACCTGAGTGAACTGCGCCACCAAGTCCTACATTGAGTTGATAGGTTTTATTATCAACGGCAAATTCGGAATCAAGTTGAGAGTTATTGGTTCCAAAAAAGGTGTGTACCGCTATGCTTTGACTTTTTGGTTGATTGGTTATAATTTTTATAACAGCAGTAGCTGCTGCGCTGCCATATAAGCTACTGGCAGCTCCTCGAATAATCTCGATGGATTCTACGGATGATAAATCAACTTGACGCAAATCAAAATCATTTTCAATTTGTGTGGGGTCGCTAACTGGCACGCCGTCGATCAAAACCAAAACCTGACGATTGTTTCCACCACGAATAAAGTAACTCAAATTAGTGCCTGGGTGACTTTGATAACCATTAACATGAATGCCTGCTTGACTTGACAATAATGAAGCCATCGACCCGCCAAGATACGGCTTGATGTCTTGCTTACTGATAAAGGTTACAGAACGACCTGTTTTTGATTGGGATCGTTCAAATCTGGAATCGGTGACAGTCACCTCTTCAAGATCAACAGATTGGTTTTGCCCATGGACAAGGAGAAAGCTGAACACAAAAAATGTGCTGTATAAAACAATAAGTCTCATATGATTTGTTAAATAAATAAACGTCTGCCCCTTATCCCGAGAAACACACACTAAATAATACAGGCAGGTCTCCTGGCTCACGTAATATAACCTTCCCAACTTTCGTCAGTGGTCTAAAGAAATGACATTACACGTTTACAGTTGCGGGAACAGCTGAAGCATCACACTTCATTCCCTTTTCATTTACAATTACAGAATGTAACTCGTAAAACCTATATACTCAATACAAAGATATAGAATCTATTCTAGTATTTTATGGTATATAAAAAAAACCTATTTTTGGATTCGAACTGCTATCTAAAATTATGCTATCACTTTCAAAAAAAGAAAAAGTTCTCATCAGTTTTGTGCTGATTGCTGCGTTGAGTAGATTACTACCCCACCCTCCAAACTTTGCACCCATCACAGCGATGTCTCTCTTTGCGGGCGCTTATTTTACAAGGAAGCAACTCGCCTTTTTAGTGCCGTTATTGGCGATGATTTTATCCGATTTTTTTCTCGGATTTCATGTCATTTCTATTTTTGTTTATATGGCTTTTGCATTCATCACACTGCTTGGACAAAGAAGTGGTAAGGTCAGTCCGAAATTAGTGTTACTAGGAAGTATATCGTTTTTTATTATAAGTAATATGGGGGTATGGCTGTTGTATTATCCTCTGACAATGGAAGGGCTCATTACATGTTTCACACTGGCAGTCCCATTCTTCGCCACCTCATTGCTTGGAGACGCTGTGTATAGTGTCGTTCTTTCTTTTGGGTTTTCAGTAGCTAAAAAACAACTTCAAATCAGCTAGTTATCGTCTTGTGGGAGCTGTGGTCTGTTGAGATTTTCAGGGTCAAACGTAATTCGTTTGTTGGCAGGTGAAAGTTTAACAATGTCTTTGTCAATTTTCTTAAACTCTCCTGTCAAATCATTGTAATGATTGACTGCAGTTCCTAAAGTTTTACCCAATTTGGAATGATAGGTTTGATAAGCATTTAAATGGTTGGTCAGCTTATCAACATTGGTGAGTATTTCTTGCACAGACTTTTCAATTTTCAAATTGTGTAGTGCCTTAACGGTAATCTGCAACATTGGAAAAAGGCTCATCGGAGAAACTATCATTACTTTTTTTCCGTAAGCATAATGCACCAAATCGCGGGAGTTGATTTGTAAGCTACCTACACGACTATTTAATAGGTCTTGATAAAGGCCATCAGCAGGAATAAACATATAAGCGTAATCGGTAGTTTTTTCAGTTGGTCGGATATATTTTGATGTTTCATCAATTCTTAATCGGATATCGTTTCTGAATTGAGTTTCCAATTTTTTGATTTCACTAGGGTCACTACTTTCAATCATTTTGTTGTAGTTGTCCAACGAGAACTTGGCATCAATTGGAATAATAAACTGCCCCACCTTAACGATTGCGTCAACCATTTCGCCGTTGCTAAATCGATGTTGCATGGTGAATAAGTCAGGTGGCAATACATTTGCCAATAAATTCTCCAGTTGAATTTCACCCAATATCCCTCGTTGCTTCGAGTTTCCAAGGATTTTCTCTAAGGACTTCATCTGCGTTGCAAAATTCAGCACTTGTTCGTTTGTTCCTTTGATCTTCTCGAGTTCAGCAGTCACTTCTTTTACAATCTTATTAGACTGTGAAAATTGGGTTTGCATATTTTGCTTTGTGCTCTTCTGAAACTCATTAATCTCTTGATTAATTGTTGTCAGCTTACCTTCTATCTCAACTCGTGAAACTTGTGCGTTTTGCTCAACATCCTTTCGTATTTCTTGAATTTCATTTCGGAGTGCCTCATTGAGCTGAACCAAAAGTGCATTTGATCCTGACGAATTTCTATTGTGAAGAAAAAAGATCAACAAAACAACAACAAGTATTCCGACTAAAAGTAAGATCTCAAATGACATAACAGCTAATGTACAAATAAAACCTATTTGGTTAGGTACATTTTTCTACGGGAGTAAAGATCATAAAACTCGTCATTTTTTAAATCATCAATAAACAAAATACTTTCCCCTGTACTTTTCATTTCAGGGCCAAGTGCTTTGTTGACATTTGGGAATTTATTAAACGAAAACACGGGTTGTTTGATCGCAAATCCCTCAAGATGAGAGGTGTAATCAAAATCCCCTACTTTGTGTTTGCCGAGCATGACTTTTGTTGCGTAATTGACAAATGGTTGCTGTTTTGCTTTAGCGATAAAAGGAACCGTTCTGGAAGCCCTAGGATTTGCCTCGATAATATAAACAATATCATTTTTGATAGCAAATTGGACATTGATCAGACCAACCGTATTTAGCTCGAGTGCAATTTTTTCTGTGTGATCCTTGATTTGCTGCATCACAAAGTTGCCAAGATTGAAAGGAGGTAGTGTTGCATTGGAATCTCCGGAGTGAATTCCACAAGGTTCGATATGCTCCATGATCCCAATAATCTCAACGTTTTCACCATCACATATGGCGTCAGCCTCTGCTTCTATTGCGCCATCCAAGTAATGGTCTAACAACAGCTTGTTGTTGGGGATTTTTTGAAGAAGATCCACAACGTGAGCTTCTAGTTCTTCCTTGTTGATCACAATCTTCATTCCTTGACCTCCTAACACATACGAGGGACGAACAAGAATAGGGAAATCTAACTCTTCAGCCAACTGCAACGCCTGCTCTGGTGATTCGGCAACGCCAAACTCAGGGTATGGAATATTATTTTCTTTAAGAAGCGTCGAGAAACTACCTCTATCTTCGGCCAAGTCAAGGGACTCATAGGAAGTTCCCATAATTCTAATGCCATATCGGCTCAGTTTTTCAGCGAGTTTAAGTGCCGTTTGACCTCCCAACTGCACAATAACTCCGACTGGTTTTTCGTGTTGAATGACATCAATAATGTGTTCCCAAAAAACGGGTTCGAAATACAGTTTGTCGGCCGTATCAAAATCGGTAGAAACCGTTTCCGGGTTGCAGTTGATCATGATGGTCTCATAGCCACATTCTGCGGCAGCCATCACGCCGTGCACACAGCAATAATCGAACTCGATACCTTGGCCAATGCGGTTGGGACCTGATCCCAAAACAATTATTTTCTCCCGACCAGAGTCAACACTTTCATTATCAACAAATTTTTCGCCATCTTTCCCTTGCACTTCGTCCTCAAAAGTTGAATAATAATAAGGTGTTTGGGCTTGAAATTCTGCAGCACAGGTATCTACAAGTTTATACACTCGTTTAACGCCTAGATTATTTCTCAATTTATACACTTCACTTTCTAAGCATCCAAGCATATGAGCGATTTGTCTGTCTGCAAATCCTTTTTGTTTGGCCTCTAAAAGTAGTGGTTTCGAAATGTCTGAAATGTTGTGTTTAGAAATCTCCATCTCCAAACTGTATAGCTCTTCATACTGACGTAAGAACCACATGTCGATTTTAGTAATCTCATGGATTCTATCCAATGAGATTCCCATTTGTATAGCGTCATAAAGAACAAAAACTCTGTCCCATGATGCATGGGTGAGTTTTGAAATCACTTTTTCGTAATCGGTCAGGCCTTTCCCGTCGGCGCCGAGTCCGTTCCTCTTGATTTCAAGAGACTGAGTGGCCTTATGAAGTGCTTCTTGGAAAGATCTTCCAATGCCCATCACCTCACCCACAGATTTCATTTGCAGGCCCAACTCACGCTCTGATCCTTCAAATTTATCGAAATTCCAGCGTGGAATTTTCACAATAACATAATCTAATGTTGGTTCAAAAAGTGCAGACGTTGATCCTGTGATTTGGTTACTCAGCTCGTCTAGTGAATAGCCAATAGCAAGCTTGGCTGCAATTTTTGCAATAGGATAGCCCGTGGCTTTCGATGCTAATGCGGATGATCTAGAAACTCGAGGGTTGATTTCGATGGCAATGATGTCTTCTTTTTCATCTGGGCTAACAGCAAATTGGACGTTACATCCACCTGCGAAGTCTCCAATACTGCGCATCATCTTGATCGCCATATCACGCATACGCTGAAAGGCTGAGTCTGATAGTGTCATTGCTGGCGCTACTGTGATTGAATCACCAGTATGAATCCCCATAGGATCCATGTTTTCAATAGTACATATAATAACAACATTGTCATTATTATCGCGCAACAACTCCAACTCGTATTCTTTCCATCCAAGAAGAGCCTTGTCGATAAGCACCTCATGAATAGGTGATGCTTCTAGTCCCCTGGTGAGTAGGGATTCGAATTGATCCGCGTTATGAACAAAAGAAGCTCCCGTTCCACCAAGAGTAAATGAAGGACGAATCACCAGCGGGAAACCAAACTCTTGCGCGATTTCTTTTCCTTTCAGAAACGAAGTCGCCGTTTTGGCAGGAGCCACAGGAATGTCTATTTTTTTTAAAAGTTTTTTAAACTGATCCCTATCTTCCGTGATATTAATGGCATCGATATCGACTCCAATAATTTCAACATCAAACTCTTCCCAAACTCCTTTTTCATCGGCCTCAATACAAAGGTTGAGCGCCGTTTGACCTCCCATAGTGGGCAAAACGGCATCGACCTTGTGCTTTTTGAGGATCTCACGAATAGAGGTTGTGGTTAGAGGTTTTAGATAGATGTGATCCGCCATTGAAGGGTCAGTCATAATTGTCGCTGGATTGGAATTGATCAGTATCGTTTCAATTCCATCTTCCCGTAACGAACGGAGCGCTTGACTACCTGCATAATCGAATTCACATGCTTGACCAATGATGATGGGGCCTGAACCTATTATGAGAATAGAATCTAAATCAGGACGCTTTGGCATGAGTTAGTGGGTGTATTTATATTAGGACGAAATATATATAAAAAAAAGGTGTCACTACAAATAGAAACACCTTTCTTTATTAAAGCTTTATTCACTTATTTTTTGTGTCTTGGTTCAGAAGATACTGAAAGTTTCTTACGACCTTTCGATCGGCGGGCTGCTATTACTTTTTGACCGCTCACAGACGACATTCTTTCCATGAAGCCATGTTTATTGCGGCGTTTTCTTTTTGAGGGCTGAAAAGTTCTTTTCATAATATATAATTCTATCTTCTAATCAAACGGTGCAAATATACAATATTATCCTACGATTTCAAGAAGCATTCCATAAGAATTAATTATTTTTGACAAACAAATCAAAATTCATGTTTCCAAAATTTATCAAAATCGTATTAGCAGCAGCAACTTTAGGATACGCTGTATATCAGTTCATCGAAGAATCTATTGGCAATGGGATTGCTCTGATCTTCTTGGCGGGTATTTTTGTTTTCTTGTATTACAAAAACGAAATTTTATTGCTGGCTTTTCTACGCTTGCGAAAGCAGGATTTTAAAGGAACCGAAAAGTGGCTAAATAGAATAAAAAAACCCGAAGCTGCTCTCACGACCAAGCAAGTGGGATATTACCATTTTATTCGTGGAGTGATTACCTCGCAATCCAACCTTACACAAGCTGAAAAGTATTTTCGAAAAGCCATCGCACTTGGGCTCAATATGAAACACGATATGGCAATGGCAAAACTCAGCCTAGCGGGAATTGCTATGCAAAAAAGACGAAAGCGAGAAGCGACAACCCTTATTAAAGAAGCCAAAAAGCTGGACAAGCAAGGCATGATGGGCGAGCAAATTAAGCTTATGCAACAACAGTTAAAACGCATCTAGCTCGTAAACTGACTCTGTTTTCACATCCATCAGACACAAGACTGAACGAAAAGAATAGGTATCCATGGCAGTGGAGTTGCTTTGCGATTCCTTAGCACACGGCGCCCAGACAATGCTGATAGATTTTCTACTCACAGCCCTACTTCACAAACACCGCAACCTCATAATCTTTACGGGTGCGGTTCGCCAACGAGTATCCTTTGAGCCAAGGGTTGAGTACACGTAAGTCGCCATAGGTCATTGCGTGAGCCTTAGCAAATTCGACCAGATCAAGAATTGGGGTGTTTACATGTACAAGTCGTGTTAAAGGTTGTTTGTAAGATTGTGTTTTCTCTACCGAGAACCCATATTTTCTTGGCGTCTCAAAAATTGTTTTTGTAGCAACAATCCGATATATATACCGACTTGTTTCCTCGTTTAAAAAAAGATCATAGTAAGATGTCACCTTTTGCTTTTCTAAGGACGATTTGATGCGCTGAATGCCTGCATTATAGGCCGCTGCTGCAAGTGTCCAATTGCCAAAAATCCGATAAGCATCATTCAGGTAGTCGGAAGCACTTTGTGTTGATTTGATGATATGTAAACGCTCATCGACGTTTGCATTTACTTCTAAACCATACTCGCGAGCTGTTGGCGCCATAAACTGCCAAAACCCTTCTGCGCCAACCGGCGAGGTCACATTAATTAATCCGCTTTCAATGACCGCCAGATATTTAAAGTCATCTGGGATGCCATTTTTTCTAAGAATGGGTTCAATGATCGGGAAGTATTTTTCAGCCCGCTTAAACAGCAGGATGCTATTGGAGTGCCAAAACGTATTGACCAATACTTCGCGATCAAATCGTTCTTTTATGTGGTTTATCTGCAAGGGAACATTTTCACCAGAAAAACTTACAGAAGACGGAAGTTCAGCATGGAACAACCCACTTGGTTGTGACGGAGTGACTTCTTTTGATTGTGTGCAGCAGTTGAATAGCAAGCCGAAACTTAGCGCAAAAAAGAGTCGTAGACCTAAACTCATATTCATAATGAATTGGTTGAAGTGTTTTTTAAAATAATTTCTGGAAGGATTTCATTAAGCAGATGTGCTTTACGCAAAATCATGGCGTGTGTTCCTCCCTTGACAGCAATGTAATTTTTGATATTAAAAACGGGGATTAGAGCGTCATGCGTCCCATGAATGTGGATAACCTTTGGGTCGGCTTCTTTTTGATCCCATTGGAAAAAATGATGAAGAGCCCATTGTAAATATTCTTTACTTCGAAACGACAAGTAGTGCTTATAAAGTCCCATTCTTTTTCGCATCGATGGTCCAAACACAAACCCGATAAAATCTTCTGTTTTATCAATCCATTGCGTTGGGAAGTATTTATAAGCTTTGGATTTTCTGCCGAGCATGATGTGGATGGGAAATTCTTTATATGACTTCACACTGGAAATAATAATTACCTTGTGGCATGGAATGATTTTGCTCATTTCTTGCACTAGGATTCCCCCAAAAGAAACACCTAACAAAATAGGATTCTTTTTTTTGATTTTTTCACACATCCGTTTAGAGAAACTTTGAATAGATTCATTAGGAAGCGGATCTATCCATTCTAATTTGTGGATAACAAACGGTTTTGGCAAGCGAATGAATTCAAATATCTTAGAATTTGCCGCTAATCCAGGCATGCAATACAGGTGAATTTCTTCGTTCAGCATACTACAAATCTAATGTCTTTTTTATTTTCCCTAAATTTGCATAAAATTACCCACATGGAAATTACTGATAATTCATTTCTGCGTCAATTCGAAACTGAAACTGCTGAAGGTCTAGCTAAGATAGAATATGCTGAACAAGAGAGGAAAATATTTTTAACAAAACTCATCGTTCCTCAGGATCAAAATGATGCTTCTTTTAAGGATGATTTTATCAAAGAAGTCCTCGCTATCATCGAAGATCGTAACGTTAGCATGATGCCTACTAGCCCCGAAATAGTAAGTTTTATTCGTAAAAACAAAAAATATCGCAGCTTACTTCCGGTCGGCGTTCGCATCTAAACGAGTGCCTTTGTTAAATCAAATCGAACCATCCCACTTGCATCTATGTGAGTGAGCTTTGCAGCTAAGGTCTGATTTTGAAAATCAGGATTCCAAGGCATTCTCACCTTTACATAATTTTCTGTAAAACCGTGGATATACCCTTCTTTGTTCTCGGATTCAAAAAGAATTGTTTTTGTTTTATGAAGCTGACTCTCATAAAAAGCATGGCGCTTTTTTGCCGACAAACCTCGTAACATTTTACTGCGCTTGGTTCGAATATTTTTTGGCACATGATTCCCCATTGCAGCCGCTGGAGTGTTTGGTCGCTCGGAATACGAAAACACATGTAAATAGGACACAGGGAGATCTACTAAAAAATGATATGTGTCAAGAAAGTGATCTTCTGTTTCTCCAGGGAATCCAACAATCACATCCACGCCAATACAGGC
>Ga0102817_1000535_pt1 | contig 10638 bp, 8 predicted proteins | sample ColrivemetaGS555_FD_78193 | JGI IMG/M metagenome (GOLD analysis project Ga0102817, IMG submission 78193) | Estuarine microbial communities from the Columbia River estuary - Ebb tide non-ETM metaG S.555 | ecosystem: Environmental > Aquatic > Marine > Intertidal zone > Estuary | place: USA...
TTGAGCTTGCATTAGGCGTTCTTTTTTTAATGCGCTTGGAAGTTCAACTGGCTCTTTGGCTGACTTTGGGGATTTTGAGCATCACGACCCTAGGGGTAGTCAGGGTATTATTATCTAAACAACAAATTCAATGTGCATGTATGGGTTCGGTGCTTAACCTCCCGATGACCGAGGCCACTTTTATTGAAAATGCATTGATGGTTGGCATGGCAACCTGGATGCTCTTATAACTGTCCGACAAATATCGACAAAGCGTTTTGGAATTGGGCTTCCAATTTCGAATCCAAGATGCCTTTATTCTGATCAAAGGTTTTTGAAAAGTTTGGAAGAGAAAAATGCGGCACATCATAGGGGTTTTTCCTTGCGATTCGGTTATTGGCTTGCTCCAAAACGGTTTTGGCGCCCCGATCACCGTCATTGGTTGCCAACAACAACATTGGTTTGCTGTACCAAATATCCCCATCGAAACGAGAGATCCAATCAAAAATATTTTTAAAGGCTGCCGAATAAGAGCTGTTGTGCTCGGCAAAGGAAATGATGATTCCATCTGCCGACATAAGCAAGTCTTTAAAATCATGGACAAGCTGAGGAAAGCCATCCTTGTTTTGACGATCAACACTAAAAATAGGCATCTCATAATCGTTTAAATCCAAAACAGTCGCTTGGGCATTTGGCACACAGGAGGCAGCATAAGTCGCCAATTTTTTATTGATGGAATGGATGGAGGAACTCGCTCCAAAGGCAATGATCTTTTTCATGGGTTGCAAATTACAAATTCTGTTTGGTTTTAAAACTTCGCTTTTGGGTATGCATCGCATAAAGATAAGTGATATCTTTAGCGAGATGGGGCAAGTCGTTTATCTTCACTTTTTTACGTACGATCAACATCGTTTTTGGGCATTTACCCAGATGCAACGCGCACATACTGGTTTGCAAGACTGCAAGGGGTTGCAGTTTTATAAGATGTTGGGGACGGGTGCTGGTGCTGGCTTTAGCTTGCGCCCTGATTTCTCGACCTATGCCTTGCTCAGCGTTTGGAACAGTGAAGACGACAAAAAACAGGCATTTGCAAGTTCACCCGTTTTACAAGCATTTTTTGACCGATCTACAACGCAGCGCATTTATGCATTACGCCCAATCCATACACACGGGAAGTGGAGCGGTCAGTCTCCCTTTGTTGTGCAAAAGCCCTTAGGCGATAAACCTATTGGCGTTATTACCCGTGCCACACTCAACCCTTCACGGCTGATCGATTTTTGGCGGCATGTACCGCAGGCATCACAGGCGATAAAAGAGGCAAAAGGGGTTGGCTTTTTTAAAGGGATTGGCGAATGGCCTTTTGTGCAACAAGCAACCTTTAGCGTATGGGAAAGTGCCGAAGCGATTCGTACTTTTGCCTATGTATCTCAGGCACACGCCTCGATTGTCAAAAAGACGAGAGAGCGTAAATGGTATAAAGAAGATATGTTTAACCGATTTGAGGTTATAGAAGTGACCACCACAACTTCCTTATGAAGAAAAAAGCAATTGTAATTGGTTCGGGTATCGCAGGCATTGCCACATCGATTCGGTTGGCTTGTCAGGGGTTTGCAGTTTCTGTATTTGAAAAAAATGAATATGCAGGGGGCAAATTATCTGCCTTTTCGTTGGGGGATTACCGATTTGATTTTGGTCCTTCCTTGTTTACCATGCCGCATTTTGTCGATGAGCTTTTTGAATTGGCTGGTGAAAATCCACGTGATCATTTTCAGTACAAACGCAAAGAGATTGGGTGTAAATATTACTGGGAAGATGGCGTTCGACTAAATGCTTATGGCGATACCGATCGGTTTTTGGAAGAAGTTGATCACAAATTAGGCGTGCCAAAACACCAACTGCAAGATTATCTTGCCCGAGCCGAGAAAAAATACAATCGAACGGTATCCATTTTTTTAGAGCAATCCTTACACAAATGGCGAACCTACCTCAACAAAGCTACCCTAGAAGGCATTTTCCACTTGTTTTCCTACGAACTTGACACCACCCTTCACAAGGTTAACACCCGCCGATTGAAAGAACCACATTTGGTGCAGTTCTACGATCGCTTTGCGACCTATAACGGCTCAAACCCCTATCAAACACCCGGTATGATGACTCTCATTCAACACCTTGAGCAGCATTATGGCACTTTTGTTCCTGAAAAAGGGATGGTTGAGATTACAAATAGTTTGATTGCTTTAGCAGAGAGAAAAGGGGTGCAGTTCCACTACAAATCAGCCGTTGATGAAATCATCGTGGAGGGCAAAACGGCGGTCGGAATCCAGACGAATGGCACAACGCATAACGCCGATGTGGTGGTGTCCAATATGGATGTCGTGCCTACCTATCGGCACTTGATGCCTGATCAACAAGCGCCAGAAAAAAGTCTTCGGCAAGAACGATCGAGCTCGGCAGTGATTTTTTACTGGGGAATCAATCGGTCTTTTCCTGAGTTGGATTTGCACAACATCTTTTTTAGTGAGGACTACAAGGCTGAATTTGATGGGCTATTTACAGACAAAACCCTTGCTGATGACCCTACGGTCTATGTCAATATCACGGCCAAAGACGTGCAAGGCGATGCTCCAGTGGGTAAGGAAAACTGGTTTGTGATGATCAATGCGCCCCACGATGTTGGTCAGGACTGGGGTGCGCTTTCGCAAGAATTGCGGAGACGGGTATTGGATAAGCTCAATCTGAATATGAAGACAAACTTGGAAGATTGTATCGAAGAAGAGTTTGTAGTAACCCCTCCCATGATTGCGGAAAAGACCGCATCCTTTACAGGGGCTTTGTATGGCGCAGCCAGTAATGACCGTATGGCGGCCTTTTTGCGTCATCCAAACTTTTCACGTCAAATAGAGGGGCTTTATTTTTGTGGTGGAAGTGTACATCCGGGGGGCGGAATTCCCTCGTGTTCGCTGTCTGCCAAAATCGTTGCTGAGCTCGTCAATACGGGCGAATAAAGCACGCGGACCAAGTTTTGATTTTCACGCCATTTCGTCTTATTTTTTTCTAAGATTTTGTAGTCAATAAATTGCATAACCATCTAACATATAGAGAGTTATATTCATTATAAAAAGTGTTGGAGATTCTTATTTCACTTTCTATTTTAGCCCCGAGGTGGTGTAGAAACACCACATTTTTGTTTAACCAAATCTTAATGAATTTATGAAAGATTTATACATTTTACTCATTGTATTGTTAACCATCGGGGTTTCTAATGCTCAATCAACTTACTCTGCTTCTATTACTTGGAGTCCATTTGATAGTTCTGGCGCCACTTTAGAAAATGACGTCTATACGTTTCCTTCTACTGCGCAAGCTGGGCTGGGTTTGCCAATACTAATGCTGTTATTTATCCACTAAATTTTACTGCATCTGCTGATTCTGATGCTACTATTATGTTTAAAGTTGAAAATGCACCGCATCCAGACGTTAACCCAAACGCTGAATTGGGAACTGTCACTGTCATAGGAGGAGATCCTGCTGCAACTTATGAGGTTGTTTACAATCCAGATCCTGCACGATACACATCCCTACAGATCTTTATTAATGTATGTACAAACTCAGGATGTCGCTGTAACGATGACGAATTTTATAATTTATTCAGATGACGTGTTAAGTGTTGCAAAGGCTAATGACTTTGAATTATCATTATATCCAAATCTCGCTAAGGATATCGTAAGAATTTCTGCTGTGGAGTCAATTGAGGTTGTTCGCATTTATGACCTAAGCGGTCGATTGGTGAAACAAGCTAGTCCGCGTAAAGCGGCGTTTAGCGTAGATGTTTCCGGTCTATCCAAAGGCGTTTATCTGCTTAAACTTTCTGCTGGCGATAAAGAAGCAATAACTAAAATGATCAAGTAAAACCAACCAACAACAACCAAGAGAGAAAAGCCCACCAAATGGTGGTTTTTTTTTGGCAAGGTGTAAAGCTGTATTTTTGTGGAACAAACACAGTGTCCAACACCGTCCTATGATTCAATTGTTAATTCCAAAAGAGCGCACCACACAAATCTCTGTGGGTATGATTTGGTTGTTTCATATCAGTGGTGCCTTGGGAATTCTTTATGGGAACAGAGAGTTTTTTTTACAAACCACCCCCATCAATTTGTTTTTTACGCTTGTGTTGTTGTTTGTTAACCTTAAAAACCCCGATCGGCGCATGGCATGGGCTGCGATTTTGGCTTTTACCCTTGGGATGCTGGTCGAGATATTAGGCGTGAACTATGGGTTGATTTTTGGATCGTATTCTTATGGGGAAAACCTCGGGGTTAAAATCCTTGGTGTACCGATTTTAATCGGCGCCAATTGGGTGATGCTGAGTTTTATTACTGGCTCTATGGGAGAAGTGCTGTTTGCAAATAGCAAGTACAAAGCTGCAGTAACAGGTGCGATTTTAATGGTCTTACTCGATTTGGTGATTGAGCCGGTTGCTCCCATATTCGACTATTGGACGTTTACCGAGCATGTTGCACCCCTGTCAAACTACATCGGTTGGTTTTTAGTTGCTTTGCCCATTCAGTTGGGTGTCCAGTATTGGATTCGAGAAAAAGAATACACCTTTTCGGCACACCTCGTACTGGTTCACTTTTTATTTTTTGGGGTATTTGCCCTCCAATAGCCCCGTAGTTCAACGGATAGAATAGAAGTTTCCTAAACTTTAGATCCAGGTTCGATTCCTGGCGGGGCTACGATAACTATAAAATGGAGTTATTTATCTAAGGCAGTTTAAATAAATCTTCCACGGCACAATCTAGAGTTTTGGATATTTTCAAAGCTAATACAGTAGAGGGAACATATACTCCATTTTCAATGGCGTTTATACTCTTCCTTGACACTTCCGCTCTTACAGATAATTCTTGCTGAGTTAAACCACATGATTTTCTCAGCTGTTCTAGATTATTGATAAGTTTTTTATGGTTTTTACCCAAAACTATTTCTTTTCAAATTCTTCAACAGCATTAGTTAATTCTTTGCCAGTATTTGGATAGAGGTATCCAGCGATCATTGTTCCTATGCCAATTAGCCCAACCAAAGCTCCAGCACTTTTTAGGATGTTTCCAATGGCATAATAACCAAGAAGGTATAAACCAATACCAACAAATATTGTAATCACTCCATTTCTTCTATAATCTATTGGCTCTTTTTTCCTTTCCTCAAATATTGTCAACAACTCTTCTACTTTAGTTGGATCATTTAAATTTTTAGATACTTCTAAGACAGTTTCCCTTTTTCCATGTTCCTCTTTATATTGCCAGACAAATACCGCAAGTGAAATGATGATTCCGGCAAGCATTCCAAAAATTGGGATAATTATAGCTTGATCCATAATATGTTTTTTTATTAATGTAACGCAAACATGACATTTAATGTGTAGAGAAGCAAACGTTACATAGAAAATGTTATAATACTTTTCAAATGCGAATTAATAATTTGCAGCTTAGCTATCGAGAATAAACAGATTTACTCTGCAGAGTCTATTTTAATGATTTTCTGAATGGTCCTCACAGAATTTCCTTCAACACAAAGAATATAAATTCCTTTTGTGAGTGCAGAGATGTCTGTTTTGACGATTCGATCGGTTGGGACAACAAACGCTTTGTCAATTACAACTTTGCCTGAAAGTGAAAAGATAAATGTTCGAACGATCTTGTCATTCCCTTTAATCAAAATCTCTAAATTCCCAGTTGTTGGGATTGGATAAACGATCAGCTCTCCTGTAGTTGTGACCACCTCACAACCTACTTCATCAACCGAAGCACCCGCAGGGGTGTTTGGACATTGATCGTCATCGTTCGAAATGCTGTCTCCATCACTGTCTTCTGGCGATGGGATGACACAACCCAATCCATCAACATTTGCTCCTGCAGGAGTGTTTGGGCATTGGTCGACATCATTTGAAATCCCATCGTCATCGTCATCATCGGACGGTAGGCAGTCGTCACCAACAGTGTATTGAAAATATTTTGTCGCCGCCAGGCCATTGGCAAAGGCAAACTTGCAGGCATAACTTATGTTGTTTCCAACGGTTTGACCTCCTAAAACTGCTCTAAATTTTCGTTCACCAATGTTTTCCATTGCCAACTCCGAAAACGGTGATTCTTGCCACAGGTAAGCAACGAGATCATCTTTTTCATCGAGGAGCTGAAATTCTATGGTGACATCTGTTCCTGATGTCGAAAAACTGTAGGAATAGCCGATGTCAAAAGATCCTTCACTCGCCTCGTTTGACTCGCCACTACATGAATTATTCTCACTGGGTGGTGTGGTTAGCGTTATGGTTTTGATTTCCGGATACTCATTTCCGCTATTGTCTTTTACTCGGATGTTGAAATCATAGGATGTTTCAGGAGTTAGCCCTGAGTAGGTTATTGTTGATTCTACTGCGGAAACACCACTAAATAGTTGCTCATTATTCCCTTGTTCGATGGAAAAAAGGACATAGCCAGAGTCGTCCTCTGCAAGGAGGCTAAACGTGGCCGTCGTCGAGGTGGTTGATACAAGTGAAGCACTTAAGCTTGTTGGCGCACTGTTGTCGCCACCGCTTGTGACTTCTCCATACACCTCAAACTCAAAGAGACTATATCCGTATTCTGTGTTTCTGGATGTTGCAAGCATTCGAATAAAACGACCTACACCAGATAGTGTCAAATTGTCGGTCTCTCCATTGCCTGAAGAAGTAGAGTACACAGATGTCCAGTTATTGTTGTCGTCTGAAACTTGAATTTCATATTCTCTTGCAGAAGCTTCTTCCCAATAAAGAACAACCTGATTCACGGCATAACGTGCTTCTAGATCGATGACAATCCATTGGGGGTCTTGGAACAAGCTTCCCCACCTTGTTTCATAGTCGCCATCTACTGCCAATTCAGGTGAATATTGCGCTTCCGAGCTACTTACCGTAACTGGCTTTTCTAGAGCAATATTGACTTTTCTCAACACGGTTACCAATACGTTGTCGTTATCTTTTGCACCCTCATTATCGGTCACTTCGAGTTGTAACTCATGTGTCCCGACCTCTAGATTTACAGTTGGTGTGCTTCCACTTCCGATCTCGTTTTCACCCTTACGCCACTTATAAACATGGATGTTTCCGTCTGCGTCATTACTTGCTGTACCATCAAGAGTGACGGCGAGTGTGTTGGAGCCAATGTTTGCATACTGTTCGATGTCTTCTCCTGCATTAGCAATTGGTGGAGTGTTGTCCAAGCTCGCAACATAAATGGTAACCATATCCGTTGCTGTGGATCCGAAGTTGTCGGTAACTTTTAGCGTAACGATATGTACACCGACATCAAACACATAGGAAATGGATTGTTGTGTGCCTATTTCTGCATTGTCGTACACCCATGAATAGGCTGACAGTGTACCATCAGAGTCAGAACTATTGGAGGCATCTAATACCACTTGATGATTTCCATTATCGTCTGAGTCGCTGACTAGTATTTCCTCACCGGCATCGGCAACAGGTAGTTGGTTCACAATGACAATCATTTCGTCCGTAGATGAAACGCCATCGTCATCAGTGGTTTTCAAAGTGATATTGTGTTCTCCTAGGGGTAGGGTAATTTCTAATTTTTCTTCTGTGCCGATGACGATATCATTTTCTATCCATTGATAGGTAGCAATCGTGCCGTCCGAATCAGTAGATAATGAGCCATCGAGGAGAATATCTTCTACTGCGTCTAAATTTTCGTCAATAACAAAAATGTCATCACCAGCGTTGGCTACGGGGGGGTTATTGTCAGGGTCAACCACGGTAAGTGTAAAGCTGTCGGAGTCCGTACCGCCATCATCATCGGTTACAGTGAGTTCAATAGTGTAAACCCCTGTTGAAAAGCTTTGCGTAATGGAAACCTCACTAGCAATTTCTTCTCCATTTGCTCTCCACACATAGCTTTCAATTGTACCATCTGTATCGAAGCTGTTTGCGCCATCAAAAGAAACATCTACGGAATCGTCGCCGTCATTATCATTGATGGTTTGGTCTTCTCCAGCATCTGCGGTAGGCAAAACGTTGTTGGGGTCAATGACAGTGATGATCACATCATCTGTAGCGGTTTGTTCATCTTCATCCGCGACTTCAAGTGTGATTGTGTGAACGCCCGTTGAGAGTTCAATGGTTGGATTTACTCCTTCGGCCAAAAGGACATCGTTCTCTGTCCAGGTGTATGTCGCGATAGGAGCGGCAACAGCTTCTGACTGTGAACCGTCTAAGGTAATATTGACCAGATCATCGTCATTTTCATCCTCAACGCTTTGGTCTGGCCCTGCATTGGCAATTGGTGCCAATCCGCCACTGCTAATTGTGATGAGCAACTCATCTGTAGATTCATTGCCTTGGTCATCACTTACGGTCAGTGTAGCGCTATAACTTCCTCTTGCAAGCTCAACTGAGATAAACGGGTTCGTGCCCACGACTTGTCCGTCTATTAGCCATGAATAAGATGTGATTTGACCCTTGTGATGTGCGCTAGCTGATCCGTCAAGATAAACTTGTTCTGTGCCGTCCCCATTTTCATCCCATTGAATGATATCAGGCCCTGCATTGGCTATAATCCCGTCTCCTGTGCCGACTTCACCATACCCATTCCATCGGAATACTCTAACATAATCAATGAGCATCTTACCAGGCAATTCTGCGGTGACATCACTGTTTTGAGCTGCATCTGTAAAGTTGCCACCCACAGCTAGATTAATTATAAGGAAAAAAGGGAGGTGAAACTCTTCAGCATCTCCACCGAGTGGGAAGGGACCGGTGTAAAAATCATACTCCACTCCGTTATCGACAACAGTCAATCGAATTTCGTTGGGATCCCAATACATACGATACGTCAAGAATCGATTGGTGAGCGTCGTTGCTTTTTTATAGGGCTTGGTGTAGTATTTGTCATTCGAAATACTTGCCGCACAGCTTTCATTCCCTCCTGAACACGCATCATCGGAATAGAATATAATATTCCCGCCGACGACCTCGTCCTCATTAGAGTCTTCAAAACCTTCGTCAAAGAGTGCTTGTTTTTTATACCCCATTTCCATCATGTCAATTTCGCCAGATTTTGGCCAACCAACTTCGGAAAGATTATTTCCCAAAAGCCAAAAGGCGGGCCAAAGACCCGTTGACAAATCATCTGGCACTTTGATTCTAGTTTCAACCAAGCCGTATTTGACGCTCAAATTCCCCTCTGTTTTCACTCGGCCTGAGGTATAGGAGTATCCGCCTTGTTCTTGTGTTTTTGCTTCAATAACAAGGGCGCTATTGTTTTCCTCGTTTGGGATAGACTCGATCGAAAGATTGTCTTCAGTATAATATTGTAATTCTTGATTCCCCCAACCACATAAGTCTTGATCACAGCCGTCACCAATTTCGGGTGTCCAAATTCCTGAATCAAAAGAATTGAAATTGTCTTGCCAAAGGAGTTCGCGAACGTCAATTTTGATATAATCAATAGATGAATTCCCTTGACTGTCAATAACTTTAAGTTGCAAGTTATGAACGCCACTAGCTAGAGCGAGTTCTGCGATTGACTCTTGCGCAAGTACGATTCCGTTTTCACTCCATTCATAAGATGCTATGGGGCCATAACTTGAGGTACCATCAATAGTTACGGATTCAACACCGTCTTGATCCAAGTCTTCGGCAACAATATCTGCCCCTGCATTTGCAATCACAGAACCATTTGGGAAGGATACATTTCCTTGCCCATTCCATTCTTTCACACGAACATAATCGATATATAATTTTCCTGGTAACGGAGCAGAGATGTCGTCAGTGTCATAAAGTCCTGTAAAACTTCCTCCTACGGCCAAGTTTAGCAAGAAGTAATAGGGCTTTGTAAAGGCCTCTTCTTTTGGGCTAATCGGAAAAGGATTGGTGTAGAGATCATGTTCGGTATTGCCATCCACAACGGTCAAGCGAATTTGGCTTTCATTCCAATACATTCGATAGGTAACATAACGATTATTGAGCCCTGAACTGGGAGTGTATGGGGTTGTGTAGTATTTGTCAAAGGCGATACTTGCCGCACAGGTGGGGTGGGCGGTATCACAAGCGCCACTGGCATACCAAAGGAGATTAGCACGAACAAAATTGTTTGGCGAACCTGAGAAACCTTCTGCCTGTCTTTCACTGACCGAATGTCCCATTTCCATCATGTCAATCTCTCCACAATAAGGCCAACCAACTTCCCTGTGATTGATACCTAAGAGCCAAGCCGCAGGCCATAACCCGTCTTTTACATCGGGGGCTTTCATTCTCACTTCCACAACACCATACTGAATGGCAACTTTGTTTTCCGTGGTTACTTTTCCTGAAGTGTATTCATTGATTCCAACGGATTGTTTTTTGGCTTCTAAAACAAGGGCAAAGTTGCCGGGCTCTTCGCTAATTTCTTCAATAGACACATTGTCTGCTTGATAGGTTTGCAACTCTTGATTTCCCCAACCGCATAAGTCCTCTTCGCAACCATTTCCGATATCGATATTCCAATAATCGCTATTAAAGTTGTTAAAATTATCTTCCCAAATAATGTCACCAATTTCACTATCACCCACGTTCACCCTCAGTAAATCTTCACTTTTGTTACCAGCTTCATCAGCTACAGTTAATGTAAA
>Ga0102817_1000538_pt1 | contig 10608 bp, 12 predicted proteins | sample ColrivemetaGS555_FD_78193 | JGI IMG/M metagenome (GOLD analysis project Ga0102817, IMG submission 78193) | Estuarine microbial communities from the Columbia River estuary - Ebb tide non-ETM metaG S.555 | ecosystem: Environmental > Aquatic > Marine > Intertidal zone > Estuary | place: USA...
AGAATTAACAAGAATAACAGATTTATTTGTAGAAATCTGTTTAAGACCTCAAGATGATGACCTTAAAAAAAGAATTAAGGCATTAGATAAATGGATATTAGAAAAGAAAACCAATTCATAATGGAAAAGGGAGATTTAGAAGATTACATCAATAAATTAAAGGATTTAGAAAAAGAAATGTCCGACGAGGATGGAGAAGACTTGTCTTTTATTGGTGAATTAGATTCATTATTAAAACAATTAACAACGGACGTACAAGACAATTACGCAGCTGCGGGGTTTACTACAGATGTTAAAATTAAAAAATTAAATCCGAATGCGGTTATCCCAACTTACTCTAAGTCTGGTGATGCGGGTATGGATTTAACAATAACAGAAGTTATTAAAAATACCACCGATGACATTAGTTACGGTTTTGGTATTGCATTAGAAATTCCAACAGGATTTGTTGGTTTAGTTTTCCCAAGATCATCAATTCGTAAAACTGACTTATTATTAACAAACTCAGTAGGAGTAATTGATAGTGGTTACCGAGGAGAAATTCAAGCAACATTTAAGAAAACACAAGGAGATTCGTCAATTATTTATGAAATAGGTGAAAGAGGGGCTCAAATCATCATTTTACCTTACCCAAAGATTAATTTTGTTAATTCTGATAGTCTTTCCGAAACCGATAGAGGTGAGGGAGGATTTGGTAGTACGGGGAAATAGGTGATATTTATTAATAATAAATTAGAATTTAAAAACAAAATATTTTGGCAGTAAAACCTAGAGCTCACAAACCCCAACCACCCGTATTAGTGGAAGAAAGAAAGACATCACATAAGGAAAGAATCAGACAAATAATAAAAAAGCCGAAGGAGAAATTTTTAACTAAAAACCAAGAAATCTATTGGAATATTCTTGGTGAAAATCAAATTACATTATGTTTCGGACCCGCGGGTGTTGGTAAATCATATATTGCGATGAAAAGAGCGGTAGATTTATTACACGACGATTCTAACAAATATGAAAAAATTATCATAGTTAGACCCGCAGTTGAAGCGGAAGAAAAACTAGGTTCTCTACCTGGTGGATTAGAAGAAAAATTAGACCCATACATTTACCCCTCATATTATCTATTAAATAAGATTATAGGAAAAGAATCTAGAGAACGTTTAAAAGATGAGGGTTATATCGAAGTTGCCGCTTTAGCATATATGCGAGGTTGGAATGTAGATAATACCATACTTGTTTTTGAAGAGGCACAAAACGCAACTCCAGCACAGATTAAATTATTATTAACTCGTATTGGATATAATTCCAAATTTTTTCTTTCGGGTGATTTAGAACAATCAGATAAATTCAAAGATAAAACCAAGTCTGGTTTATACGATGCTAAAAAAAGATTACAAGATGTAAAAGGTATTGGAATCTTTGAATTTGGTATGGAAGATATTGTTAGAAATCCAATCATTGGAGAAATTCTAAATAGATACGATTAATTGTAGAAAAACTACAATAAACAATTTTTTGTAAAAAAATTACAATTTTTCATATAGTATATAATGCGAATAGGGTTTACTTATAACCTTATTCGCATTATCTTTTTCCATATGGAAATATACATTAGCATAGATGGGGTTTTAAGAAATCTTATTCAAAAATTTAATTATCACTACAAAGACGCATTTTTACAATCCGAATTCGAAAATGAAAACGATTTCGAATACAACATTGTATATCCAATTCAAAATGATAATTTACTTAACTCATACAAATTCCAATCAATGGAAGAGTTTGAGTTTTTTACATATATAGAATACCCTATTGAAATTTTTGGTCACGCTGGTGTCAGTTACCCAACATCAATTTCAGATTTAAATAAAATCATTTTCGATAACCTACAACATAACATCACAGTGATTGGTGTTGATGAAGTTGGTAAATCAAAACCTGCCACATTATTCTTTCTTTCAAAAAATGGATTCTTAGGAAATAATATAAAATTTATAAAATCTACAGACATTGAAAAGGAATGGGAAAAATGTGATATGTGGGTTACAGATAATAAGAAAATTATTGATTTAAAACCTGAAGGGAAGAACGTTATAAAATTTCAAACCACTTATAATGAACACTTTACTAATGAAAAAGAAATAACTAAATTAACAGAAATAAAAGAATTATGGTCGAACTCTTTGGAAAATCCTACTACATTGACATTGACGGAATCACCGAAAAATGTCGAACCGGAAATACAATAAAAAATGAAGATGAGGAAGAAACCTTAGAAATCAACATCTTTAAATATGAAATCATTAAAATGTGTTTAGATAGAGTTTTAAATGATTATGAAGATGTGGATGAAGAGATGGGAGTCTTCGGGGGTAATAATGTAAATGTGTCATTAAAGATTGCATTTAACACACTAATAAAAAACGGAATATTAATTGAAGATGATGAATAAAGAAAACATAGAAAAACTAGAGTCAGCCCTAGGTAGGTTAGACAAAAATGAAAATGTCGTATATTTTTTAACATACGACACAAAAAATAACCCGAGGGCAGCTGTAAAACATATCTATGATATGGCGTTGACCTTAAACCAAAATGGTTACACTTCTAAAATTTTAGTTGAGGATAACACATATGGTGGAGTATCTCATTGGTTAGACGGTGAGTATAACGATATACCTGTCGTATCTATTAAAGATGATAAAGTTGAAATAAAAATCGATGACGTGTTAGTAGTACCCGAATATTATTCAAATGTACTTCAACAATTATCGAGTATTAAATGTGTTAAAATTATGTTAGTACAACAGAAAGATTACATATTTGATACATTACCAGTTGGTAGTAGATGGTCGGATTATGGATTTGATAAAGCCATAACCACAACGGAAGCGTCTAAAAAATACATCTTAGAGTATTTCCCAGAGGCAATTGTACATATTATACCTCCAATGATTGGTGAACATTTTAAACCATCTGAAAAACCATTAAAACCATTTATTAGTATTAGTTGTCGAGATCGAGTTATTCATAGAAGAATAATTTCTGAATTCTATTTAAAATACCCTCAACTTAGATGGATAACATTTAGAGATATGGTTCAAATTTCATATAGTGAATTTGCCGAAGCATTAAATGAATGTATGGTTTCTGTTTGGGTTGATGATGAATCAACATTTGGTACATTCCCATTAGAATCCATTAAATGTGGAATTCCAGTTATTGGAAAGATACCTGATGTTGAACCAGATTGGTTAGATGAAAATGGTATGTGGACATATGATTCAAATAAAATTGTTGAAATTTTAGGAACATATGTTTTAGCTTGGTTAGAAGGGGTAGAATTAAAAGATGAGGTTAAACAAAAGATGGCCGAAACTTTATTACCGTATGAAGAATCAATAACTAAAAATAATATTTTGTCAATTTTTAATTCATTTAGAAATAAAAGAATTGAGACAATACAAAAGGCGTTAGATAAATTAAAAGTAGAAGAAAATGTATAAAAAAGATATCACAGTATTAATTCCCGTTCATAGAATTGACGGAGACTATAGAGAAATGTTAATAAACGCATTATCATCTTTGGAATCATTCCATAATGATGTTGTAGTTTCTATTGTATGTCCATCATCTGTTAAAAAAGACTTAGGTCAATTATCAGATAAAATAGATATTAATGTAATAGAAAATAAAGGTAAAACAGATTTTTGTTCACAAATAAACGTTGGTTTAGAAAAATGTGATACCACTTGGTTTACAATTTTAGAAATGGATGACGAATTTAAATCTATATGGTTAAAATCCGTAAATGAATACATTAAAGAATATAGTGACGTTGATGTGTTCCTACCAATAGTAAAAGATATAAATGTTGAAGGTAAATTTTTAAGTTTTACCAATGAATCAACTTGGGCATATGGTTTTGTTGAAAAACAAGGATTCTTAGATAACGAAACATTATTGGAATACCAAAATTATCAAACTAGTGGTGGTTTATTTAAAACTCAAGTCGTTAAAGATAATGGAGGATTAAAAGACAATATTAAATTGACATTTAACTACGAATTACTATTAAGATTAACACATAATGGTGTTAAAGTTATGTCAATTCCAAGAATTGGGTATCAACACGTTAATTTTAGAGAAGATTCATTGTTCTGGTTGTATAAAAATGACGAATCGGTAAAATTGGAGGAAGATGAAGTTAAATTTTGGTTAGATACGGCTAAAAAAGAATTTTTCTTTAAAAATAAACGAGATGTTAAATATGCAGAAGCTTAATGCCAAGACCAAGAACCCAAAAAATATATTTTGGGGAGGATCAAGAGAAGGCGGTAGTCAGTTACTTAGAAAGTACTGATGAAACAGAAAGAAATAAGATATTCAATGAATATTTACGTGAACCCCTAATTATAATGGTCGAATCAATTATTCGACGTTATAAACTTTACAGAAAAGATATGGAATTTGAAGAAATTCACAATGACACTATGTCTTTTCTTATTACTAAAATTAGTAAATTCGACCACACTAAAAACCATAAGGCATATTCGTATTTTGGTACGATTTGTAAAAACTACCTTATGGGTGCCATTCAAAAAGACACTAAGGAACAAAACCGTAGTGTCTCTTATGATGACATATCCTCATCAATTGAGGAAAGACCCGATTTATCTTACACCATAGATGCATATCAGTTAGACTATAGAGATGTTATTATCAAATTAACTAACGAATTAGAAGAATTTGTCGAAAATGAAGATTTAACTGAAAATGAACAAAAGTTAGGTTACGCCTTACTTGAAATTTTCAGCAATTTTGATAAAATATTTCAGGTTGGTGATGGTAATAAGTTTAACAAAAACCTCATTCTACTTTCATTGAGGGAGATGACCTCACTATCAACCAAAGAAATCCGTATTTCCCTTAAAAGGTTTAAAAAACTATATAGTGGGATAATGATAGGGTTTTTAGAATAAATCTATTTATAGGTATGAGAGAGAGAAAAAATAATATTACGCTAGATGTGGATTCGGCATTATCCTTAATGCAAGAAATCTACAATGATGTTGTTGAAAACAGAAACACCGCTTCTTTAATTATGAAAAAGATGCTTTCTTTTATGAAAGATGCGGAGGATATGAGTGTAATCGGACCTGTTATTAAAGAACAACAAAAGATACTCAATGAGTGTACTGAAAAGAAAATATCATTAGTTAAACTTCAAAGTGTTATGTTAAAACAAACACAAGGGTCTGGACAAAAAGGTGGTGGATCTATGGGTAAATTAGAATTAACCGATGAAGATAGAGAACTTTTAGATAAATTGGTCAACGACGGTAATGAATCTAAAAACAATAACTATAAAATATAATGAGTAAACTTAAAGATACTAAGGCTAGGTTACAATCAAAACTAGAGGTCATCAAAAAAATAAATGATGACCCTAATAGTTTATTGGATAGTCTGTCCGATAAACTTCTTAAAGATTTACCATCCACAGACCAACTTTTTGGTAAAAAATTAGACGATTTTTTAAATAAGGCCAAACGTAAGAAAGAAAACAAAAAAGACATCTTTGGTGATTTAATTGAAATTGCTGAGGGATTTTTAAGTTCAGGTAAAAAGGTAGAATCATCAGATAAACTACTATCTAAGGGTAAATTAAAACAACACGCATTAACTGCGGGTAAAAGAACATTAGACTCTAGTAAAGAAATTGTAACAAGTAGTGTTAAAAAAGCGTTTTTTGCGGGAGACGGTATTTGTGGTGCAAACCTAACATTAAGTGGTATTAACGTGGAAATTAAACCCGAAGAAATAGATTTAATGAATATATTAACTGTTGACCCAACAACCTCAACAGGTCAAATTGTTTATGAACAACAATCACCAAATAAAGGTAAAGAAAAAGTTAATAGAGAATTATATTCCATATTTTCTGGTGGAACATATCAATTTGATTCCAATAGTAATAATACACTTTTTAAGGCTCAATGGAATCAATCGACTCAAGTTTTTAATGTTACCGATTTTAATGGTTTAAATGTTGAAACATTTTTTAACGATTATTATTCTACGATAGAACTTCCAGATATTCAACATATTACCAAAACGGCTATGTTAATGACCATCCAAGGTGATGGTAGCGATAATCCGTTATTCAATAAAGGAATGAATAACATTAATAGATTATTACAAAAACTATGTGCAATATGTGGTACCCCAACAAAAAAAGATGAGTTAAAAAATCAAAACGCTGTTGATATGTTTAATGAAACAGATGAAGACATTGAGTCTTATTTTGATTTTGACGATGTTGAAGGGATTGATTTAGATGATGAAGATGCTAGATTTAGAAAAGTGTTGAAGTTTAAAGATTGTGATAATTTTGAAACTCCAGTTAACCCGACAACAATTGAAGATTTTGTATATTTTAGTAATAAGAAACCATTAAATGAGTTAGTTGATTCTACTTTAGGTAGGACCGCAACTCAAGCTTACTTAGATTCTGAAAGTAGTATTCCACCTATTAATTTTAATTTGAATTTAATGAATTTATTCATTTTAAATTTACCTAAAGCATTAATATCAAGTTTACTAACCCCTAAAGTTTTTTTACCGATTGTTATCATATATAAAGTTGTAAAATCAATTACAAATCAGGCTATTAATGTTAAAACATTAATGAAAATGTTGTCTAAATTATTTAACACAATAATCAGTCAGCTTTTATGGAGATTTTTACAAGAATTTTGGAAGTTGGTTAAAATAGACTTAATTGCCTATGTGATAAAAATTGTTAAAAAAATATTGAAAAATAAGTTCAAAAGATATCTAACAATTTTAAAATCGTTAATTTCGTTTTTACTTAAGGTACTTGAAACTGAAATTGACAACTGTTACGCGTTATTTAGTGCCGTTATTGCGGCTATAACCGCAGCACTATCCGCTAATATATCGTTAAAGATTCCTGGTATATTATTATTGTTGTCCGAAAGATTACCAGGTTATAGTCAGGATAGAGCTTTTATGAATATAATGGAAAGAGTATCCGCGTCAGGAGTAAAAACAGGACCGGTATTTGGTGAAACAAATAATATTGGTACTTTGGTTAAATCAATAATAGATGGACACACAGAAGAAATGGATCAGAATTCATTTGTAAAAATAGCATTGAAAGGAGGGGCATTACCTGGACCTTCTGGTGGTGCGGTTATTATACCTGGTTTAATTTCTGGAGTTGGTAAAGTAATGTAATGATGGATAAAAATAAAATAATAGAAATTGCAAGTGATGTAACAAACAAATCAAATAAGGATTTATTTGTTGTGTTGGAAGAATTAGGTGGTGAGTTTGAAAAAACTAAAAACTTAATTATTGACTTAACTAGACATTTAGAAGCAATAGAAGATTTGTATAATAAGGTTAACAAAGAAATAGAAAAAAGAACTAAATCGTAATGAAGATTATTGACATTGGTATTTGTATCGACAACGTTGACCCAAAAGGATTGGGTAGGATTCGTTGTGTTCGATATTCAGATTACGTTGGGGAAAAAGAAAAGGCGTTAACTTATGAGGCTTGGAGTAAAAATGATTTATTCGTTGCAATACCGTTCTTACCAACTAATATTAACTTTATTCCAGAAATAAACCAAGCGGTAAAAATTCTTAATTATAATACGGAGAAATCCAACACCAATCAAGAATATATTGCGGGTCCATTTACAACTATGTTTGATTTTAATAGTCAAACATTTTCACAACAAATTGACAATACCACATATGGTAATGCAAATAAAGAAAGAGATAATATTGTAGATAAGAATGACAACTACATAGATAAAAGAACTGAATCATCTTTTGCAAAGAAAACCGATTACGGTGTTTATGGAAAATACGGTTCTGACATTATATTCACAGAAAACGGACTTCAATTAAGAGGAGGTAAGTTATTATCAAAAGGAGCCGCAAGTCCGTCAAATAGAAAGAAAATGTTAACTTACCCAATAATGGGTAAAAGACCAGGAGCGACTTTATCGTTAAAGAAGTTCCCTAAAAAAATGGTTTTAGAAGAGAAGAAAAGAACTAAGGTTGAAACTGAAGTTAAAGACATAAAATATATTTTAGAATATCAAGTAGATAAATTAACTGACACAACAAAAGTTGAATTTTTTCTATATAAAATATTAAAAACTCAAGGTCAAGTAACTAAAACTAGTTTCTTTAATGAAAATACACCATTACCAACGAGTGTACTAAAATTAATTAACACAGATAAGACAGACTCAACCCCAACTTTTACAATTGATATAACAACAGATAATATTAACTTTATTCATAGTGAAATTAATAACATTTTTTACATAATAATTGATAGAGGATTAAAGGGATTATTAAGAAGTTTTGGTGATTTATTTTCTCAACTTTCTAATTCTGATTTACCTAAAGAAGGTGAGGATTTTCCATTATATTTTAGACCATCAGTAAAATTCATTGAAATGACCCCATTGACGGTAACCGAAGAGACTGATAAGGAAACTATCCTATCAAAGGTTAAAGTGTTTAAATTAGGTCCTAAAAGTGGTTTAATTTGGTCCCAAACTCAATTAACTCCACCCGTTAAAAAACGGACAATTAAAACTATACAATTAAAGACAATTTCAGCTTCACCTGAACAAACATTTGCGGCGTTAAAGTCTGACAAGTTATTTTTATTATCGACTGACACTAACGAAACTGAAAAATCTATTAATTTTAATGTATTAGACAAATATGAATATACCCAAGAGGATTATATAAAAAACATTGAACCTAACACATATTCTACAGTTAGAGGTGAGAATCTCCTAAGATTGTTACAACAGTTGATTTTAGTTGTTTTTAACCACGAACACAACGTACAGGGACCTCCAGTTCTGAACACAGAATTTGAAGAATATATGCAATTATTGGAATTACTTAAAAGTATTGAGAACGATCTCTTGAACAAATCGATTAGAATCAATTAATTTGATATTTATAAAATAAAAGAGAGATGTCATATTTTCGTTCATATTTTGAAAAAAATAATACAATCATTAAAAACTCCCAGGTTAACACTGCAAAAAACCCAACAACGGAGATTTTCTATGGTTCAGGATTTTCTAAATTCATATTCAAAGTTGATTTTAGTGAATTAAAAAATAAAATTGATAGTGGTGAGTATGTTATCAACGATAACACAAAACACACTCTTCATTTGACCAATACCATATTTGGTGACGAGACTTTTTTAGGGGCTAAAAGAGGGTCTGGAAGACAAAGAACAAATTCATTCGATATTATTGTATTTAAAATGTCCGAATTTTGGGACGAAGGGCTAGGTTTTGATTATGAGGATGGAGGATATGATTTTACTACGGGTAATGAAACCTTTGACGAAAGACCATCCAATTGGTTTAATAGAACAACGTTAGATGCTTGGAATGAAGAAGGTGTTTATGCTAACAACCCAACAATCGTAACCACAGCACATTTTGATAATGGTAATGAAGACTTAGATGTTGACATCACCCAATATGTAAATGGTATTATACTTAGCGGAAACACAAATCACGGTTTAGGTTTAGCGTTTGCGGTTCTATACCAAGATATCACTGCGGAAATTGACCAATCGGTTGCTTTCTTTACAAAATACACACAAACATTTTTTGAACCACACGTTGAGACTTATTTTGATGATAGAATCGACGATGATAGGTTAAATTTTATTGAAAAGACAAATCAGAACTTATATCTATATGTTACTAAAGGTACCAATTTTTATGATTTAGACACTTTACCTACTGTTGATATATTAGACTCCACAAATCAACCAATTGTCGGTTTAAGTAACCTTACAACGACGAAAATTAAAAAGGGGATATACAAGGTTACATTTGGTTTAAACGGTGTCCTATGTGACGGTAAACGTTTCTTTTTTGATAAATGGAAAGGTTTATCATTAGATGGTGTTTCAATTGATGACGTTAAACAAAAATTCATACCAAAACCTTACACATCACTTTATACTGTTGGTGAAAATCAAACAGAGTTGGAGAGATATGCAATACAATACTCAGGTATTAAATTAAATGAAAAAATAATCAAAGGTGAGAAAAGAAAAATTTTAGTTAAATTCAGATCAATAAATCAACCAAAAACTCAATTATTTGATGAGGTTTACTATAGAATGTTTATTAAGGAAGGTAGAACCAATGTAATTGTTCACGATTGGACTCAATTAGATGTTACAAATGAAAATTCATTTGTTTTAGATACTGAGAACTATATTCCTAGAGAATATTGGGTAGAGTTAAAGGGTAAAACCCACACTGAAGAAATTTTTTACGATGACCATATAAAATTTGAAATTGTATCAGAAAAGTAATATTTATGAATATGAAACTAAATGAAATAATTAAAAAACACCTAAATAAGGTTGTTAAAGAGAACGAAAATGTTGGTCAAGAAAACTATATGTTTTTTGGTAACTTAAAACAGATTCAAAGACAATGTGAAATGTTGTTAAAAATGAATCCTGATGAGTTGGACTCCATAATTAAGAATGGTCACGATTGGGCTG
>Ga0102817_1000552_pt1 | contig 10452 bp, 10 predicted proteins | sample ColrivemetaGS555_FD_78193 | JGI IMG/M metagenome (GOLD analysis project Ga0102817, IMG submission 78193) | Estuarine microbial communities from the Columbia River estuary - Ebb tide non-ETM metaG S.555 | ecosystem: Environmental > Aquatic > Marine > Intertidal zone > Estuary | place: USA...
CCTTTGGTTGAAATAGCTCTTAAATCGTCTAATTCTTTTGAAACGCCTTCTGAAATAGAATTTCCTTTGTTTATATTTACTGGAGCATCTTCATTTAAGGTTTTAGATATTTTTTCACGAAGCGCATTACAATTTTGCAATTGTTCACCAATTATTTTTAACGATTCATTATCGCTTTTTTCAGCAGCTTCTTTTATTGGAATGATAGCATTTAATGAGTTTTTAAGTAAAACAACTTCTCGTGGATTTACTTTTCCAGTTGCTACTTTTGAAACCAAGCGTTCAATATCACTAATTTGCTTTATCTGGTAAGTTGTAAGTTCAAAAAATGAATCATTATCTATTAAATACTTTACAATATCATGGCGTTTTTTAATCCGATTGATATCTTTTAAAGGTAATGCTAGCCATCGTTTTAACAATCTTCCACCCATTGGTGAAATAGTTTTATCAATAACATCTAATAGAGTAACTGCATTTACTGAAGTGGAATTATATAATTCTAAATTTCGAATGGTAAAACGATCCATCCAAACATAATTATCTTCAGAAATTCGATTAATTACCGAAATATGTTCTAATTTATTGTGTTGTGTTTCAGATAAATAATATAGCACAGCTCCCGAAGAAATAATACCTTCATTTAAATCATCTACACCAAAACCTTTTAAAGTTTTTACTTTGAAATGATTTGTTAATGTTTCTAGTGCATATTCTGGTTGAAAAATCCAATCTTCAAGATAAAAAGTATAAAAACGGTCTCCAAATAATTCCTTAAATTTTGATTTATGCTGCTTTTGAACCAACACTTCACTTGGGTTGAAATTCTGCAGTAATTTATCAATATATTCGCTATTTCCCTGAGCCGTTAAAAATTCACCAGTAGAAACATCTAAAAATGAAATCCCTAAATATTTTCTCCCAAAATGTATGGCTGCTAAAAAATTATTTGTGTTCGATTGTAAAACTTCATCATTTAAAGCAACACCAGGAGTAACCAATTCGGTAACACCTCGTTTTACAATAGTTTTAGTCATTTTAGGATCTTCTAGCTGGTCGCATATAGCAACACGCATTCCCGCTTTTACTAATTTTGGAAGGTAAGTATTTAGAGAATGATGAGGAAAACCAGCTAAAGCCGTTTCAGTTTCACTTCCTGCACCTCTCTTGGTTAAAATAATTCCTAAAACCTTAGAGGCTCTTTTGGCATCATCACCAAAAGTTTCATAAAAATCACCAACTCTAAATAGCAACATTGCATCTGGATATTTCACCTTAATTGCATTGTATTGTTTCATTAAAGGAGTGACTTTCTTGGTTTTTGCTGCCAATTTTTTAGGAAATTAAGTTAGTTTTGCGAAGTTACATTTTTTACTGAATAAAAAATAGTTTTCAGTTCATGGTTCAAGGTAATTTTATTTTAAAATTAATTATCTGAACAGATTACTAAGGCCTCAATTTATAAATGATGAGAAAATTAAAAAACAGCGAATTAGGAAGATTGAATGTTGAAGAATTTAAGCAAACAGCTAAAATTCATTTAATTGTTGTGTTAGATAATATTAGAAGTTTAAATAATATTGGATCGGTTTTTAGAACCAGTGATGCTTTTTTAATTGAAAAAATATATTTGTGCGGAATTACAGCGCAACCACCACATAAAGAAATTCATAAAACTGCTTTAGGAGCTACCGAGTCCGTTGCTTGGGAGTATGTAGAAGACACATTAAGTTTGGTTGAAAGGTTACAAAAAGAAGATGTTATTGTTGCCTCTATCGAGCAAGCTGAAAATAGTACAATGTTGCAAGACTTTTCAATTAATAAAAACCAAAAATACGCTGTTGTTTTTGGAAATGAAGTGAAAGGAGTTCAGCAAAATGTAGTTTCGGCGTCTAATTTTTGTGTGGAAATTCCACAGTTAGGAACAAAACACTCTTTAAATATTTCTGTAAGCGCAGGTATTGTTTTATGGGATTTATTTAAAAAATTTAAGTTTTAGAAGCCTAAAATTAACTTGGCAATCCAAAAATAAATTAGGATTCCACAAATATCATTACTTGTTGTAATAAATGGCCCAGTTGCTAAAGCAGGATCTATTCCTCGTTTTTCTAAAATTATAGGTACGAACGTTCCAATAATTGATGCGATAATTATAACAGATACCAACGAGATTGCGACTGTAAGTCCCACTTTTATGTCAAATCCTAAAAAGAACATTCCAGCAGACATTAATAGGGTTGCTAGAACTAAGCCATTTAATAAGCTTAATGAAACTTCTTTTATCAATCTTTTCCACCAGGAACCTTTTAAACTATCATTTGCAATACCTTGCAAGATAATAGCAGAAGATTGGACTCCAACATTACCGGCCATTGCAGCAATTAATGGAGTGAAAAAGAAAAGCTCTTTATATTTTACCATCGCTGATGCAAACCCACCTAAAACAGAAACACTAACAAACCCACCAAAAAGGGCTAATACTAACCAAGGTAAACGTGCTTTTGTAAGTTCCCAAATAGTATCATCTGCTTCTACGTCTTGTGAAATACCTGCTGCCATTTGGTAATCTTTTTCAGCTTCCTCTTTTATTACATCTACGATATCATCAATTGTAATTCTACCTACTAATCGACCCAATTCATCTACAACAGGAATTGCTTCTAAATCGTATTTTTGCATAATTTTAGCCACATCTTCAGCGTCATCATTTACATTTACTGAATCAACTTTTTTTATAAAAACGTCTTTTATTGCTGTTCTTGTAGAAGTTGTAAGTAAATCTTTTAAGGAAAGTCTACCTTTTAAAATATCATTATCATCTACAACATAAATTGAATGAACTCTCGTAACCTCTTCTGCTTGAGCACGCATTTCTTTAACACAGGTAAGTACGTTCCAGTTTTCATTAACCTTTACTAATTCCTTTGCCATTAAACCCCCGGCGGTATCCTCATCATAGCGTAAAAGTTCAATAATGTCTTTTGCGTGGTCTTCGTCTTCAATGTGAGAAATTACTTCTTTTATTTGTTTATCGGAAAGTTCGGATATAATATCTGCGGCATCATCAGTATCTAATTCCGAAATTTCTTCTGCAATTTCTTTAGATGAAAGTCCTTTTAAAATATACTCACGCGTATCTTCATCTAATTCTGTAAGAACTTCAGAGGTAACATCACTTCCTAATAATTTAATTAAATAAAGGGCTTCATCATATTCAATTTCTTCTATGATTTCTGCTATATCGGCATAATGTACTTCTTCCAAAAAGGATAAAAGGTCATTGTCTTTTTCTTCATTAATTAGAAGTTTTACTTCATCAATATATTCTTGGGTAATTTCAAATGACATCGCTTTCTATTTTAGAAGTAAGATTAATAAATTCTTCGACAGATAATTGTTCGGGACGTTGAGCAAAGATAGTATCTTCTCTTAACTTTTCTGATAAATTAAACGTTTTTAAGCTATTTCTCAGTGTTTTTCTCCGTTGGTTAAATGCAGTTTTTACAACTTGAAAAAATAATTTTTCATTTACAGGCAATGTGTAATTTTCCTTTCTAACAAGTCTAATAACGCCAGAATCAACCTTAGGTGGCGGATTAAAAACGGTTGGTGGTACTGTGAATAAATACTCAACATCGTAAAATGCTTGTGTTAGAACAGATAAAATTCCATAAACTTTGCTTCCTGCTTTTTCAGCAATACGTTTTGCAACCTCTTTTTGAAACATTCCTGCAAATTCTGGAATTTGATGTCTGTTTTCTATTGTTTTAAAAACTATTTGGGTTGAAATATTATATGGAAAATTTCCAATTATTGCAACTTGCTCTTCTCCAAAATAATCTGCTAGATTAATTTTTAAAAAGTCTTTTGAAATAATTCTATCAGTTAAATTTAAATAATGAGTTTGTAAATATTCTTAAGATTCATTATCAATTTCAATAACATGTGTGGTAAAGCTCTTTTTTAGTAAATATTTTGTTAAAACACCCATTCCTGGACCAATTTCCAAAACATTTTTATAATTTTTTTTGATTAAACTATCAGCAATTTGTTGAGCGATTAGTTCATCAGTTAAAAAATGTTGGCCTAGATGTTTTTTGGCTTTTACACTCATAATTTAATTATTTACGCTAGCGCTAAATTGTTCACTTATTGTTTTTAATTCGGTTCTAAAGGATACAATTTTATCTCCAAATAAATGTGCTGCTTCTGCTCGAAGTCTCAAGGCATCTTCAATATAATATTGCTCTAAAGTTGTTTTGTCTTCAGTTGTATATTGAACAGCGTATGTAACACCACCCATTTCTTCCTCTATTAAAACTTGGCTCATTTTAGCAACTGTAAATTTGCCGGTTGCAAGCATTGCTGGGATGTGTTTAGATTTCATCCAGTTCAACCATTCATCGTGAATAGATTCATCTACATTTGTTGTTACATTATATATGTACATAGTTTTTATTTTTTAATTTAAGTCGTCTCCTCTTAGGATTCTAAATTTTTTACGAGCATCAACCAAATAAATGCTTGATGGATATTCAAATATTATTTTTTGATAGTATTCTTTAGCTTTTTCTACATTTTTGAAATTATTTAAATATAGTTCTGCTAAAAAATAATGCGCATCATCAGCTAAAACATCAGTCTTATTTATTGAAATTATTTGAAGATAATTTTTTTCTGCGCTTTCAAATTTATCAATTTTTTCAAATAATTTCGCTTGTTGAAACAAAGTTTCATCTTCAATTGGATGTCCTTTGTATTGGTTAAGTATTAATTGCAACGTGTCAATTGCCTGTGAGTTTTTATTTTGCAAAATTAATAAATCTGCTATTGCGTATTTCTTTAATGCTGTTTTTAAACTGTCTTTTACTGCATTATCGGTAATTAACAAATTTAAATCCAAAGCATCATTTGAAATTAATTGAGAAGTAGAATTTTTTAACACTTTCAATTGAGATTGAGCCCAATCAAAATCTCCTCTAAAATAAGAGGTTTGTGCAATTTTAAATCGAGCAGTTTGCCCAATTGAGTGATTTTTTAAATCGTTCTGAACCTGTGTATAATAAATTAATGCGCTACTAAACTTATTTGTAAATACTAATATATCAGCTAGTTTAGTTTTAATAAGGCCTTTTTGAAAATCGTTAATTGGTAATCGTAAAGCCTCCTTTAATACTGAGATTCCTTCCTCTGGCTTGTTTTTTTTGAAAGCTAAAAAATCGGCATAAATTACTTGAATATTTATGGTGTTAATTGTTTTTCCGTATTGGTTAAAAAGACTTTGAAATTGATTTTCAATACTTTCAGTAGATGCATTAGTATTTAAATCAATTTCAAGTAAAAATAATTTAGATGTAAGTTCTAGAGTAATGTCTTTATTGTTTTCTAAAACAAAATTAAAGCAGTTTTTCGACGATTCATAATCTTTGTTTTCAAAGGCTATTTTTCCAAGTTCAACAATTCCAGTTAAGTTAGTTGAATTTCTTTTGAATATTGCTTTTTCCTGAATAAGAGCTTTAAAATATTCCTTTTGCTGAATGAAAAGCCAACTCAATAATTGATTCCAGCTTATTTGTGGATTATTTTGAGATTTTTTTAATAATAACTTTTTAAAAGTTAAGTTGTTTTCATTGTTTGGATTTTCAGTTATAAACTGCCCAATATAATTTTTGATTGTTGGTAGATATTGGTCATTCATAGAAATCATATCCAAATAAGTTGAAAACATATTTTCAATTTCAGCCTTCTCTCCATAAATTTGACCAATTTGAAAATAGAAATTTGAATTTGGATTTAATTCCATAGATTTTTTATAGGCTTTTAAAGCATAATCAAGCAAGTGATTATCTTGAAATGTTTTACCAATTAAATACCCAAAATTTGATAATTTTTCAATAGAGGAAAGCGCCTTTTCGTAATATGCGTTTGCTTTTTGCTGTTGGTGTTGTAATTGAAAATTATATCCTAATTCAATGTATAAATACTCTTGATTTTTATAATTATCAAGTTGTTTAGTAATTATGAAATTTGCGTCGTTAAAATTTTCTAACTGCTGATAACAATCAATTAAATAATTTAAATAAGAGCTATTATAAGGGTTTTGTTCATGTAATGATTTGTAAATTGAAGAAGCTTTCTCATACTCTCCATTTCTAAAATATTGATATACCAATTGTTGATCTTGTGCATAAAAATGCAAAGAAAAAAAACAAAGGATTATTATCAAAAGATATCGCATTTACTACTTTTTATTCATTCAAAGATAACCAAACAACAGCTCATGTTTTTATTATTCAGTGTAATTTTAGAAGATACTTAATTGCATTTTGGCACAGAAATTGTCTTACCGTTAATAATCAACTAAACTCTCCAAAAATGAAAGAATTATTTAAACAATATGAAACCGCAAAAAAGGAATCTATAAAATTCATGAAAATGGGTCAAATCAATGCATATTTTGATGCTTTAATTGAAATGAACTATTACAAAAAATTAATGATAGCGGTTACATCTAATTAATTAAATCAAATCCGCAATAAGGTATTAAAACTTCTGGAATTTTAATTCCTTCAGGTGTCTGGTAATTTTCTAACAGTCCAGCCAATACACGTGGTAAAGCTAATGAGCTACCGTTTAATGTGTGTGCTAATTCACTTTTTCCTTCACTGTTTTTAAAACGAAGTTTTAATCTATTCGCTTGAAATGCTTCAAAGTTTGATATAGAACTAATTTCTAACCATCTGTCTTGTGCCGTTGAAAATACTTCAAAGTCATAGGTTAAAGCTGAAGTGAAACCAATATCTCCACCACATAAGCGTAAAATTCTATATGGTAAATTTAATTCTTGTAAAATGCTTTTCACATGATTTACCATAGAATCTAAAGCTTCATATGAATTAGAAGGATGTTCTATTCTAACGATTTCAACTTTATCAAATTGATGTAATCTATTTAATCCACGAACGTGTGCTCCATAAGAACCAGCCTCACGTCTAAAACAAGGAGTGTATGCAGTTTTACAAATTGGAAACTCATCTTCTCTTAAAATTACATCTCTAAAAATATTTGTAACTGGTACTTCAGCAGTAGGAATTAAATATAAATTATCCTGAGCATCGTGGTACATTTGTCCTTCTTTATCTGGTAATTGTCCAGTTCCAAAACCTGACGCCTCATTTACTAAATGTGGTACTTGTACCTCATCATAACCAGCTGCAGTGTTTTTATCTAAGAAATAATTGATTAAAGCTCTTTGTAATTTGGCTCCTTTTCCTTTGTAAACAGGAAAACCTGCTCCTGTTATTTTATTTCCAAGTTCAAAGTCTATGATATCGTATTTTTTCGCTAATTCCCAATGAGGTAATGCGCCTTCATGTAAAACAGGGATATCTCCTTCCTGAAAAATATTTAAATTATCTTCTTCAGTAGTGCCGGCAGGAACAATTTCGTTAGGAATATTAGGAATTAAATATAACAGCTCTTGTAATTCAGTAGCTTTATTTTGCAGGTTTTCAGTTAAATCTTTCGATTTTTCCTTCAATAAAACCGTTTTTTGTTTTAAAATAGCGGCTTTTTGAGTTTCTCCAGATTTAAATAACTGACCAATATCTTTGGATAATTTATTAGATTCGGCTAAAATAGCATCCAATTCTGTTTGGATAGCTCTTCTTTCTTCATCTGCTGAAATGGTTTTTTCAACCAATTCTATAGCATTCTTTAAATTTCTTTTTGCTAAACCTTTTAAAACAGTTTCTTTGTTTTCTCTAATAAACGCTACTTGTAACATCGTAAATTTCCTTTAGTTAATGCGCAAATTTAATAAATTGCAGTTAAAAGATGCTAATTAGTTGCATTTCATTTTAAAGAAATAATTTCATTTATTTTTGAGATAATTTGTGGCACTTCAGTAATTTTAAATTCAAGGCTAATTTGCATGGTGTTTTTTGCAGATTTTAAGATTTTGAATTCGCCATTTTTTATAGGGTAATAACCTGTTTCGCCTTTGCAATAGCATAAACGACCAAAATGGAGTTTTACATTTTGAAGATCATTATCTGTTAGTGTAGTTTCTGTAATTATTGAATCCAACTCAGCATAAATCAGCTCCGTATAATTACTGTCTTCAGTATTTGGCAACGGATTTTTTTTGTAAGTGTATTTTAAAATGGTTTTTTCTCCTTCAGAAATAGTAGGATATAAATTTCCGAACTCGTCCGTTTTAAATTCAATCGCTTTGTTTGGAATTAGTTCTAAACTGCAAATTCCATTTTCAGGACAATTCAAAGTGTTTAAAAGAACAGGATCTTTAACAGAATAATTCAAGGTTTTAGTTGACCCGCAGGATGCAAATAGTACAATAATAAATGGAATGATATTTTTCATAACTTTAAATTTAAAACTATTTTAATTCAAAAAAAGTGCCACTAATAATTTTCAATGATTTTTCTTTGTCTTTTTGAAGTTGAATTTTGAGCGCTTCAACTGAATCAAATTTTTGTTCTTCTCTTAAAAACACTAAAACATCAATTTGAATAGTTGTATTATATAAGTTTTTATTAAAGTCGAAAAAGTGAATTTCAATGGTTTGATGTTTGCCACTTACTGTTGGTCTATTCCCGATATTCATCATTCCAAAAACAATTTTATTTTCAATTTTTGATTTAACGATATACGCACCTGTTTTAGGAATTAGTTTATAAGTTTCTTTTATAAATAAATTTGCCGTTGGAAATCCTAATTTTTCGCCTAAATTCTCACCTTTTACAACCTTGCCAGTTAACATAAAATGATAACCTAAATAGCTATTTGCTTTTTCCATTTCCCCATTTTCGATAGCTTTTCTAATTTTAGTAGAACTCACGGTAATATTGCTAATATCTTGCTTAGAAATCTCTCTTACTTTAAAGTTGTAAATTTCACCTAATTCCTGAAGTTTTTGAAAATTTCCTTCTCTGCTCTTCCCAAAACGATGATCATAGCCAATTATTAATTCAGCTATTTTTAAAGTACTAACTAAAATAGTTTTAACAAATTCTAAAGCAGATAATTCAGCAAAATTTTGAGAAAATTCTTGTATTACTAAAGTCTCTAAACCTGTTTTTTCAAGCAATATAATACGCTCATCAATGGTGTTAATTAATTTAATGGAAGTGTCTTTTTGTAAAACCATTCTGGGGTGAGGAAACAGGGTTAATAATACCGATGTATCATTGTTTTTTTTAGCTGTTTCTATAAGGTTTTTTATTACTTTTTGATGACCAATGTGCACACCATCAAAGGTTCCAATGGTAACAAAAGCCTTGTTTTTTGAGTTGTATTTGGTTAAATCGTTAAATATTTTCAAAATTGAAAATGGTGTTTATTAAATTGAGATTGCAAAAATACTCTATATAAATTAAATGAAATAAGCGAATTTATTAAATTTGGTATTAATATTGTATTAAGAATAATATACTTTATATTTGTTTTTAAGGCTTACCTTTTAATAATTAGACGCATGAAACATTTAAACAACAAATACTTACTTTTAATATTTTCTTTGTTTTTTCTGATTTTTACCGTTTCAGCACAGGATTCTGATGAATTATGGTCAAAAGTCACACAATTTGAGAAGAGTAATGCAAAAAAGAATTTTATTCTAACCGCACCAAATAAGTATGAAAAATTTCACTTAAATCTAGATTTATTAAAATCTAAATTAAATAATTCTCCAATTCGAAAGGGTAAGTTAGGAAAATCTAATACGATTTTAAACTTTCCAAATTCGATAGGGAAATTAGAAAGATATGAGATTTTTGAAGCCTCAATAATGGATGAAGAACTTCAAAAAAAACACCCAAATATTAAATCATATATAGGGAAAGGGATTGATAATCCAAGTTCAATTATTAGGTTTAGTGTAACTTCAATGGGTTTGCATGCCATGATTTTAAAAAATGATGAATCAACTGTTTTTGTAGATCCAGATATTAATGATAAAAAATCATATTTAGTTTATGCGAAATCCGATGTTAAAGTTGTTGAGCCTTTTCAGTGTAAATTTGATGAGTATAATAAAGTGTTTTCTGAAAGTTCAGCAAATACAAGCGCAAAAGCAGAAAATGCAAATGATGGAAACTTAAGAACCTTTAGATTGGCTGTAGCTACTACGGGAGAATATTCGCAATTTCATTTAACAAATCAATCTATTAGTGGTCTGGCAAGCGACGCAGATAAAAAAGCAGCTGTTTTATCAGCTATCGTAGTAACAATGACAAGGGTGAATGCTATATTTGAAAGAGACGTAGCGTTGACCATGGAGCTGGTAAATAATAATACAAAAATCATTTTTCTTGATGCGGCAACCGATGGGTTTACAAATAATGATGGAAGTATATTAATAGATGAAAGTCAAACTATTATTGATAGGGATATTGGTACTGCAAGCTATGATATTGGACATACTTTTAGTAC
>Ga0102817_1000566_pt1 | contig 10358 bp, 6 predicted proteins | sample ColrivemetaGS555_FD_78193 | JGI IMG/M metagenome (GOLD analysis project Ga0102817, IMG submission 78193) | Estuarine microbial communities from the Columbia River estuary - Ebb tide non-ETM metaG S.555 | ecosystem: Environmental > Aquatic > Marine > Intertidal zone > Estuary | place: USA...
ATGAATGTCCACATTTATATGACACTCACGGTGAAGAATTCGAGCGTTTGTATACAAGTTATGAAGCTGCTGGAAAGGGAAGAAAAACAATCAAAGCGCGTGAACTTTGGGAGAAAATTTTAGAATCTCAAATAGAAACAGGGACTCCTTATATGTTGTATAAAGATGCAGCAAATAGAAAATCAAATCAGAAAAATCTTGGAACCATTCGTTCTTCGAATCTTTGTACAGAAATTATGGAATACACTGCAAAAGACGAAGTTGCTGTGTGTAATTTAGCTTCTATTGCATTGCCAATGTTTATTTCTGAAAAAGAAAATGGAGAGAAATTTTTCAATCATAAAAAATTATTTGATGTAACTAAAAAAGTAACTCGTAACCTAGATACAGTGATAGACATGAACTTCTATCCTGTAAAAGAAGCTGAAAACTCTAACTTTAGACACAGACCTGTAGGCCTGGGGATACAAGGATTAGCAGATACTTTTATTATGTTACGTTTGCCTTTTACTTCTGATGAAGCTAAAAAGTTAAATCAAGAAATTTTTGAAACGATGTACTTTGCGGCTGTAACTTCTTCAATGGAAATAGCAAAAGCAAAAGAACCGTATTCTACTTTTAAAGGATCTCCAATGTCAGAGGGAGAATTTCAGTTTAACATGTGGGGAATTAAAGACGATGAGTTGAGTGGAAATTGGGATTGGGCAAAACTAAGAAAGCAAGTAATGAAACACGGAGTTAGAAATTCCTTGTTGGTTGCACCAATGCCAACGGCATCAACATCTCAAATTTTAGGGAACAATGAAGCATTTGAGCCCTATACTTCTAATATTTATACAAGAAGAGTATTGTCCGGAGAGTTTATTGTTGTCAACAAGCATTTGTTAGAGGATTTAGTGGAACTTAATTTGTGGGATAATGACATGAAAGAAGACATTATGCGTGCAAATGGTTCGATACAACATGTGGAAGCAATTCCAGCTGAATTAAGAGAGTTGTACAAAACAGTTTGGGAAATGAGTATGAAAGATATTATAGATATGGCTCGTCACAGAGGCTATTTTATTGATCAATCACAATCTTTAAACTTGTTTATGAAAGACCCAGATTATGCGAAATTAACATCAATGCATTTTTATGCTTGGAAATCTGGTTTAAAAACAGGAATGTATTATTTAAGAACAAAATCTGCTGTAAATGCAATTCAGTTTACTGTTTCTAAAGAAAAGAAAGCAGCCGTAATTGAAGAAGAGAAGCCAATGACTCCTGAAGAATTCAAAGCAATGGTAGACGCTTCCAAAAATGGAGCACCAGACGATGATTGCCTAATGTGTGGTTCTTAAAAAAACGAATTTTTAGAAACAATTGAAGGTTTATAAATTTTAAAGTACAAAAAAAGAGAAGTAGCAATGCTTCTCTTTTTTTGTACTTTCGTATCACTTTTTAGTCTTGTACATTCGAGAAACTAAGTAATAAAAAAACGGAACGTATTTAATTGTGTTCATCACAAACAACTTTAGCATACTATGAATTGGGAACAACTTCTTTCTTTAAAGCGCTTTGGGGATACCCAACAACGACTAAGAGCAACACAAGACGAAACACGGTTAGGTTTTGATGTAGATTTTGATAGAATTATATTTTCATCTGCATTTAGAAGTTTACAAGATAAAACACAAGTCATACCACTTTCAGAAACCGACTTTGTGCACACGCGTTTAACACACAGCTTAGAGGTATCTGTAGTGGGAAGAACGCTGGGGAGAAGAGTGGGTAAAATTTTACTTGAACGCCATCCAAACCTAAAAAAATTGGGATATACGTTTAACGATTTCGGAGCAATTGTAGCTGCAGCTTCGGTAACACATGATATTGGAAATCCACCTTTTGGACATTCTGGAGAAAAAGCTATTGGAGAGTATTTTAAATCGGGAAAAGGACTTCAATATAAAGCTGATTTAACAGAAAAGGAGTACCAAGATTTAATTGATTTTGAGGGAAATGCAAATGGGTTTAAAATTCTTACAGAAAGTAGGGAAGGAGTTTTCGGAGGGCTGAGATTGTCTTATGCAACATTGGGAGCCTTTATGAAATATCCAAAAGAGAGTCTTCCTAAAAAACCAACAAATCACATTGTAGATAAGAAGTATGGGTTTTTTCAATCAGAAAAAGAATCATTTTTAGATGTAGCGTTGGAATTGGGGCTAAAGCAAAAATCAATTTCAGAGGATGTTTCTTTTTACCGACATCCGCTTGCTTATTTAGTAGAAGCGGCAGACGATATTTGTTACACAATCATCGATTTTGAAGACGGAATTAACTTGGGCTTAATTGAAGAAGAATTTGCTTTAGAATACATGATCAAGCTCGTTAAAAACACCATAGATATTAAAAAATACCATTCATTAGAACACAAAACAGACCGAGTGAGTTACCTACGTGCGCTCGCTATTGGAGTTTTAATTAATGAGGCAGTTACTATTTTTTTAGATAATGAAGAAGCCATCTTACAGGGGGTATTTGACAAATCCTTGTTGGATAAATGTGCCTATGAAGCTCAAATAAACGACATTTTAAAAATAAGTGTCGCTAAGATTTATAAGAGTTCCGAAGTTGTAGAAAAAGAAGTTGCTGGATATAGAATTATTGCTGATTTGTTAGACGTTTTTGTAACGGCTTTAAATAATTATCAATTAGGAATTCCAACAAATTATGATCGTCTATTGCTCAATATACTCCCTAAAGAATTTATTGTTATATCTCCATCTCCTTATAAAAGGATAATGTCTATTTGCACCTATGTATCAAGAATGTCAGATAGTTATGCAATTCGAATTCATAAAAAAATCAAAGGAAGTATATTATAAAAACTAAAATTCGTAGCTTTATAAAAAAATGAAAAAAATGAAAAAATTAATCGTTTTTCTTGTGTTATGTGCATTTACCCTTTTTTATTTTAATATAGAATCCGTTTTAGATCAGCAAGCAGCGTATCTAAAATTTGTTGAGGAGCATCCTTTTAGCAAAACAATGAATTTGTCTAAGAAAGAAAGAAAGTCTCTAGGGTTACCTCCCAATGCTTATTATGAGCAAGAATATCTGAATGAAATGAACCCTACAACAGGTAGAACCCATCCCGAAAATATTATTGAACTTCAGAATCAATTAAATTCCTACAGGCCGAGAGTGCCTGGTGATGCTGCTGATAATCCATGGATAGAAAGAGGACCAAATAATGTTGGAGGAAGAACTAGGGCTATTTTATTTGATCCGAACGATGCCACAAATAAAAGGGTTTTTGCTGGAGGTGTTAGTGGAGGTTTATGGGTCAATAATGACATTACCGATCCGAATACTTCTTGGCAACAAGTTGGTGTTTCTGAAAACTTGTCAGTTACCTGTATAACATTAGATCCCAACAATTCACAGATTATGTACATTGGAACTGGAGAATCACAAACAGGAAGTGGTGTGTCAGGAAATGGCGTTTGGAAATCAACCGATGGAGGGTTTTCTTGGACTAATATTTTTAGTGATTCTTTTAATCCTGACCTAAGTGATCGATTGTTTTATATCAATGATATTAAAGCTTGGAATAACAATGGAGTCACTGAGGTTTTTATTGGTGTTGCAGGAGCCTATGATGGATTTCGTGATTTCCCTGGAACAAATACAACAGGATTGTATAAATCTATCGATAATGGAGCGACTTGGTCTAAACTTATTTTGCCTCCTATTCCCAATACAAGTATTGGGAGTCCTGCATCAGCTTATGAACCCAATGACATAGAAATAGCATCTGACAATTCTATTTGGATAGGTTCTGATGATAATATTTATGGATATGGTGGAGGAACCATTTTAAAATCTACCAACGGAGGTATTTTCTCCGTTCAGCATACTATTGACAATGCAGGTAGAATTGAAATAGCACTTTCTAGAACGGACAGTGCAAAACTATTTGTGTTAGCGGAGGGAACTACAAGTACCACTCCGATTATTATGCAAAAAACAGAAGATGCTTTTGCAACAACAACAGCCATGGCTTTGCCCAATGATGCGGACTCTGGCATTCCTTTTAATGACTTTACAAGAGGTCAAGCTGGGTATGATTTAGTTTTAGAGATAGACCCTACAAATGATGCTATTTTATATGCTGGTGGAATTGATTTATTTAGATCTTCAGATAGTGGTGCAATTTGGACTCAAATGTCTAAATGGTCGAACAATAATTTATTAAGAAGCAAAAATATCCCTCTAGTTCATGCAGATCAACATGCACTTGTATTTCACCCTACAGATTCAGATAAGGCTGTTATTGGAAATGATGGAGGAGTTTTCTTTGCTTCTTCTCTTACTAAAGCAACCCAAAGTACTATTCCTAATGATTATATTGAAGCTAGAAATAAAGATTATAACATTATACAATTTTACAATGGAGCAATCTCTCAAGATGTAACTTCAGATGTTTTAATTGCAGGCTCACAAGATAATGGAACCCAATTTATAGATGGGGCAACAAATAACTCTTCAAACCCTTCATTAGAGGTTTATGGAGGAGATGGAGCTTATACATTTATAGATAAAGATGGAGAGTATATGATTGTATCCTATGTATACAACAATAAAGCTTTATTACAACTACCTTATACCGGTTCTGGAAAAACACTTGACAACGATAGTAGCACCGGTAGTTTTGTAAATCCACAAGATCTAGATGATAATTTAGACATTCTATATGCTAATGCACACAGTAGTTCTCAAAATTTTGACAGTATTGTAAGGTATCAAGGAATAAAAACAACAGAAGCGTTGGTTAAAGATAGAATTGGGAATTTTAATATGGACAATAAAGCGACCGTGGTGAAAGTATCCCCATTTCAAACTACTTCAACCACTTTGTTTTTAGGTTTAGCAAATGGTAAAATACTTAAGGTTGAAAATGCCAATTCTGAAAATCCAACATGGAGAAATCTTAAAAGGTTTAATGGTTCGGTTTCGTCTATTCGTTTTGGGAATGATGAAAATGAAATTTTAGCAACGATTCATAATTATGGTGTACAAAGTATTTGGTCTTCTAACAATGGAGGAACATCATGGATGAGTAAAGAAGGAGATTTTCCAGACATTCCTGTAAAAGATATTTTAATGAATCCGTTAAATAATGATCAAGTTATTATTGCGACCCAATTAGGGGTTTGGGCAACTTACAATTTTAAGGATGACGCTCCTACATGGATGCAAACAAATAATGGGATGTCCAGTGTAAAAGTAACTTCTTTAGATTTAAGAATTGCGGACAATACCATATTGGCTTCTACTTTCGGAAGAGGAATGTTTACCGGAAAGTTTACCGCAGCAACCGCCTCTATAGATGATGTTTTAGTAAATAACAACGCTGTTACAATTTATCCAACAGTATCTAATGGGAACTTTACAATTGTTGCTAAAACCAAGCTAGGGGTAACAAAAGTAACTATTTTCGATATCAATGGGAAACAAGTTTATAAGAGGACTCTTGATTTTACAACGACCGATAAACAACAAGTTTCAGTAAATTTAAACACTGGAGTTTACATGGTTAATGTGATGGATGAGAACAACAGAAAAACTTCAAGTAAGATTATTATTGAGCAATAGAATACATAAAGCCAATAGTAAAAAGACGCTAATTTTAGCGTCTTTTTATTCTATGAGATTTTTAAAAATTTTAGACAAGGAAATAGCATCTAGACCAATTTTTTCTTGAAGTTTTACAACATTACCGTGTTCAATAAAACAGTCAGTGATACCCAATATTTTTATTGGAATGTGATAGCCCTCTGTTGCTGAAAACTCTAAAATAGCACTTCCAAATCCCCCTTTTATTGTTCCGTCTTCAACGGTAATTATTGTTTGATACTTGCTAAAAATTTGATGTAATAATTTCGTATCCAAAGGTTTTACAAAACGCATGTCAAAATGTGATATTTCAGACGAATTCTCTATCAAATCAATTGCCTCAGAAACATTTTTAGCAAGAGTTCCTATAGATAAAACAGCTATTTTAGTTCCTTTTTTTAATTGAATTCCTTTCCCAATTTCAATTTTTTCAAAAGGTTTTTTCCAATCGAGAATACGACCAGTTCCTCTTGGATATCGAATGGCGATTGGATTTTTTAATCCTAATTGTGCGCTGTATAAAATGTTACGCAATTCAATTTCATTACTGGGAGCAAAAATAATAAGGTTTGGGATGCATCTTAGATAAGCGATATCAAAAACACCATGATGGGTAGGCCCATCTTCACCAACCAACCCTGCTCTGTCTAAACAAAAAATAACAGGTAAATTTTGCAAAGCAACATCATGAATGACCTGATCGTAAGCCCGCTGTAAAAATGTAGAGTAAATATTACAAAAAGGCACGATACCTTGCGTTGCCATCCCTGCAGCCAGCGTAACAGCGTGTTGTTCTGCAATCCCAACATCAAAGGTTCTTTTTGGATATTTCGCCATCAAAAACTTCAGAGAACTACCGGTTAACATTGCGGGTGTAATTCCAACGATCTTGTCATTTTGATCTGCTAATTCTACAATTGTCCTCCCAAAAACATCTTGGTATTTTGTGTACAAACTAACTTCTTTCGTGATTCTTTCTCCAGAATATTTATCAAACTTTCCTGGAGCATGGTAGGTAACTTGATCCTCTTCCGCTTTCTGTAACCCTTTTCCCTTTGTTGTTATTACATGTAAAAATTTAGGCCCTTTTACCGTTTTTAATCGTTCTAATTCTAAGATTATTTTTGGTAAATCGTGGCCATCTATTGGACCAGAATAATCAAAGTTTAAAGCTTTAATAATATTGTTTTGTGCGGCCAGTCTTTTATTTGTTTTCACTGTTGTTAAATACTGCTTTAAAGCACCAACAGAAGGGTCTATACCGATCGCATTGTCATTTAAAACAATGAGTAAATTTGCCTTAGAAACACCTGCGTGATTTAAGGCTTCAAATGCCATTCCACTTGCAATAGAAGCATCTCCAATAACGGCGATATGCTGTTTTTTATATTCTCCTTTTAAATTGGATGCAAGTGCCATTCCCAAAGCGGCAGAGATGGAAGTTGATGAATGACCAACTCCAAAAGCATCAAATTCACTTTCTTTTCTTGATGGAAACCCTGCGATTCCTTCAAATTGTCTATTGGTATGAAAAACAGCCTTTCTGCCTGTTAAAATCTTATGTCCATATGCTTGATGTCCAACATCCCAAACCAGTAAATCATTAGGGGTGTCAAATAGATAATGCAAAGCAATCGTCAATTCTACGACTCCTAAACTCGCTCCTAAATGCCCTTCTTTTGTAGCAACGATGTCAATAATAAACTCCCTCAACTCTTTTGCTAGTTGAGGTAATTGTTCTGGATTTAATTTTCTTAAATCAGATGGATCTGATATGCTGTTTAACAAGTTTGACATCTTAGTGCAAAAATACAATTTAACTTTTTGTGTCTGTAAAAAGAACTCTAAAGAATTTCGATTTTAGCGTAAATAAATTACTTAAATTTACCTAATCAACATAAATACTATATGATACAGCCTTTTGATGATGTTTATTTTATGAAAAAAGCGTTACAAGAAGCAACAATAGCTTTTGAAAAAGGGGAAGTTCCTGTCGGTGCAATTATTGTTTTTAAAGACCAAATTATTGCAAGAGCTTATAATTTAACAGAAACACTAAACGATGTAACTGCGCATGCCGAAATGCAGGCTTTTACAGCTGCTGCAGATTTTTTAGGAGGAAAATACTTAAAAGACTGTGTATTGTATGTTACTTTAGAGCCCTGCCAAATGTGTGCAGGTGCAAGTTATTGGGCACAAATAGGGAAGATCGTTTATGGTGCATCAGAACCAGAAAGAGGGTTTAAAAAATTAAAAACAACTGTGCATCCAAAAACAACAGTTGTTCAAGGGGTTTTGGAACATGAATGCTCTCAACTTTTAAAACGATTTTTTGTTGAAAAACGAAATTTAAATTAGGGGAGTTTTTATGCTCAAAAAAGTATTATACTTTTTTAATAACGTTTGTAACAATCCCCCAAATGACAAAATCATTCTCTTCAGTAATACTTATAATCGGATAATTTGGATTTTCTGGTTGCAACCAAACTTCATTTTTTTCTACTCGTAAACGTTTTACAGTAAACTCGCCATCTAAAAAACAAACTGCAATTTTATTGTTTGTAGGCTCCAAACTTCTATCGATAACTAACAGATCGTTGTCATCCAATCCTGCGTCAATCATAGATTGACCTTTCACTTTAGCAAAAAATGTAGCATCTTTATTCTGAATTAATTCGTCATCTAAAGAAATTCTTGTTTCTCTAAAGTCGTCCGCAGGTGATGGAAATCCTGCTGAGATACCAACATCAACCAAGATGGCTCCATTTCCAGAAGATGTTTTTGGAGTAAAAAAAGTAAGTGTCTTAGAAGTTATCATTTGCATGCAAATTATAACTTTTATTTAGATATTAATAATATTATTTTACAATTATAACATCATTAATCTTCGTAGTAAACTTAGCAGATAACTTTTTTTGACGCATTTTCCAAGTACGTTTTAAATCTTGATTTCCGAGCTTAATTTTGTCGCTTTTAAATTTTTTATTTAAATCATCTATAGCTGCCATTAAGGGCTTGTGCTTGGGGTTTTCGTGAGTAAATAAGTTTAATTGAAAGTTGTCGTTTGGTACTAATCCTGTAACAATTACCCCTGCTTTTTTATATTTAATTCCGGGCCTAAAAATAGTTTTCACAGCCTTAATCGCTGCAGTTGCAATTTCTAAAGTAGAGTCTGTAGGATAGGAAAAAACAACCGTTGTACTTTCTCTGTGCTGTTGTGCGTTTTTTTGAAAACGATCACTAGAGAGCTGTACAATTAACATATGGCAGCTCGATTCTTGATTTCGTAATTTTTCTGCACACCGAGTCGCATAGGTAGAAATACGTTCTTTTATATTTTCAAGATCGCTGTAAGTATTTTCAAAACTACGCGTAGTTGCAATCATTTTCTTTGAAACAACTTCCCCTAATGGGATTTTAGAAATACCTTGTAGGTCTTTCTGTAATCGCCATTCTACAATAGAAAAGTTTTTCAACACCCAATCACTTGGTAGCTGTACAAAATCCCAAGCAGTTACACAGCCTTTTTCTTGTAATCGTTTTTTTAAACGACTTCCAATGCCCCACACATTTCCAATCTTAGTCCATTTTAAGGCTTTAATTCTATTTTCTTCAGAATCAATTATGCAAATCCCTTTGGATTGTTTTAAGTTGGAACGTGCAATTTTATTGGCAATTTTACAGAGTGCTTTTGTAGGTGCAATTCCCACACAAGTTGGTATCCCTGTCCATTTTAAAACTCTACTTCTCATCTTTGTTCCGTACTCATAGAGATTGTAGTTCTCAAAACCATCTAGTTTCAAAAAAGATTCATCAATAGAATACACTTCTACTTCGGGAGAAAAATCTGCCAAAATATTCATGACTCTTGCACTCATGTCACCATACAAAGGATAGTTAGAAGATAAAATAGTAATACCTTTTTCTTTACAAAACTGTTCCCATTTAAAAATTGGTGCACCAAAAGGGAGTTCTAATTTTTTAGCCTCATCACTCATAGAAATTACACAACCATCATTATTGCTTAAAATAGCAACTGGTTTTTGTTGTAAATTAGGATTAAAAACCCGTTCACAAGAGGCATAAAAGTTATTACAATCGATGAGTGCAAACATGTATGTAAAGATAGTATGAAAGGTTAAATAAAATAAGCTTTTATCAATATACATTTATAAAATACCAGTTCTTTTTTATAGTATTTTAAATACACAAAACTATTTCTCAAGAAATTTTATTGTAAGCGTTTTTTAATCTTTTAATTACAGGTTCTATTTCATCGGTATCTAGATGGCCAAAACCAACGCGAATAGCACAGGTATTTTTGTCTTGATAAAGTACTGTATTTGGTATGAATAAATCATTTTTATTAGCTTCTTTGGCTAATTTTATTAGAGATATTTTAGGTTCAAATTGTAACCAAATAGCCAATCCGCCCTTAGGGATATTCCATTGCGCCACTTCTTTAAAATAGGTGGTTAGGAGTTTGCAAAAGTAATCTCGTCGTTGTTTATAGTTTACAATATTTTTTTTCATGAGACGATAAATTTCACCTTCAGTAATTAATTCAGACAGCATTTGTTCTTGTATTAAATCGCCTTGCTTGTCTAGTAGTTGTAAATAATTCTTTGCTTCTGATATTAGATTTTCAGGAGCGATTACAAAACCTGTTTGAAAACTTGGAAATAATGATTGCCCTA
>Ga0102817_1000576_pt1 | contig 10261 bp, 10 predicted proteins | sample ColrivemetaGS555_FD_78193 | JGI IMG/M metagenome (GOLD analysis project Ga0102817, IMG submission 78193) | Estuarine microbial communities from the Columbia River estuary - Ebb tide non-ETM metaG S.555 | ecosystem: Environmental > Aquatic > Marine > Intertidal zone > Estuary | place: USA...
AATTCCACTCAAGCAAGGTATTTATAACTACAAATTCATTGCGACAGCCCCAACAGGTGAATTGCTGGAAAATGCAGTAAGCGGAAGCCACTGGGAAACCGAAAACGATTATCTGGCTCTCGTCTATTTTAGAAAGTTTGGTGAACGCTACGATCGCTTGGTTGGCGTAGGAATTGGAAATTCTACACAAATCCAAAACTAAAAATATGATTCAAACTTAGTTTTGTAACTTAGCATTATGGTACAATTACTTACCCGTGGGATTCGTGTTTCTGTTAAAGTGTTTTTTGAAGGAACCTACTTCAAAAATTACAAGCTCAACTATTCCTATGCCTATGAAGTAACGATTGAAAATCAAGGGGAAGAATTGGTACAGCTACAGTCCAGGCATTGGAATATTTTTGATTCATTACGACCAAAAAGCATAATCTACGGAGAAGGTGTTGTTGGAAAAAAACCAATCATTCAACCTGGAAAGTCCTACACATACAGCTCGATGTGCTTAATTTCTTCTTCTCTTGGCGCTATGGTTGGGCATTATAACTTCATCAATCTTGCGACTGCTAGAAAATTTAGAGTCTATATTCCTAAGTTTAGGCTGAGTCCTGCTTTTGCCATGAATTGATTTTTATAACAAATTTTACTAAATTTGTTAAATAACCAAAACTGATTTATCATGCCATACGGATTTTTCACTGTAGATACTCCACTGAACGAAATCACTCATGAGTACCGACCTGGCTCGCCAGAACGTACCGCAGTACACGACGCTTACAAAAAGATGTTCAACACCCAAATGCGTGTACCTCTCTATTTAGGAGACGAAGAAGTGTATACAAATGAAACTCGCCCCATTCGTCCTCCGCATGATCACCAGCATATAGTTGGCTCCTATAGTGTTGCAAAGCCAGAGCACGTCAAACGTGCCATTGACAACGCCTTAACAGCAAAAAAAGAATGGGCAGCAATGTCGTGGGAACACCGCATTTCCATTTTTATTAAAGCAGCTGATTTGATCGCTGGTCCTTATAGAGCAATGATCAACGCAGGTACAATGATCAATCAATCCAAAAATATATTTCAAGCAGAAATTGACGCGACCTGCGAATCCGTTGATTTCTTAAAATTCAACGCCGCGTTTGCTTCAGACATTTATCAACAACAACCCGCTCCTGGAAACGGCGTTTTTAATCGCATCGAACATCGTCCTCTTGAGGGATTTACGTATGCTGTGACTCCTTTTAACTTTACGGCCATAGCAATTAATCTGACCTCTTGTATGGCTATGATGGGCAACGTGGTGGTGTGGAAGCCCAGCGATCACCAAATGTACACGGCAAAAATCATTATGGATATTTTTAAAGAAGCTGGATTGCCTGATGGAGTAATCACTTTGGTTTCTGGTGATCCAGAAATGATTACCGACATCGTTCTAAAGCACCCCGCTTTTGCAGGCCTACACTTTACTGGTTCGACTTTTGTCTTTCAAGAACTGTGGCAAAAAATTGGGCAAAACATCAAAAACTACAAAACCTATCCAAGAATCGTCGGAGAAACAGGCGGTAAAGACTTTATCCTCGCACACCCAACAGCAGATATCGATGTGGTAGCAACAGCTATCACTCGTGGTGCTTTTGAATACCAAGGTCAAAAATGCTCTGCTGCTTCGCGTATCTACTTGCCAAAATCAACCGCGCAAGACATCATTGATAAAGTTGTCGCTAATGTGAAGTCCTTCACAATGGGTTCACCTGAAGATATGAGCCATTTTATAACCGCAGTGATTCATGAGGGATCATTTGACAAGTTGGTGTCTTATATTGACCAAGCCAAAAAAGACAACGATGTCGAAGTCCTTGTTGGTGGTACTTATGACAAATCCAAAGGATATTTTGTTTCGCCAACTGTACTGCAAACCACAAATCCAAAGTACACAACAATGGAAACAGAGCTCTTTGGTCCAGTCGTAACCATTCATGTATATGATGATGAAAAATGGAACGAAACCATTGATTTGGTTGATAGCACATCTATATATGGGCTCACAGGTGCTGTCATTGCTCAAGATCGTTACGTTATTGAAGAAGCCAGTAAACGTTTGGTCAATGCTGCAGGAAATTTCTATATCAATGACAAGCCAAGTGGCGCAGTCGTTGGCCAACAGCCTTTTGGAGGTGCGAGAGCATCAGGAACCAACGACAAGGCAGGGTCGATGCAAAACCTGCTTCGCTGGGTGTCTCCTCGATTGATCAAAGAAACCATGGTGCCAGCCAAAGACTATCGCTACCCACATATGGGTTAAAGCGGTAGGTGAACAACAAACTTTGTTGCAAAAAAATCTTCTTTGAAAAAGGAAGATATGGGATAACACTTGGCCTTTGAGAATGACTGTAACTCATTGGTCAAATCCCCTCCTTTAAGAGCAAGTATACCATTGCGAACTTGATGGCGGTTGGTTTTATTGATTTTTTTCTTGACCCAACTGACAAATGTTGGCATTTGAGTAACCGCTCGAGAAACAACAAAATCAAAACGGCCTTTTACTTCCTCCGCACGCTGATGGGTTGCTTTAACGTTGGTCAGTCCAATAGCAGTAGAAACTTCGTTGACAACACTTATTTTTTTACGTATTGAATCCACTAAATGAAAAGAAGTTCCTGGAAACAATATGGCTAGAGGTATTCCTGGAAATCCGCCTCCTGTACCAACATCTAAGACCTTTGTGCCGGGTTGAAAATCAATCACTTTCCCAATCGCCAAAGAATGGAGCACATGGCGCTCATAGAGCGCATCTATATCCTTTCGTGAAATCACATTGATTTTCTGATTCCAATCTGCATATACGCTGTGAAGCTGCTGCAATTGTTGTTGTTGCAGATCGTTTAGGTCGGGAAAGTAACTTTGTATGGTTTTCACAGTGTAAGAGTACTAAAAAAATGCCCCGAATCAAAGTTTATGCTCGAACTGAATCTAAAAATGTTAAAATTTATTGTCTGTTTGGTATTTTTTCATAATTTCGAAAGAAATACCCCAATTCTGATGACCTCATAAATGTGTTTTTGGTAGTTTCGTGATTTAGATTTCGAGGTCGTTTTGGGGTAAGCATTTTGTGCTATTCTAATAAAAATCTTTAAATCGATGACCTATGAAATTTACAACCCTAACAACAGCAGTTCACAAATATATGCGACCACAATTTATGAATTAGCTCATGCAAGCCACTGGGAGCTTAGACGCGGTGAATGGAATGATAACAACTTGGAGACAAAAGTAAAAGAATCTTGGGCAAGAGGTGTAGAATGGGAGCTTACTAGAATGAAATATGAAGGCTACATTCCTCCTTATTTTGGGGATTATACAGGAGTAGTACAAGATTTAATAGATAGGAATCTGGTTATGACCAAGTTTCAGGTTACACGATAAAACAAATAGAAGATGTTTTGGAAGATACATCTTCATGGAAAGATTGGAAAAACCAACTTCTTAAAAAAATAGATAAATAAACACCTCATCAAGGCATTAATTCTTACTTTTGCTGCACTCAACAGAGTAAGTTATGAAGACTCCCAAAGGAAAAATTCGTTTTTCAAGAAAAGACCACCGTCAATTTTTCTCAACGCTTAATAAGCGTGTGAACAACTACTTTAAAGAAAACAACCTGCGAAAAACAGGGAATTGGAGACTTTACGCAAAAAGCATTGTTTTACTTGCGTTATTTATTGCTCCTTATGTTTTAATTTTATCACTAGGTCTCAATCAGTGGATCAAGCTCGGCTTATGCTTTTTGACTGGTTTGGGAATGGCTGGTATTGGTATGAATGTAATGCATGAAGGAAACCATGGGGCATTCTCACATATTCCGTGGGTCAATAAGCTTTCAGGTGGCGTCATGTATATCTTAGCAGGAAGTGTATTTAACTGGAAGGTACAGCATAATATTCTACATCACAGTTTTACAAACATTCAGGGACACGACGAAGATATTGAGGCAGGGACTGTCTTGCGTTTTTCTAATCACACCAAGTGGCGAAGACTTCATAAATACCAACACTTATACTTTATTTTCTTATACGGTCTAATGACACTCCGTTGGGTCATTACAACCGACTTTATTCAATTGAAGCGATACCTCAAGCTCAAACTTTCTTATAAGAAAAAAACAAGTGAGGTTCGCGAGTGGATCGTACTGATTCTGTCCAAATTCGGATACTTGTCACTATGGATCGTTTTACCCATGCTCGTGTTGAATTTAGCGTGGTGGAAAATCCTAATCGGTTTTTTTGTGATGCATTATACCGCAGGACTTATTTTGAGTGTTGTCTTTCAGCTCGCGCACGTCACCCAAGATATGGCCACACCACTGCCATCTGAAACTGGCACCATGAAAAACACTTGGGCTGTACATCAACTTTTTACCACTGGGAATTTTTCTCCAAAAAGCCATATCATTAATTGGTTTACTGGAGGGCTAAATCACCAAATTGAGCATCATATTTTCCCATACATCAGTCACATTCACTATTCTAAAATTGCACGTATCGTCAAAGAAACTGCACGTGAGTTTGACCTCCCCTATCATGAATTTAAAACTTTTGCGTCGGCTTTTAAATCACACTACAATCACTTAAAAGCACTGGGGAAAAAACCCATGCTTGTAGAAATATAATCCCATGAAAAAGAATTTATCTGATCGAATCAGCAATCTGCCCGTTTCGGCCACATTGGCTATGGCGGCAAAAGCAAGAGAACTCAAAAGTCAGGGTGTAAACGTCATTGGGTTAAGTCTTGGAGAACCAGACTTCAACACTCCAACATTTATTAAAGATGCTGCCATTCAAGCAGTGAATGACAACTATAATTCATACACTCCAGTCGATGGATATGTAGAATTAAAAGAAGCCATTTGTCGTAAGTTCAAAAGAGACAATAACATCGATTACAACCCTAGTCAAATCGTTGTTTCCACTGGAGCAAAACAGTCTATTGCAAACGCCATTCAGGTGCTGATCAACCCTGGAGACGATGTCTTGCTTGTTGCTCCATACTGGGTGAGCTACTCCGCTATTGTTCTGTTGGCAGAAGGCAACCCAATTGAAATTTATTCAGACATCAATACCGAGTTCAAAATCACTCCAGAACAACTTGAAGCTGCAATTACTCCACAAACCAAAATGGTTGTGATAAACTCTCCCAACAACCCAAGTGGATCGGTTTACACAGAAGCCGAATACAGGGCGTTAGCAGCAGTATTGGAAAAGCATCCTGATATCTATGTGTTATCAGACGAAATCTACGAACACATCAATTATGGTGTTCCGCATTTTAGTTTCGCCCAAATTCCTTCCATGTACGATCGAACTTTGACAATCAACGGAGTGGCAAAAGCATTTGCGATGACAGGATGGCGTATTGGATATATGGGTGCGCCAGAATGGATTGCAAAAGCATGTACAAAAATGCAGGGGCAGATTACCAGTGGAGCAAACTGCATTGCACAACGAGCAACCATTGCCGCTTTAGACGCTCCGGTAGAAAATATCAAATACATGATTGATGAATTTTCCTCTCGTCGTGAGATGATCCTTCAACTCCTTGATCAAATTGATGGTTTTGTGCTGAACCAGCCTAAAGGTGCTTTTTATGTTTTTCCCGATATTTCTCATTATTTTGGAAAAACGTTAAAAGGGAAGTCAATCGAAAATGCATCTGATTTTGCCATTTATCTTCTAGAAGAAGCTCATGTAGCAACAGTGACAGGTGATGCGTTTGGCTGTCCAAACAATATTCGTATTTCTTACGCAGCTTCTAAAGAAGATATTTCAGAAGCGGTTGATCGAATAAAAAGAGTGCTTAGCTAATGGTCTCTCCAAAAGTAAGGAGTAAATAGAATTAAAGCCGTAAAGAGCTCTAAACGCCCAACCAACATTAGAAAGGAACACCATACTTTTGCTAAATCGGGCATTAACGAATAGGTTGAAACGGGGCCAAACTGACCCAGACTCGGTCCAATATTCCCCAAGCTAGCAGCAGCAGCTCCAATCGATGACACAAAGTCAAGTCCGAAAAAACTGAGCATAACAGCTCCTACAATAAACAGGAGCATATATAAAATGAAAAAGCCCAAAATACGATAGACTAAACTCTGCTGAATAGTAACACCATTGAGATGTAGAGACACTATTGCATTCGGGTGAAGCGCTCTTCGAAATTCTAAATATGCGTTTTTGATCATCACTAAGTGACGGACGACCTTTACACCACCCGAAGTTGAACCAGAAGAACCACCCAAAAAAAACAGTCCAAAAAACAGCATTGTTAGAAAGGGAATCCATCCTGTATAATCAGCCGACACAAAACCCGTGGTTGTAATAATTGCAACCACCTGAAAAAGACCATGTCGAAAGCTACTTTCAATTGGCCCAAAAACCTGTGGATGATGCACACTGGCAGTTGTAAGATCAACATTGGCGTAGAGACCTACAGACGTAACAAGTGTAAATAAAACAATGAAGCCTACATACCAACGAAACTCATTGTCTTGAAAAATACGTTGCAATTTTCCCTTTAGTCCAAAATAGATAAGAACAAAATTTGTGCCCGCTAAAAACATGAACAAGGTAACAATATACTGTATCAGTGGTCTGTGATTCCAGTAAGCTAGGCTTTCATTTTTAGTGGAAAAACCACCCGAGGCCATGGTGCTCATTGCGTGATTGATTGCGTCAAAAAAAGTCATGCCAGCCAAATAAAGTAGAATAGTTTCTAAAGCTGTAAAGCCAACGTAGATGTACCACAAACGCTTTGCAGTGTCACTAATTCTTGGGTGTAATTTGTCGCCCCCAACTCCCGATGCTTCAGCAGAAAACAATTGAACACCACCAATGCCTAGTAGTGGCAAAATAGCAATCGCCAAAACAATGATTCCCATCCCGCCAAGCCAATGCGTTAAGGAACGCCAGAGAATTATACTCGCGGGCAACGATTCAATATCTTTTACAATAGTAGCCCCTGTTGCGGTAAAGCCAGACATTGTTTCAAAAAGGGCATCGGCATATGACGTCAATGATCCTGTCATCAAATAAGGTAATGACCCAAACAACACCATGGTAAGCCAACCCATGACTACGGTCAAATAGCCATCTCTTTTCTTGATTTCACGTTTTCGGTTTCTTGTGATGAGCAACACAAGTAAGGCCACACTCACCGTAACCAATGAGGCAGTAATTAATCCTTCTAAGGCGCCATCATCCAAGTAACTACTCAGCAGAGAGCACATAAGCATTGCTGTGGCGTTGAAGAGCAATAACAAGCCCATCATATGAAATATCGTGGAAAAATTATAAGGTCTCATCATCAACGAAATAGGCGCTCAATGCGTGAAATAGATTTTGGCAAACAGCACATCAAAACACGATCACCAGCCATGATTTCAAAATCACCTAAAGCGATAACACCCTCATTTCCTCGAATAACTCCTCCAATAGTTGCTGTTCGTGAAATGTCGAGATCCTTTATTTTTTTACCCAAAACTTTTGACTGATCACTAACAACAAATTCGAGAAGTTCTGCATCCATGTTGTTGAGTTTAGCAAGATCAACCACTTTTCCCTTTCTAATATAGCGAAAAATACTGTTTGCTGTGAGAAGCTTTTTATTAATCAGCGTATCAACCCCGATAGATTTTGTCAATTCAAAATAATCAACATTTTCGACGAGTGCGATGATTTTGGGAACATTTTTAGATTTGGCCATCAAGCAGGACATGATATTTGTTTCGGAGTCATCAGTGACAGCAATGAATACGTCCATACCACCTATATTTTCCTCAACCAAAAGATCGGCATTACGCCCATCTCCGTGAATAACAAGCGTATTGGGTAAATTTTCCGACAGTTTTATAGCCTTCTCTTTATCAACTTCCACGAGTTTAACACGAATTCCCTTTCCGCATAAATCTTCAGCCGTTTTATTTCCTATACGCCCTCCGCCAAGTATCATGACATTTTCGATTTCTTGCTTGGTGTAACCGATAAGTTCGTAGAGCGAATCCATTCCAGATTTAGAGCTCGTAAAATACACTTGATCTCCGGCTTCAAAAACAGTGTCACCACGTGGGATCAATGTGCTTTGGGTTCCTGAACGCTTGATTGCAATCGGCATAAAATGAACTTCCGAGAACACTGCAGCAGCTTCTTTCACAGACTTACCAACAAACGGAGCAGATTCTTGCAGCGTTGTTCCCATCATTGTGAGTGCACCCCCCTCAAACTCATAGCTGTTATTGAAAGCAGATTCATTAATTAAAAGTTCAATTTCTTTGGCTGCTAACTCTTCAGGTGAAATCAGTTCATCAATACCCAAAGCATTAAAATCAACATCTTCTTTATACTTGTCAAATTCAATATTGGTAACACGCGCAATGGTTCGTTTGCAACCCAATTGTTTAGAGAGCAAACAGCACATTAAATTTGTTGTCTCAGAAGGGGTCACGGCAATCATCATGTCCGAATCACCAGCATCGGCTTTTTTTAGTGTGGACAAAGCGGATGGGTCCCCTTGTATAGTACGGATATCAAGGTGAGTTTCAGCGTAATTGAGGTCTTGTTTGACATTGTCAATCAGCGTGATATTCTGCGATTCAAACGAAAGCAATTTTGCGAGATGAAGTCCAACATCGCTAGCCCCCGCTATGATGATTTTCATGAAAAAACCGTTGGTTTGTACATGCAAATATAGACGTTTTACAATGATTTACTAAAAATTGACCGATTGACTGATTGCCTTATCTTTGCACAAATTCCTAGAAAAATCTATCCATGGTCAAACCATACAAAAACTCATCCAAATCTAAAAAGGAGCAAGTCACCTCAATGTTCGATGCAATTGCTAATAATTATGATTCCTTAAATCGTGTTATTTCCTTGGGAATAGACAAGTCTTGGCGTCGAAAATTGGTCGCAATGGTTCAGAAACATAAGGGGCAAGATATTGTGGATATTGCAACAGGAACAGGCGACCTTGCCCTTGCATTGAGCACAATTCCATCTGCAAAAATCACGGGGGTTGATATTGCTGTTGAGATGTTGGAAATCGGGAAACAGAAGGTTAAACAGCAAAAACGAAGCGACCAAATCAAAATGATCGTTGGTGACGCGGAAAATATTCCACTTGAAAGTGCATCGGCAGATACAGTAACCGTTGCATTTGGCGTTCGAAATTTTGGAAGTTTAGAAAAGGGGCTTTCCGAAATTTTACGTATCCTTAAGCCTGGCGGACATGTTTTTGTATTGGAAACATCAGTGCCAAAAAATTTTTTCCTTCGATTTGGTTATAAGATATACAGTTCGTTATTTCTACCGCTCATTGGACGTCTGTTTTCCTCTGACAAAAATGCTTACAGTTATCTATCAAATTCGGCAGCTGCCTTTCCACACGGAGAAGTTTTTAACAATAAATTAAAAAATATTGGGTTTGTTGAAGTAAACCACTATCCACAAACTTTTGGGGTGGTGACTATTTATCAAGGTAAAAAAAAATAAATTGTTAAAACGCTTCTTTATTGTAGTCATGATTGCTTTTGCTTCCCTGAGTTGGGGACAGCGTAGCAATGCACCAGAGTATCACAAAAAGACTGATCATTATACATTTCGTTTTGGATATTATTTAGGAATTAATCAATCCAATTTTAAGGTTGAATATGCCTTATCACGATTTGAACAACTGGACATCAAGCCACAACTTGGGTTCAATGTTGGCCTATTCGCTGATTTTCGCATTATAGACAATATTAACCTCCGGATTGAGCCAGGAATGTTTACCTCACAGCGCAATGTTACTTTTCCTGAAAGTTGGCCAGAAGTAAGCAACCCAAACAACCGATTGCGTGAGGTGAAAGCCACATATGTCCGCATACCAATGGTGCTCAAATTCTCAACCAACCGCATCCATAATGTTCGACCATATGTCGTTGGTGGTTTTTCTACTTCTTTTAATTTGTCAAGTAACGAAGAAAGTCGAGAAGACAATACAACAGGAAAATTTAGAACTCGTACGAACATGAATGCCTTAGAACTTGGTCTTGGCGTTGAGTTATACCTTCCTTTTTTTAAGTTTACTCCTTCTATTCGTGGTGTTTTTGCGTTTAAAGATGAAATTGTTCCTGATGATTGGACACAAGCTATTCATTCCTTTAAAACCCAAGGGGTTTTTATCAATTTTATTTTTCAGTAGTTTGGGTACGGCGAATTTCCGAAAGTATTAT
>Ga0102817_1000583_pt1 | contig 10198 bp, 9 predicted proteins | sample ColrivemetaGS555_FD_78193 | JGI IMG/M metagenome (GOLD analysis project Ga0102817, IMG submission 78193) | Estuarine microbial communities from the Columbia River estuary - Ebb tide non-ETM metaG S.555 | ecosystem: Environmental > Aquatic > Marine > Intertidal zone > Estuary | place: USA...
AACTACCTTTTACCTCTGTATGTTGTCCGATTTTATCTCCATATCCAATCAATTTTTTTTGCATTGATGGATACAATATGTTTTTTACCAATGTACTTTTTCCAGATCCAGAAACACCCGTAATTACCGTCAAACAATTCAGAGGAAATGTGACATTGATATTTTGTAAATTATGCTCTCTTGCTCCAACGATTTGAATGGAATTTTTTGAGCTTCTCCGCTTAAGAGGAACTTCAATACGCAGTTCTTTATTTAAATATTTTGCGGTCAAGGAGTCGGATTTTAAAATGTCATCAAAATTTCCTTCTGCAACAACATCCCCTCCAAACGAACCTGCTTCTGGACCAATATCTATAATATAGTCTGCTTCTTTCATGATGTCCTCATCATGTTCTACCACAATAACCGTATTTCCTAGATTTCGAAGATCCTTTAAAACTTTAATCAATCTTTCTGTATCTTTTGGATGCAAACCAATACTGGGTTCGTCTAAAATATACATGGAACCAACTAGCGAACTTCCTAAAGAAGTTGCCAGGTTTATTCGCTGACTTTCACCTCCTGATAGGGTGTTAGAGGTTCGATTGATCGTTAAATAAGACAAACCAACATCCGTTAAAAATTGGAGCCTGTTAGTGATTTCTGTCAACAGACGTTTTCCAATTTGTGCTTCGTATGGATTCAGTTGTATATTTTTAAAAAATACCGATAATTCATCTAGAGGAAGCGTAACTAAATCTGAAATTGTTTTTTCATTAATTTTAACATAATCAGTTTCTTTTCGCAAACGTTTACCGTTACAAGTCGTACATTTTGTTTTTCCTCGATAACGAGAAAGCATTACTCTGTTCTGAATTTTATAACTTTTTTCTTCTAAGGTAGAAAAGAAATGATGGATTCCGTTGAAAGACGAATTACCATTCCAAACGATTTCTTTCTGTTTTTCAGATAGTTCAAACCAGGGTTTATGAATCGGAATATCAAATTGATACGCAACAGCAATTAAGTCGTCTTTATAATGAATATAGGAGGGAGTTTTAAATGGAAAAATGCAATCTTCAAAAATTGATAATCCAGTATTTGGGATGACTAATTCTTCGTCAATTCCAATAACATTACCATATCCTTCACAAGTTGGGCAAGCTCCGTAGGGATTATTAAAACTAAATAAATGTGAATTAGGCACAAGAAAAGACATGCCGTCTAAATCAAACTTATTGCTAAAGTTAGTTACTTTGTGATCTTTTAAATTTTCAATAAAACAACTTCCTTTTCCTTCAAAAAAGGCCGTTTGAATCGCATCTGCTACTCGGTTGTAAAAGTCTTCATCATCTTTGGTAATGATTCTATCTACAACTAGATATAGACCTTCATTTTTGAAACTATCCTGAGGGAAATCTGAAATTCTATATATTTCTTCATTCCATTTTAAACGTGCATAACCTTGTTGTTCTAAGACTTGTAAAAGTGTTTTTAAATCTCGATTTTCATTGATTGAAATTGGCGCTAATAAAAGTAGTTTTGTTTGTTCCTCGAACTCTTTTATGAAATTCACAACATCAGAAACAGTATCTTTTTTTACTTTTTTACCAGAGATAGGAGAGTAGGTTGTCCCAATTCGGGCATATAAAAGTTTGATGTAATCGTAAATTTCTGTAGAGGTACCAACAGTAGATCGGGGGTTCGTCGCATTTACTTTTTGTTCAATTGCAATTGCTGGAGCAATTCCTTTGATGAAATCTACTTTTGGTTTGTGTAATTTTCCTAAGAACTGACGAGCATAAGAACTTAAACTTTCTACATAGCGTCTTTGTCCTTCTGCATACAAGGTATCAAAGGCTAACGAAGACTTTCCAGACCCAGAAAGTCCCGTGATTACAATCAGTTTGTTTCTCGGTAAAACAACGTCAATATTCTTTAAATTGTGGAGTTTAGCCCCTTTAATAACAATGTTATTTTTAGGACTTACTTCAGAAATATCCATCTTCATGTAGCTATAATATATCTGCTATAAAAATACTGTTTTTTTAAACTATTGTATTAAAAAAAAGAGATGAATATGTTAAATTATTTGCTGTTTAAAAAAATATTATTGATATTTGGTGTATCTATAACCAGTTAAATATACTTCATATACAAAAAAACTACTTTTAAATTATTCAATTAATTAACATGAACAATTATTTGTTCAATAAAAAGAGTAGTAATGGTTAGTAAAGAATTAGTGTTAGACAGTACTCTAGTCAGTCAATATATTCAAGGTAAAGAATCTTCTCTAGAAATTTTAATCAAAAGACATCAACAAAGATTGTATCGCTTTATTTATAGTAAAGTTCAAGATAAAGATGTCACAGAGGACGTTTTTCAGGATACGTTTATCAAAGTAATTAGAACCTTGAAAAAAGGAAGTTATAACGAAGAGGGTAAGTTCTTACCTTGGGTGATGCGAATAGCGCATAATTTGGTTATTGATTATTTTAGAAAATCTAAAAGAATGCCTTCTTTCAAAAATTCAGATGATTTCGATATTTTTTCTATTATAGGTGATGGTAGCTTAAATGTAGAAAAAAAAATGATACAAGAACAAATTTACAGTGATGTAAGAGAACTTGTTTATGAATTGCCAGAAGAACAAAAAGAGGTATTGATCATGCGCATGTATAGAGACATGAGTTTTAAAGAAATAAGTGAAAATACCGGTGTTAGTATCAATACTGCTCTCGGTAGAATGCGCTATGCTTTGATTAACTTGAGAAAATTAATAGAGAAACATAAAATTGTTTTAGTCAATTAACAATAAATTAAAAAAGGCTTCGTTATTCTAATATAAATCAAGTGATTAAATAGAATATATGATGCAACTTTACTCAAAAAAGTCACCTGAGATTCAGGTGCAACCAAAAAAAGAAACAGTTCAATTTTTGATTAATTTTTCCAAATCGTTAACTTTTGTGAAAACTAAAACAAAAAACTACATTGAATTGAATTTGAATTAAGTAAGGAAAAAGCTTCAACCCAGGTTGAAGCTTTTTTTAGTTCTTGTTTTTCTTGTAATATTCTTTCAAAACAGATTTTCTACCAATTGTTTTTGTAATACTGTCTTTTTCTAAATCCCATCCTCTTGCAGGAGAATACTCTCTACCATACCAAATAATTTGGAGGTGCAACTCATTCCACAGTTCCATTGGAAATAATCTTTTTGCATCTTTTTCTGTTTGTTGTACATTTTTTCCGTTTGTCAAATTCCAACGCCAGAGCAACCTGTGAATATGCGTATCTACAGGAAAAGCTGGAACGCCAAAAGCTTGGCTCATCACAACACTTGCTGTTTTATGACCTACAGCAGGCAAGGCTTCCAAACCCTCAAAACTTTGAGGAACTTCTCCGTTGTAGGTATCTATTAAAATTTTTGACAATCCATGAATCCCTTTACTTTTCATAGGGGATAAACCACAGGGTCTGATAATGGCTTTAATTTCTTCAACAGTCATTTTTATCATGTCAAAAGGATTGTCTGCTTTAGCAAACAAAATAGGGGTAATTTTATTTACTCTGACATCTGTACACTGAGCGGAGAGTAAAACAGCAATTAACAGCGTATAAGGATCTTTGTGATCCAAGGGAATAGGAATTTCCGGATAGAGTTTTTGAAGTGTATCAATTATAAATTGAACGGTTTCTTTTTTATTCATAGGATCAGTTTGTTATAACAAAGGTACAAAGTTGAAAAGTAATTTTTAATAGATGTTGTAGGGATTTGTTTGAAGACTTTGTAACTTGCCTACTTAATAACTTTCAAATTAATACACATGACATCATTAAAAATAGGAGATGCTTCTCCTCAATTTGAAGCCAAAGACAATGTTGGAAATACGATCAGGTTATCTGACTATACAGGTAAAAAGTTGGTATTGTTTTTCTATCCAAAAGCAAGCACACCAGGATGTACAGCGGAAGCTTGCAACTTAAGAGATCATTATCAAGCCTTTTTAGCCAAAGGATATGATGTGTTAGGTGTGAGTGCTGATTCTGCAAAAAGACAGCAAAATTGGGTTTTAAAACATGAACTTCCATTTCCATTACTAGCCGATGAAGATAAAGTGGTAATCAATGCATTTGGTGTTTGGGGACCAAAAAAGTTTATGGGTAAAGAATATGATGGAATTCACAGAACTACTTTTGTAATTGACGAAAATGGGAGTATAGAGAATATAATAACCAAAGTAAAAACAAAAGCACACACTGCACAGATTTTAGTCTAGACTTAAAAGAGTATATGAACAAGAGCGAGTGAATGAAAGTTAGCTCGCTTTTTTGTTTGCTATAATTTCATGGCTAACTTAAAATTCAAAACTCTTCCTGTCATAAAATTTGGAATCCCAAATTGATTTTTAGAATACACATCTCTTACCCAAGTATTGGTAATTGAATTTTGAATGTCAAACATGTTAAAAAGCTCTAAACCAGTACTTAATTCTTTAAATTTTGACAACCAGCCAGTTTTGAATTGCTTATTAGCGTCTGTAAATACATAAGAAACCCCGAGGTCTGCTCTTTTGTAATCTCTTAAGCGTTCTTGAAATTGATATACATCTGCATAGGAGGGAGAGCCCCCTGGCACTCCAGTATTATAAACTAGGTTTAAATATACTTTTAAGTTGGGAAGACTAGGGACGTAATCTTGAAATAAAATTCCAAACTTTATACGCTGATCAGAGGGTCTTGCTATGGCGCCTTTGTTGTCTATATTTTCTTCTGTTTTTAAATACCCTAAACTTACCCAGCTATCGCTTCCTGGTACAAATTCTCCATTTAATCTCACGTCCAATCCGTGTGCATAGGCAGTCGCATTATTATCTGCACGGTATCTAATTCTTACATTATCTAATGTGTACGAGTTTACATTTGTTAAGTTTTTATAATAGAACTCTGTTGTGAGCTTAAATGGTCTTCTCCATAGGTTAAAACTGTACTCTAAACCAGTAACGAAATGAATTGAATTTTGAGCTTTTAAAGCAAGGTTTATATTTCCGCTTGCATCTCGTAATTCTCTGTAAGAGGGTGGTTGAGAGTACCACCCAAAAGAAGCTCTATAAAGTAGGTCTTTTTGTGAATTTGGTTTTATTGAAAATTGTGCGCGAGGACTGATAATTGTCTGTTTTTTGGAACGAATTCCATTTCCTGTTACCTTCCAAGTATGAGCTCTTACACCGATGTTATACCAGATCTTATTTTCATTCCAAAACAAACGTTTATTATATTGAAGATATCCAGAAACACGGTTAATTTGGACCTCATTTTCTACCCTTATATTTTTGAATGGAATTATGGGCCCCTCAAAAGGTTCATAGGGTTGATTGTTCGCAATATGGTTTGGAGGTCTGATAGAAAAGCCTAATGAATCTATCACTTCCCATTCTCTTATTCGATCTCTAATGTCTTCTTTTTGTAGTTTTATTCCAAAATCTAATTGACTCTTATCAATTTTGTACTTTCCTTTAATTTGTATGTTTGTAATCAACGCGTCTAAATCGTTTCTCGCATGATTTAATTGGGAACCAATCCCTTCAGAGAAGTCTACATTTCCAAAGTTTTCAGAACCAATATTTGTATCAACCTCTCCCAAACGGTAGGCAGCTGCAATATCATAGTGTTCCTCCTCTTGTGTATTGTACCTTGAGGCTGTAGCAGTAAGTGTTAAAAAATCTGTTGCTGTGTATTCTGAAGATAAAGCACCAAAAAGCGTTAGATAATTGTCTTGCTCTTGCCCATTATAAAAAACATTCAATTCTAGAGGAGCTGCGATTGTTCCAAAACGAGTTCTTCTTGAAATAGGGGTGTAGTTGTAATTATTGATTGAAAAGTTTCCTAAAAAGTTGACTTTTACATATTTTGAAGCTTCGTAGGATACATACGTTTGAAAATCGAGAAACTTGGGGTTGAAATTAGTTTCAATCTGTTTACTATTTACAAAAAGACTATTATCTCTGTATCTGAAACTGCTAATAGAAGTCAACTTTTCTTTTATTATAGGTGCTTCAAATGTTGCACTGGCTCCAAGAAGGCTGATATCTAGTGTTGTAGAAAGTTCTGTAGGTTTCCGATACGTAATATCCAGAACAGAAGATAATTTATCGCCATATTTTGCTTGAAAGCCTCCTGCTGAAAAGTTGATATTTTGGACCATGTTTGGATTTATAAAACTCAAACCTTCTTGTTGTCCAGATCTAATTAAAAAAGGCCTGTATACCTCTATTCCATTAACATATACCAAATTTTCGTCAAAATTACCACCTCTAACATTGTATTGTGTGCTCAATTCATTGTTATTGTTAACTCCAGGTAAAGTCATTAAGACATTTTCTACTCCTGCATTAGCACCGATAACATTTTTAACAATTGCGACATCTATCTTCTTTAAACCTGAAACGCTTTGTTTATTTTCTCTAATTATAATTTCTTTTAATTCTTCTGTTTTTGAACCAAGAATTATTGATAAACGACCTCCATTTCTATTCTTTGCTGTGTATTTTTTTATGAAAGTTTTATGAGAAATGTGATTAAAAGTTATTGTAATTTCTTTTTTGTAAGGAACTCTGATTTGATATTTTCCTCTTTTATCTGAGAGGTTCCCAAGTTGCCATATGAAATTGAGACCCCTTCTATGGGCTGCTCATTGACATTTTTAACAGTACCTTTCAAAATGGTCATATTTTGGGCCAAACCAAAAAGTGGAATAAAGTATAGGAAGAAAATGACTTTTTTCACGTTTGTTAATTTAGTTGTTTTTTATAGAACGTTGCAGAAAGTGTATTCGTATTTCCAACATTGTCTGAGACTACAATTTTAAAGATATGTTTACTACCTGACAACTTTTTATCATTAAAATTATAAGTTGCTATTTTTTTTCTATGGTTGTACTCCATTAAAATCCATTCCCCATCAATTGTAGCTCTATAATCCTTAATACCCGAACCTTTATCTGAGATTTTTACTTTTAGAGTATTGAGTCTAGAGATCCATTGTTTGTCTTTAAAGTGTACTAAACTAACTGAGGGTTTGAGTGTATCAGATCGTAATGCGTATTTTCCCAAAATTTTTGTTGTGGTGAAAAAACTGCTGTCTTTTTTTCTTGTAAATTGATACATTGGATAGGTTGGTTTTTCCACATTCGCAATGTATAGTTGTTTTTTTTCTTCTTCAGAATAGTCGGAAACATTAAATGTTAACGTAAAGCTTTTATCTAAAGGTAGTGTTGGGGTATGTATTTTTGCAACCCCTTTTTCAACCTTAAAATCTAAAAAAAGATCTTTATAAAAGGTATTTTTTGGAAAAGCAATGGTGATATTCTCTTTTTTAAATTTGTGAAAATTACCTGCAATGATTTTAAATTCTGTGGTGTCTGTTGGTTGATAGAATAGTTTATTGGAGTGCTCACCTACGATTGGTATTTTTATAGAACTTGAATTGCCATTATAATCTTTTGCAATAATTTCTATCGAGTAATTTAGTCCTTTTTTAATCTCTATTTTTCCGTTTTCAGTCAGATCTTTGTAGGTAGATAATTTGTTTGCATTTTCTTTGAAAGTTTTTTGATAGCGTCTTTTGTATTTTTTATAATACGGATAATCAATGTGTAAATTTATAAACTTACTCTCTGCAAATGAAAATTTTTCTATATGATGATAATACACCCGTTTACCATTAACTAACATTTCTAAACTATTGATTCCATTTTTGTTTAAGGCCTTGTTCAAACGATCAAAAACACGTACCCCAAAACCAATTGTACCAGTCGCATAAATTTTATCTGAAGTATAATGACCCTTTTTGATTTTTTTCAAAGAGATAATGGTGTTTTTATGATGGTTATTAATTCTTGAATGGGGGGCGAGAGCGTATACCATTAAGGATTGAAATACAGGTGATAGAGTGTCTTCAGGATACAAACCAAAAATTAAAGGATTGAGAATGTGTTCTGTTTTTGTATTTCGTATTTCATAATGTAAATGAGGTCCTCCGGAGCTACCTGTATTTCCACTGTAAGCAATAATATCACCTTTTTGTACTGGAAATTTACCGTCTTTAAAAAATAGATTTCCAGTTTGGTAATTTTCTTTTTTGTATTGAATCGATTTTACATATTTTTCAATTTTGTCTGCATATTTACTTAAATGAGCATATACTGTTGTATATCCATTTGGATGTGAAATATAAATAGTTTTTCCATATCCAAATTGAGCTACTTTTATTCTTGAAATAAAACCATTTGCAGTCGCAAAAACTTTTAACCCCTCTTTTCCTTGGGTCTTGAGATCTATTCCAGCATGAAAATGATTGCTTCTCAATTCTCCAAAAGTACCCGCTACAACGCTTGGGATGTTCAGTGGGTTTCTAATATAGTTTTTGGATTCTTTTTCTTGACCGAAACTTATAAAAGTTATCAAAATGATAAATACTAAAAAGGGCTGTTTCAAAGTTTACTAATTTTTATGTAAAAATAGTAAAAATCATTTTTTAACTAATTCATTATATTTCAATAGATTAGTAAAAAAGCAATAAAATGTTGTAAAATATGAAAGAGAATGTTAACTTTGTTGAGATAGTTTTATTCTTATAATAAAGATGAGTAATACAACAGAAGCAATTCATTTACTAGAAGATAGGTTACAAATCTTACTTTCAAATTATGAATTTTTAAAGAATGAAAATGAAATATTGCTTCAAAGTACTACAAAATTACAACATCAATTATTAAAAAGAGACCAATTACTAGTAGAACAGAAAGAACAATATGATCTGCTAAAAATTGCCAAAACTATTGATGGCAGTAGTACAAATACAAGAGATACGAAACTTAAAATAAATACCTTAATTCGAGAAATTGATAAGTGTATCATTGAGTTACAAGAATAACGTTCTTTAAATTGTGGAAAAACTTAAAATTAATATAATCATAGCTGGTAGAACCTATCCTCTTAGTGTAAGCAACACCAAAGAAGAAGAAGGTATGAGAAAAGCTGCAAATGCGATTAATAAATTAATTTCGATGTATGAAGAAAATTATGCAGTCAGTGATAAACAAGATGTTTTAGCGATGTGTGCATTACAATTTGCTTCAAAAGTAGAAATATCGTCTATAGAAGAGGATTCCACAAGTAAAGAAGTAGTAAATAAAATAAAAGAGTTAACCAGTTTGGTTGATTCTCATTTAAAATAAGTTCTTTAAAATACATACATTAACAACACACTGCCTACGTTAGTAAATTGTTTATTAAACTCAACACGAATAAATTATGAAGGATGAGTCTTAATTGTAAAAGTGAGCCATAGGGACTGTTTTTCAGTTTCAAGTGGATTCTTGACCAATTAGTTAGTCCTATAAATACCATAATGGAGTTTAAAAAAACCAAACTGATGTAGGCTTTTTTTATATATTAAATTTAAATTATGGACAATATAATTCTTCCCATTTTAGTATGCCTTCTAGTAGGATCTTCAATTGGTTTTTTGATAGCAAAAGCTATGGAGAAATCAAGAGAAAAAAAATTACTTAATGGAACCAGAAAAGAAGCCGCAACAATTTTAAAAGAAGCTAAAATAGATGCCGATTCTATAAAAAAAGATAAAATACTACAAGCAAAGGAAAAGTTTATAGAACTTAAATCTGAACACGAAAAAGTAATTCTTAGTAGAGAAAAAAAGATTTCTGATGTCGAAAAGCGCATCAGAGATAGAGAGTCTCAAGTAGCTTCTGAGGTAGATAAAAATAAGCGTCTTAATTCCTCATTAGAGCAGAAAGAGAACGACTATAACAAGAAGTTAGATTTTTTAGAAAAAAAAGAATCTGATCTTGATAAAACTCACAAACGCCATGTAGATATGCTAGAACAGATTTCAGGTTTATCTGCAGAGGAAGCAAAAGTTGAATTGCTAACTTCTTTAAAAGATGAGGCTAAAACTGAAGCGATGGCTTTTATCCAAACCTCCATAGAGGAGGCTAAAATGACCGCAGAACAAGAAGCTAGAAAAGTTGTTTTAGGAACCATACAAAGAGTAGGTGTAGAGCAGGCAGTAGAAAACTGTGTTTCTGTATTTAATTTAGAATCTGACGATGTTAAGGGCCGAATAATTGGTAGAGAAGGACGTAACATTAGAGCACTAGAAGCTGCAACAGGAGTAGAGATTATTGTAGATG
>Ga0102817_1000597_pt1 | contig 10085 bp, 9 predicted proteins | sample ColrivemetaGS555_FD_78193 | JGI IMG/M metagenome (GOLD analysis project Ga0102817, IMG submission 78193) | Estuarine microbial communities from the Columbia River estuary - Ebb tide non-ETM metaG S.555 | ecosystem: Environmental > Aquatic > Marine > Intertidal zone > Estuary | place: USA...
GAGCCGATGGATATGGGTGTCGACGGGAAAAGCGGGGATGCCAAATGCTTGGGCCAATACGACGCCAGCGGTCTTATGTCCGACGCCAGGGAGGGCCTCAAGCGCCTCAAAGGAGTCGGGCATGATGCCGTCATGACGCTCGACAAGTAATTCAGAAAGACGCTTTATGTTTCTTGCTTTTGTGGGAGCCAATCCAACTTGGCGTATGTCTTGAAGGATGGTTTCCACGGGGAGTTCTGCCATCGTTTGCGGGGTGTTTGCCTTTGCAAAGAGTGCAGGTGTAACCTGATTGACTTTGAGGTCAGTGGTTTGTGCGCTCATGAGCACTGCTACCAGCAGTTCGAAGTGGTTTGTGTGGTCGAGTGGGACTGGTGTTTCGGGGTAGAGTTCCTCGAGCATCTCCACAATGCGTTCGGCTTTTTCTGAACGCTTCATGGTTCTTCACGCTCAGTTTGAATCCATCTTGACCGAGTAGGCCTCGCCAGTCATCCAACCAAACACGAGGCCTGAGATGACAGAAAGCATTGGGATGCCGTTGCAAATGATGGTTTCAACAGGTTCGGTCACCGCTTCACCGCCAGCGAGGTACCAGATCACAAAACCAAGAAGAATACCGGGAATCAGCATGACGCCTCCCATAATCAGTGTCCGCAACAGGCGCATGTCATTAGGAAGAGGCGGCAAGTCAAGAAGGTGTGCATCACACAACAGTCTCAAAGAAGGGCAGAGAGAGCCGTCGCATCGAGCGAATTGAGCACGTCAGGGGCTTCTAACCAACCCTTTCTCGCTGCCATCACGCCGTAACTGATGTCGGCAAGCCCTCGCAGTGAATGTGCATCTGGGTTGATGATGACTGGGACGCCAAGCCCCTTTGCATGCTTGCACAATCGCCAGTCTAAATCCAACCGGTATGGGCTTGCGTTGAGTTCGACTGCCTTGAGCCGGCCCTCGCTGTTATGGTCGGCCATATGTTCCAACACTGCAAATAAATCCACTTCATAGCCATCTCGTCCCTGAAGAATACGCCCCGTTGGGTGGCCCAAGACTGTTGTAGCTGGATGATCAATGCACTTCAGCAACTCCTCCGTGTTCTCAATTTCATCCCGCGCTCGCCATTTGGAAATAGCGTGAACCGAAGCCACTGTGTAATCGAGTTGAGCAAGAACATCATCTGGATGATCCAATTTTCCACCCGGTAGGATGTCAGATTCTACACCGTGGTACAACCTGAAGTCAACACCGTCATCGGCCCATGCTTTGTTGTAGGCCTTGATGGTAACGCCTTGCTGGAGGAGGTCATCTGCGCTCGCCCCATTGGCGACCTTGAGCGTCGGCGAATGGTCGGCTATACCCAACCAATTCCACCCGAGTTTTTGGGCGGTGTCTGCCATTTCTTCGAGACTTGCTTCACCGTCCGATAGGGTGGTGTGGTTATGCCAAGCCCCACGCATGTCGGCGTTTGTCACCAACTTTGGCAAACCATTGTGGTGCGCTGCATTAATCTCGCCAGTGTCTTCCCTAAGTTCGGGGGTTACCCATTCCAATTCGAGGTGTTTGTAAATGGCTGCTTCGTCAACCGCATCAAGCGAATATTGTGCTGCTGCCATGCCTTTCAAGTCGCCTGCTTTGGCTTCGGGTATCAAACCAAATTCGTTCAACCTCAAGCCACGATCGATGGCTCGTTGGCGCATGGCAATGTTGTGCTCTTTGCTGCCAGTGAAGTACGCTAAGGTGAACGGGAAGACGCCTGGGGGCACCAATCGCACTTGTGCGTCAATGGTTCCACCGCTTTCCAATTGTTCGTAGTCGTCACCGCCAATGGCATCGAGCACATTCGGGTCAATATGACCAACAGTGAACCCTTCTTCGAAAATGGTGGTGTCGAGGATCAAGCTGATTTTAGAGTCGCCAGCACCTTTGACATCGGCGATTCCGGGGAGGCTGAGAATTGCATTTGCCACCCGCTCATGGTGCTCTTTTTCAACGGCTACAACCAAATCAAGGTCGCCAATTGTCTCCTTCCGACGTCGAGCGCTGCCAGCAAGTTGGGCTTTCACGACGCCTTCGATTTGACTGACGCGTGCTTCGAAGGCTTCGCCGTACATCAGGCCAATATCGAGCCTTCGTCGAGCACGGAAGCGAGCAAGCAAATCAATGCCATCCAACATTCGGGCTTGGGATTTCTTTCCAAATCCTTTCATCGGTGCAATTTTGTCCGCCTCAGCCGCTTCTTTGAGTGCTGCCACCGAGTCGACTCCGAGTTCTTGATGCATCAGTTTAATCCGTTTCGGACCAAGACCGGGTATGCCCAGCATCTCAATCAGTCCCTCGGGTGTCGAGGCATGGAGTTCAATCCAATCACTGGGCCAGCGGCCTTCGCCGACCACTTGGGTCAACGCTGAACCTAGTCCCTTTCCGATGCCCTTCATCTCGAGAAGCCGCCCTGTGGCGACCAGTTCGCCCAAATCTTCGGTCAAAGAACCGAGCATCCGGCTTGCATTCTGGTAGGATCGAACCCTGAACACATTCGCACCCTGGAGTTCCAAAAGTACAGCAACTTGGTGCAAGGCGTTTGCCACCTGATTGCGGGAAAAGTAGGGTGGGCCACTCGGTCGTGGTTTTGGGAGTGAGAAACCGTTGCCTGCCATGGTTCTGCTGAACCGGCGACCCTTGTCAAAGATTGCGTTTGGAAAAATGTTGACTTCACATTGAAGAACTGCGGGCTCGTCCCCTGTCTATGGTCGACCCAGCAACCATCGAACGATTGGCGGAGGGGCTTTGCGGCCTTTCTGCAATTTTGTTCACTTTCATTGCGACCTTCTCTCGTTCACCATCGGTGGAACAAATCGTTCAGAACATCATTGCAATCACCCTTGTGGCAGCAGCAGGTGTGTTGTGGTGGCTTTCCCTCTCGGGTGGCACGCTGTGGGGTTCGAATTACCTGCCAAAACCGCTTTCTGTGGTGTGCATTGTGCTTGCAATCTCTGCTCGAATGAACATCAAAGGCGAAAATGTGTCCTTCGGTGCAAACCCTCACACCATCGGCAAAGACAAAGGCGAAGAGTGATCAAACGATTTCGCCCTTGGGTTGTGGACCTTCATCCTCTGCAGTAGAGTTTCCTGCCATGGCTTCCTTGGCCATTTTCTGATCAATGAAGGTACGCATGTACTCTGGCAACTCACCGTTGACAAAGATGACATCGTTAATTGCGTCGAGCTTTTTGAGTGAGTAATAGATCTGCATGGCCGTCATTGGGGTTGAGGAGCACCCATTGCAACCCCCATCCAGTGAGAGCATGATGTTTCCATCACTTGTGTCGAGCACAGTCACGACGCCATCGTGTTCGTCAAGGATTTCTTGCACCGGCCCAATTTCGGCAAGCACCTCCTCGGCGGTGATGGTCATAAGCCGGCCTCGGGTTTCTCCTCTTTCAACGATTGCTTGTTTGTATGATTCAGAAAAGTCATGTGGTGAACGCAGAACGGTCTGAAAAAGTACGGAACAAGGTGTTTTACAGGGGGAACCACTTATGAGGGGTTCTTTGGTCGCCGAGGCACAGGTGTTCTATTATGATGGAAAATATACCAATGATTGCCGCAGGTGCAGGTCTCGTAGGACTTGTCATTGCGTTTGTGCTGTATCAACAAGTGAACAAAGTGAAAATTGACAACGATAAAGTGGCTGAGATCACTCAAGAAATCCAAGATGGGGCCATGGCGTTCCTCTTTGCAGAATACAAAGTTCTCAGCGTGTTCGTTGTCGTCGTCGGTGCTGTGCTCGCATGGCTCAATGACATCGATACAGCAATTGCATTCTTCGCAGGTGCAATTGCATCAGTCCTCGCAGGCTTCTCCGGAATGCGTGCGGCCACATCGGCCAACGGTCGAACCGCAATGGCTGCTAAGAACGATGGACAAGCGGGTGCTCTCTCTGTCTCATACAACGGTGGAGCCGTCATGGGCCTTTCAGTTGGTGGACTTGGGCTTCTCGGTATCTCGCTCATCGCTTTCTGGCTCAGTGCAGGAGAAACAACTGATGGGGTAATGAACCCAGTCAGCGCTGCAGCAGGATTCGGTATGGGTGCTTCATCCATTGCGCTCTTCGCTCGTGTCGGTGGCGGTATCTACACCAAGGCTGCTGACGTCGGTGCAGACCTCGTTGGTAAGGTTGAAGCAGGTATTCCTGAAGACGACCCACGAAACCCGGGTGTTATCGCAGACAACGTCGGTGACAACGTCGGCGACGTCGCTGGAATGGGTGCTGACATCTTCGAATCCTTCGTTGGATCCATCATCGCAGCCATGATCATTGCAAACGACTTCGATGTATCAGGCGCTGGAGATTACGTTCTTCTTCCAATTCTTCTCGGATTCATTGGATACACCGCTTCCATCATTGGTGTGTCCTCGATGTCCTTCCTCAAGAACGGTAAAGACCCAGCAGCAGCGCTGCGAAACACCACTTTCATCGCAGCAGTCTTGTTCTGGATTGGCGGTTACCTCGCCATCCAACAAGAACTCATCAACGTCGAATACGGCATCATGCATTCAGTTGTTCTCGGAAGCGTCATCGGTATCTTGATTGGCCTTGTCACTGAATATTACACCGGAATTGAACCAGTCTTTGGAATCAAGCCAAAGGCAATCCCTCACATTGGTGAAATGTCCAAGACCGGTCCAGCAACAAACGCCATCGCAGGATTGTCTGTTGGAATGATGTCGACGTTTATCCCAGTGCTTCTGATCTCTCTTGGTATCCTTGGTGCCAATGAATTTGGCGGCGACCAATACGGGCTTTACTGCATCGCTATGGCCGCAATGGGCATGCTCGGAACAGTGGGTGTCACAATGACTGTCGACGCCTACGGACCAGTTGCAGACAACGCCGGTGGTATCGCAGAAATGTGCGCTCTTGGAGATGATGTCCGTGCAATCACTGACGAACTCGACTCAATCGGAAACACAACCGCTGCTGTCGGAAAGGGATTCGCCATCGGATCTGCTGCTCTAACTGCTCTCGCACTCTTTGCAGCATACACTGCAGCCATCGGTGCTGACAAATTGAACCTCGAACTCACCGAGCCAATGGTCGTCATCGGACTTCTCATCGGTGGAGGACTTCCATTCGTCGTTGCTGCAATGACCATGACTTCAGTCGGTAAGGCTGCAGGTGACATGGTTGTCGAAATCCGCCGTCAATTCAGGGAAATCCCTGGTCTTCTCGAAGGGAAGGAAGGCGTGAAGCCAGATTCCCAAACCTGTGTTGATATCTCAACCAAGGCCGCTCTGCGAGAAATGGTCGGTCCAGGTGTTGTAGCGATCGTGGCGCCAGTCATCGTTGGTTTCATTCTTGGATTCAACGCTCTCGGTGGTCTTCTTGCCGGTACTCTAATCACAGGTGTGCTCATGGCCCTCTTCATGGCGAACGCTGGTGGCGCATGGGACAACGCCAAGAAAGCAATCGAACAAGGTCACATTGAAGGCGCCAAGAAGGGCGATGCCGCTCACGATGCCGCCATCATTGGTGACACAGTCGGCGACCCATTCAAGGACACCTCCGGACCATCCCTTAACATCCTCATCAAGTTGATGTCGATCGTTGCGGTCGTCATGGCTGGAACTGGAAAGCTCACTGAAACTGGTCTTCTCTGATACCCTCGACGAGCGTTAGGCTCTTGAAGGCCTCACGGTACGCAAGGGCATGAAGGGAAGCATACGTGCACTCGTCCTTGTGATGCTCTTCGTCTGCTCGACCACACTTGCAGGTTGCACAGACGGCACGATGGCTGGCTCATCAGAAGACACCACGACAGAGGCTCAGAAGGCGCTTCCTGAGTGGGAACTCGGCGACCAGTGGCTCTACACCTTCATCACACCACAGTTTGGTGAAGACAGCGCTCGTTTGGTTGTCGCTGAGATCGATGAAGGCGAGGGCCTGTACCAACTGGGCATCTCCTCTGAACGTGAAGCGCAGCGACATGCTGTGATTAACCACAATCCGTTTTTGGGACGCGTGACAATGGATGGTCTTTCTGTGTATGAGAACGGAGAGCCACAACCAGTGTTTTCATTCCCTTGGACGGTGGGCGACACTTGGACGTTCACACTGCTCGGGCAAGAGTGGACTGCAACCACTGATTCAATCACCAATGGCAACGCCCGTGTGACCGCAGTTTCTGCTGAAGGTCACGAACTGAGGTACACATTCAGCGGCAGCAAAGGCTTCATGGAAACCTTTGTTTGGACAGATGCTGAGGATGTTCGTCAGTTGCGAATGGATCTCAATTTGGCTCGAAGTGGCTACACTGGTGATGTGTACTTTTACCGCGCTCGTGATTTACTCGATTCACTGTATGAGGAGAACGACCAAGAAGTCTACGACACCTTCCTTGATGAAGGCCATCCAAACGATGGAGATTGGGACACGCTCGTGTGGTACCTCGATGTCGAAATCGCCTCGGGAGGGCCTGCCTCAGGTTCGCTCACAATGAAAGATCACGCTGGTGCGTCACCTCTAACCAGGGCATGGGGCTCAGGAGCGACAGAGAAAGGAGCTATTGGCACCATCCCTTCGAATTCAGGAGAATACTCGCTGACCATCACAGTCCGAGGACCAGAGTCGTTCATCCATCTCCGAGTGGCGGGCGCTCAAATCTTCGAATACACGCTCTGAGGCAGTATAATGCCTACCTTGGTGATGATGCACGGAATGACTGGCGATGCCAGCATGATGCGTCCTTTTGCAGAGAAAGTCTTGCCGGAGGGCTGGACTTTGATTGTCCCTGAAGCTCGCTACATGCACCCTCGAAGGGGTCGCACCTGGTGGCGCTACGAGAACGAGGATGCGGATGCAACACGACGGATGAACCTCTCGAGAAGGGAACTCATTGATGTTGACTCAAGCCTTTCACAACTCGAACAATTGATCGCTGAACAGGCACCAATGGGCCCTCTCGTCGTGGGCGGTTTTTCCCAAGGAGGTGCGATGGCTCAAGAAATGTTACAACTGCCAATGGCAGATCGAATTATCGGCGTTGTGGCAATTGGTACCCGCCTTGTCCGCGGCATGGAACTTGGGATGAGGCTTGCCGAGTTAGATCCAAAGCACCTGTTCTGGATGCACGGTGAGCGAGACGTTCGAGTGTCGATACAGGATGGTTGGGCTGTTGCTCACACCTTTGAAGCCGCAGGTTGGGCGCTTGAATTGATCGAACATCAAAAGGGGCATATGATTCCAATGGAGCACCATGATGCCCTCAAAGAGTGGCTCACAGCCTTAGGACAAGTATGACTGCAATTCGGTGAAGCCACCGATGAAGACGGGTTGTTCCTGTCGTAGGTCAAGGATGACTGGCACGGTGCGGTGCCCTGTTGCCTCTACTATTTCGTGTCGATCAGCGTCGCCCTTGTCGAAATTCAATTCGGTGAAAGCGAGCCCTTTTCCTTCTAATAGCCGCTTGGCAGCGGTGCAGTAGCCGCAGAAGTTCCCGGTGTAAAGAAGGAAGTCTGTGCCTGCTTTTGCTGCGTCATTTAGTACCACTGATTCGCTCATGCATCGGCCAGCCGTCGAACCTACTTGAACGCACTGAACGAACCACAGCATGCTCAAGTTTGCTTGAGCGCCTCTATGATTGCTGTTCGTATCTCTCCCTGCGTCAATGGGTTGCCTTGGACGACGGTCACCTGCGCCCCAGCATTGATGGCAATGTTGGCAAGCACTTCCGAAGTGAGGCTTCCCATGCCATGAACATCAACGAAGGTCGCGCTTGATGGAGTGTTTGGAACCTTTCGTGATCCAGCGTATCCAGCGCCATCGGTGACCAAAACGACGCATTTCACCTTCTTTCGTAGAACGAATGTCATGGCCTCTCGCATCGGAGTAATCGTTCCTTCGAGCCGAACTAAGGGGTCTTCTGCTTGGTTGTCATATGTGCAAATCAGCACTCGAGATGGGTCCTCGTCCCCCGAGGAAACCTCGAACCCAGATTGCTCTACCCACTCTTGGTGCGAGGCGACATCGCCAAAGACTCGCACTCGGACCATGTTTGTGGCTTGCCACTGTGGCATGAAGTTCTTTTCATCGAGCCACTCGAGGCCAATACCTCTAAGTGCAAGCAGAAACAAAATATAAATGGTGAATTTATGCTACAGAGGGCGAAACGGAAGGATAAAAAGACCACTCCCCCACCTTTTACCATGGATGGGGAGGCGACTCGCAAGAAATTTGCAGTTTTGTGCTCGCTCGCCTTATTCATTTTCAGTGCACTTTCGGTAGCAATACATCCCTCAATCGTTGATTTAGAGGACCCATTTACCTCCTTTGAAAGCACTCGAAACACGGATACGGATGGCGACAACATAACTGACGTTGACGACTCGTGCCCAAACGGGGCAACCGGATGGAACTCTACTTCTCTCACAGACCATGATTCAGATGGCTGCAGAGACTCGGATGAGGACCCAGATGACGACAATGACGGAGTTGCCGATGGCAACGACGACTGTCCTACTGGTGTGCTCGGGTGGACGTCCTCAACATCGACCGACCACGATTCTGATGGCTGCAGAGACACTGCGCCCGAAGATGATGATGACGACAACGACTCGGTTACAGATGCCAATGATGACTGTCCAATGGGTGTAATCGGATGGACCCCCACTACCTCGAATGATTATGATTCGGATGGGTGCAAAGACGACACCAATGAAGACACTGACGACGATAACGATGGGCAGCCTGATCCCTTTGATGATTGTCAAACGGGCGAGATGAATTGGATTTCCTCAACAGCAACGGATCATGATGACGATGGTTGCCAAGACAGCAGCGAGGACACGGATGATGACAATGATGGTGTCGATGATGGCCTTGATGCTTGCACACCAGGTGACAAAGGCTGGACTTCAAACGCCGGAACAGATTACGACTCAGACGGTTGCCAAGACAGCAGTGAAGACACTGATGACGATGATGACAGCGTTCTCGATAACGTCGATGATTGTGAAACCGGTGATATGAACTGGATTCCATCATCTTCGACAGACTACGACAGCGATGGTTGCCAAGACAGCGGCGAAGATTCCGATGATGACAATGACGGGGTCAACGATGCAAGTGATGCATGCCAAACTGGCGACCTCAGTTGGACCTCAACTCCAGCTACTGACAACGACGGCGATGGGTGTCAAGATGGTTCGTTTGAAGACGATGATGACGATAACGATGGAATCGCTGACGGCTCCGATGGTTGCCCAACAGGTGACGTTGGTTGGTCGCCCAGTGGTTCCACTGATTACGATTCAGACGGTTGCCAAGACAGTGGCGAAGACAATGACGATGACAATGATGGCGTTCTTGACGCCGCCGATGTTTGCCAGACTGGCGACTTGGGCTGGACTTCCACGCCTTCGACCGATTACGATGGAGATGGTTGCCAGGACAATTCTGAAGATGACGACAAAGACAACGACGGCGTCGATGATGATGACGATGACTGCGCTACAGGAAGTCTGAATTGGATTTCCTCCAGCACAACCGATAACGACGGTGATGGCTGTGAAGACGCTGGCGAGGATGGCGATGATGACAACGATGGCATCCTCGATGGCAGTGACGAATGCCCGGCTGGTGATGTCGGATGGTCACCCAGTTCCACAACGGATTATGACAGCGATGGTTGCCGTGATGCGGGTGAAGACACTGATGATGACAACGATGGTGTGGCAGACGGCTCTGATTTGTGCGAAAAAGGTCTGCTCAATTGGGTCTCAAATCCGACCACGGATGTCGACGGTGATGGTTGCCATGATGCAGTGGAAGATTCCGATGATGACAACGACGGAACTTCCGATTCAAGCGATAATTGCCCAGTTGATGCAAATGCCAATCAAAATAACTACGATTTCGATTCTCTTGGGGATGTATGTGATCCAGATGACGACAACGATGGTGTTGACGACGTTGATGACAATTGTGAAAAAGGTGCTCAGCAATGGCTTTCATCCGCTGCGAATGATTACGATTCCGACGGGTGTCATGACAGCACTGAAGACAATGATGATGACAATGATGGCATCAATGACTC
>Ga0102817_1000611_pt1 | contig 9941 bp, 13 predicted proteins | sample ColrivemetaGS555_FD_78193 | JGI IMG/M metagenome (GOLD analysis project Ga0102817, IMG submission 78193) | Estuarine microbial communities from the Columbia River estuary - Ebb tide non-ETM metaG S.555 | ecosystem: Environmental > Aquatic > Marine > Intertidal zone > Estuary | place: USA...
GATTACCTAAAGTGTCTCCTGAAAGAGCACGTTGACCTACAGCTACATTAAAATCTGCATCAGTTAAAGCGTCACCCGCAGCTTGTCCTATGATGGTGTTTTGAACGCCAGCAGTAATCGCAGTACCTGCTTCATCACCTACGACAACATTATAATTACCACCGCTTGTGATGCTGTTACCTGCATTGACGCCTGCGCGGAAGTTGCTTGTGCCTGCTGATGCAGTAATTAAGTCTGCTCCTGCTGCAAGAGTTACGTCTGCCTCAGGCTTCAACCCTAGCTCAACAACGGCACCCGCTGCGTTCTCTGTGTACAGCCGTCCGTTTTCTGTGTCTACTGCCAGCTCACCTCTTACTATGTCGGAGGCTGCGGGTGCATCTGATCCAAATTTAGTTACAATTGTTGTAGCCATTATTTAATTCCTTTAGTAAGTTCCGCCTGCGAGCGTACCAGTTGTTATTTTGTCTGCGTTTAGTGTTGAAGTTGACTGTAGAGCCGAAGCAGCTAGTGTTCCTTGGGCTGCTGTGGCGTAAGCTGAAGCAGCAGTAGTTGCTACTGTGCCTAATCCTAAGGTAGTCCTAGCTGCTGCTGCATCTGCATCGTCAACCAGAGTACCACCAAAAGTTGATACGGCAGAAGCTGCCAAAGCTGCATCCGCAGTGTTTCCCTGTGCTGCTGTAGCGTAAGCACTGGCTGCTGTGGTTGCTGCTGTCCCTAATCCTAAGGTAGTCCTAGCTGCTGCTGCGTTCGCGTCGTCAATTAAAGACGCACCGTAAGTAGAAACTGTTGATGCTACCAAAGCTGCATCTGCCTTAGAACCTTGGGCTGCTGTAGCGTAAGCACTGGCTGCTGTGGTTGCTACTGTGCCTAATCCTAAGGTAGTCCTAGCTGCTGCTGCATCTGCATCATCTACTAAGGTTCCACCAAAGGTTGAGACTGCTGACGCTGCTAAAGCTGCATCTGCGGTAGAACCTTGGGCTGCTGTGGCATAAGCAGAAGCAGCAGTCGTAGCTACTGTTCCTAAACCTAAGTTAGTTCTAGCAGTCGCTGCATTGGCTAAGTCGGATAAGTTGTTGGCTTTAAGTGCAGCAGAGCTTAAGGCATTCGACGCATCCGTGGCGCTTCCTGCCGCTGCTGTTGCGCTGTTAGACGATGCTGTTGCGCTTGACGCTGCCGCTGTTGCACTGTTAGATGCGTTGGTTGCGGAGGTTGAAGCGTTGGACGCTGATGTAGAAGCACCGCTTGCAGAAGACGCAGACGCTGTAGCAGAGTTGCCAGCATTAGTTTCAGATGTTGCTGCGCTAGTTGCACTTGAACTTGCCTCGTTTGCTTTAGTTGAAGCAGTCGCCGCATCGGTCCCAACTTGAGACGCAGTAGCGTCCGTAGTCGCGTCACCAGTACCCCCAGTACCTCTAAAGATACCCATAGACTGCTCCAGCTAAAGAAAACAAAAAAAGAAAAAGGGGGCCTAAGCGACCCCCGTAGAGTTCATTACGCAGAAGGTACTGCGAGAACGAAACCAGCTTCAGGACGATACACCTGAACACCGTACAGACAATCAGCCGTGTACAGAGTTGACAAGTATTCCTGCTTGTACTGGGTTTGTGAACGTACTGACTGCTGCTCTGCAAGGACGATAGCGTCTTTGTGGAACAAAAGTGCTGCACGAGTGTCTACAGAAGCTGCTGAGTTTGCGGCAGCAGTTTCGATAGTAGCACAGTTAGCAGATACATAAACATCTACGCCGTACAAGTTACCGATAAGCCCAGACTGAACTGCCTGACCGCCTACGAAGTCAGAAGACACGTAACGATCAATACCCATAATTGCATTTCGAGTAGCTGGTGGGATAATAAGTACGCGACTTTCCATCGGTACGTTATTGTCGTCCATCTTCTGAATCATATCACGGAAGAATCGATCAGTAAACTCATCTCCAGCAACACCATCAATAGTGTCGTCTGTGTACTGAGTCGTTGTGTTATTGGTGTTCATGAAACAGCCAGTGTGCTGGTAGTCCGTAGGAGCTACAGCAGAAGCAAACACAATTGCACCACCATCACCAAAACCAGTACCACAAGAGTGGAGGTCTGTGTCAATTTTGGTAGCCAGAGCGTAACCAGCGTCTTCAGTGTAAAACTGACGTAAGCTGTTTAAAGCCTGTACTTCAACGATGTCTTCGATGAGACGTGAGTACTCAAAGTGTCGATCAATGTCGATAGTGAGTTCGCCTTCGGTGTTAGCAATGATAGTAACTGCCGTATCAGCAGCCTTAGCATTTGCATCGCCACGTACGGGCTTAGGGATGTGAAGCTTGTCGCCCTTCTTGCCACTCATAGAGAGTTTCTTTACAAGGGGAGCCAACTTCAGGTTCTTTTGGTAAGCAGCAACAATTTCATCACTCCAGATTTCTGGAATAAAAGTAGCTGCCTCTGTTTTTGCGGTATTACCGCCTGCGCCGGGATAGGTTGCAGTAGCCATGTTAATCTCCTAATAGATTATTTTACTCGACCCTCCGCGTATGCTTTAAAGATTTCCTCTGATAAAGCTTGATAACGCTCTGGGTCTGTTTTCATTAGTTTAATAATGTCGGCCCTACGATATACTTTTCTACGACTAGCCTCACCGCTACCCTGCATGTTACCCGTATTAGCTGCCTTAATTTGTTGCTTACGTGCCTGTTTCTCAACCTTCACGGTTTGTTCTGCTACTGTCTTACGCTCTTTCCAGAGTGAAAACAGCTCATCAGCAGCTTCAGCATTAAATTGTTGGTCAGCTTCTACGAACAACTGAGTCCTAATCTTTGAAGCTTTAATCCACTCAGCAAACTTAGGGTCCTTAAGGATACCCTGCATGTCTGGATGCTTGTTATTAAGCACTGCCAGAGATGATTGTTTTTTGTAGTGAGTAGAGTACTCCTGCGCTTCTTTAATCTTAGGATGATTCTCAATAGCACGATTGACGGCTGCTTGAGGGTCCGTAAAATAGTCAATATCGTCTTCAGGCTCAACGTACTGTTGAGGTGCTGGTTGCTGCGGTTGACTGCCAATGTAGTCGTCCACAACCTTACGAAGTTCTCCTACTTCAGAGGATTGACGCCCTAGAAGCTTCTCAGCCTCTTGGTGCATCTGCACGACTTGTTCTAAAGACTTGCCTTGATATTTCTCTGGTACTGGAGGTTCTTCTTGAGGTTGCTCAACAAAGTCTTCTTGTTGAATCTCTTGTACTTCGTTTTCTTCGGTTTCTTCTACAGTTTCCTCTTCAGGCTGCGAATCTACCATTGTCGCTCTAGACATAATTAAACTCCGTGAACTTAGTCATTATGGAGATTGAGGTTTTCTACCTGCTTGTTCGTGTTCCTTTACCCACTTCATGTGTCTACCGGGGAAGTCCCCAGAGTGTCCATCAAGTATAAAAGGCGGGGCAGACAGCATTTTTGTAGCTCTTGCACCACATTCGCACCTACTCGGTGGGTCACAAGAGTTTACAAATTTTTCGTATACGTGTCCATTTTCACAACGGAAGTCGTATACCTTAATCATCTACTTCTTCTTCTTCTGCTTGCTCTCTGGACACTGTAATAGTGCTCTCCAGATTAATCACAGAAGCTAAGGCAGCAACTTGCCCCTTACGAAATAAGAAGTCTTCAGTGTCCTTGACTGTCTGAATGTCAGACAAGGTAACTGCATTATTAGAAAGCTCTTGAATGAGTTGTTTGAAACCTTCGTTATTGAAGAGTTCGTTGTAGTTGTTAAAGTAAGTTTCAAGCTCAGGCTTCATAAGTTCTCTTTAGTTGATACTATAGTTAATAGTATAGCATGTTTTTAGGCTAAAGTCAAGAAGTATTTAGTAGCCTTTCTTCATCGGTTTCTTCTTGGGCTTAGGCTTAGGTTTTGCTTTTGGTTTCATTGGTTTAGACCCGTACATCGTGGTTTTCTCCTTCGCTGTTTTAGAAAGTTCGTCGTAGTGGTACAACTTTTTAGAAGTAGCACCGTGAGAAGCACCTGAGTGTACCTCACCATTAGGCATCTTATGTGTGCCTCCTGTGTGCTTAGACCCATCTCTGAAGTAATGGGGGACTCCCTGAGCCATTATTTCTTTCTCCCTTTGGTTGTTTTGGCTGCTTGTTTAAAGGCTTTTGCACTGGGCGCACCTTTGGCACCCGGTTTACGCATCTTCTCCTTACTACCTGCTGCAATACGCTTACGTTTTGCGTGGATATTATCATATAGACCTGCCACTACCATTTCTCCTTGTTAGCCCAGTAGGCTGCTGACATCTTGCCTTTTGCAATGTTCTTTGCGTGACGAGCCTTAAATGACTTGCGTCTAGCTTTGTCTTTATCGGACTTAGGGGCAGAACCTGCACCACTAACTCCCTGCTGTCCAAACCTAATGGTTTTAACTTCGTCACCTTCTTTGGCAACTACTACGTGCGACTTAGTGGGGTGGCTAGGAGTCCTCTTTGGCTTGTTGTACCCGCTTACTCCCGCCCTTTCCAACCTTGGGTCCTTCTCCCTTGCCATTACTCCATTCCTCCATTTTGCGTTCTAATTCCTCTAGGCGGTTCCATTTGGGCTGGAGGTGCCGGTTGACTTGGTCTAGGAGTCCCATTAGTTCTTTGTCCGTTAACATTTTCTTTACCTTTTATTTGTCTTTCTTTTAGAAGAGTCTCTGCAACGCGCATACGTCTTTCAAACTCTTTGTCGTCTTGGTCGCCTTCACGCAAGTTTCTTGTAACTGCGCTAATACGATCAATCTCCAGCTCCATAGGCACTGCCTGAGCTTCAGCAGACAGCTTAGAAGCCCTTGCAGCAGACTCTTGAGCCTGGGCTGACAGAGCTGCTGTCTGAGACTGCTGGAACTGCATCTGTGCTTGCTGTGCTGCCTGTGCCGCTTGTTGTGCTTCTGGGTTAGGCTGCGTAGCTTTCTGCATAGCTGCAAGGAGTTCTTCACGGTTAGACAAGTTCATGTTGTCAATAATAGACTGAATCAAGGTATTGTACAATGGAGAGTCTTTTTCCATAGTCTGTAGTAGTTGTACAAGCTGAGTCACTTCGTACTCTCTAGCCATGATACCCAAAGTACTACTTGCGTTAAACTTGTAGTCAGAAACAGGGTAGTTCTCAGGGTCAAACTGCATGTAACGATAGGCAGCTTTCTTGACAAAAGGAATTAAGAAAGACTGCTGGAAGTTAATCAGAGTACGTTTATGCCTTTTAATAATAGCACCGAGAGACATACTAATGCCAGAAGCCGTAGCTTCTCCATTAACTGCACCCGAGAGTCCAGCAGAGTCAACCGCACCAGTAGCTTGTTGTACCATCTGCTGTAGAGCACCCGCCTGAGCAAAGGTAATTTGACTAACTTGGCCAAAGTTAAACGGCTGTAAAATTTCACGCGGGTCTCCACTGGTTAGAATCATCTTGCCCGGACGTACCTCTGGTTTAGCGCCTCTGGGTAACCTAGTAGCGTCTACAGCTAACATTGGGTGTATCGTAAGGCTCAGAGCGTCGATCCTAGCGCGTAACTCAGCGTCAAGGGCCTTCTGTGAGTTGTAACCTTTTTCACACACACCGCGACCCCAGAACCTAGAAGGGACCACGTCCCAAGGGAAGGCTACGATAGGTCTGTCCTGCATCATGTAAGGGTTAGCCTCAGCTTTCAACAAGATACCGCCATTGGCAACTACTACGACTGCTTCTACGTACTTTGATTTACTTTTGGAGTCTTCTAATAAGTCTACTTCGTCGTCACCCTCCTCGTCTTCGTCTTTAAAGGCGTTGTCAAGCAGTTCTCTAGGGACTAAGCCGTAGTACTTAGTTAGGCGTACTTTGTCGTCACTGTACATCGTTAAGTCTTGGTCAGGCTCTAAGTTAGAGTCAGGAGCAGCAGAACCTACCTGAACGTCCCTGTAGACCCCTTGTTCCTGTAGCATCTCTACCTGATGTAAGCTTACGAACTCGTCCACAGCCACGCCCATAGCGTCGTCTACGCTAGTTGCTACAGGGTCAATGAGGAAGTTCTGAGGCATCACAGGCTTAAGTTTTACCTTGACACGCTCAGTAATGTTGACACCGACAGCCGTTAAGTCACCGCCCATGATAGGTTGTGTAGCCGGGGCCATTTCCTTCATTTCTTCGATAACAATCTCGCCAATGCCTGTGCCAAACACTGCGGAATTAATTAGACACTCTGCTACTGCTTTACGGACCTTACAGTCCTCAAAGTCTTCCGTTAGTTTGTTTCTCAAGAACAACACGTCTTGACGCTCTGTGTCACCCATGTTGTCAGCTATGTCGAACCACTTGCCTCGACCAAAGGTGGCTTCCTCAAGTTCTGCTACGTTGGACTCTACTGCTTGCTGAAGAGCAGGGGCAATAATACGACTTCTCTCTGACTTACGCTCAGAGTCAGCGGGGTCCCAGATGCCTCTCCAGAGCCTGTAGTACTCATCAAAACGTGCTTCGTAGTTAGACTCGTAGTGGTCACGCCAGTCGTCACATTTAGTTATTACCCAGTCTTCGATAGTTTCTTCTATCATCAGGGGGTCTTGTTCAAATAGTTCTGTCATATTAGTATCCTGCTACTAGGTCTAAAATTTCATGCTCGTCAATTTCGTAGTCGTAGTCGTACGCCACGTGTGCAAGCTGGTCAATGTAAGCTAAAGCATCGACTAAGTCATCGTGAGTTAGTGGATCAGGGAACTGAAAGAGTTGGTCTAAGAACCTAGAGTTCCACTCTCCTTTCTTAAGTGTTATGAAGCCATTCTCAAAGCGCCCCTGTAGCGCCCACATGACCCTGTCAGTCTTCTTTTTATTTCCGTGGCTAAGTTCCTCGACCCTGAAGAACGTCCCGTGACGCTTCTGTAGGTCCATCAAAGGGGACATTACGGCCTGCTTTGCGATACCTTTCTCAATACCTACGCTAACTGGTTCGTAGTCACGCACTGCTTGGAAGATCTTGACCGCTGTTTCGTCTAAGGTCCACCTACCGTAGATAATGTTTTCCACAAACCAACCATTAGAATTAACTTTAGCTACAGCTATTGCTGTTTCGTCTAGCCTAGTGTTCTTTGTTCGCTTCTTGTTTACTTCTTCAAAACCCGCTAAGTCAACTGCAATGTAGTAGTCTCCCTCACCACTACTCTCTTCTCCGAACTTTACCCAGTCCTCTTTAAACATTTCTGACCCACGAGCTTCAAATGACGCCATAAATTCCTGACGAAACGCATAGCTCGACATAGACTTCTTAGCGGTGTCAATCTCATTTGGGTCCAATATTGGGTTGTCGTAGGAAGTAAAGTGCCATGCTTTGTAAGTCTCATCGTCACCTAGGTCTGCGTACTTATACAAGTCGTAGAAGTGGTTGCGACCCATAGGCGTACCTATGAACATAGCGCAGCCCTTTTGGTCAGCCAAGGCTGGTCTTAGGATCTGCTCGAATACATCAGGCTTCATGTCTGCGTACTCGTCCAACACTAGGAACTTAAGTGATACACCACGCATTGTCTCTGGTCTATCGGCCCCTTTGAGGCTTATGGTTGCACCGTTGACTAACTTAATCTGCAAGTTGTTAATGTGGCTACCCGAGATAACAGGGTTCCCTAGTTCCAACAAGGTCTGCCACATGATGTCACGTGCCTGTCCCTGTGTTGGCGCTACGTAGAACACGTGGCCTCTCTCGGCCTGCAAAGCGTTTACAATAAGCAGCCAAGCAGCGAGTCTGGACTTCCCTGTACGTCTACCTGCTGCTACAATCTTGAATCTAGTCTCGTCTGCCCAGACCTCTTGTTGCCAAGGTAGCAGCTCAATGTCTAAGTCAGTTGCCATTGCTTAAGTGTAGTTATTTAGGAAAGAAGGTTGGCTTATCAGATTAAAAGTAAAAGCTATTTCCATATTACCAGAGGATGCTGAGGCTTTGGCCTTTACTACTTCTCCCTGATGTAAAACAAATATAGGTGTTTCTGATTGACCACCTAAAACTTCTTTGTTGCCTGCTCCTATCGAAGTACCATCAAAGAAGTACAGTTGATCTACACCGGCACTGTTTTCCCACCAGAGGTCTAGGCTGTTTGTGCTGCCCCCGTGGTTCGCTACAAAAACATAACTGATGTGTAATATGTATCCATTAGGAACAGTGAGAACTGTTGTCTCAGTATCGTTAGTTAGTGTCTTGTGCTGTGTAAAAAACATTAGGAATATACCCACATTACAGGGGTAGTACCACGTGTATCCACATGCACAAAGGTCTTAGCAATGCCTATGCCCGTGAAGCCAAGGGCTAAAGCCTGCTTAACTATGGCGTACCTACGGGATGCACTGGTGGCTTTGATGTCTGCTGCGATGCCTTGGGCATGGGTCCCCGGAACTTCCTTAGAAGACTCTATAGGATGCTCTATGGGGTGTCTATAACCGCTTGTTATGACAAACGGGAACCCACACCCAGCACGTAAACGATCAAGCTTTTGTAGGAACTCCGGTTCCATCTTGTTCTCACCAGTGACTTGGCAGTTGAACTCATCTAATGTAAAGTACTTAAGACTCACTCACTACTTCTCCTTCGATAATGCCACTGTCGTTTACGTCTACAGTACCAACACCAGTGATGTTGATCTGTATGGCGTTTCTACCACCGTCCTTCACTACTTCTCGCTCAAATGCACTTACGGGCAACATACGGTCCATAATTAGCTTCCAAGCAGAAGCCTGATTCTTATGGTCGTGGTCCAAAGCAGCATCAAAGATAGTCTCAAGGACCTTTTTAGACTTAGGTGAAGCCAGCATACGAGCTTTGTACTCGTTTATAATCGCAGCGTCACCCTTGGGTCTACCCACTTTACCCTTGTTACCGGGTTTTAAAGCAGCTACTTCTGACTTACGGGGTCTGCCACGGCCTCTTTTTTTAACTTCAGAAGGCTCATCGGTCATAACACAAATTGTCCCTAATTACAACAATAGTATAACATAAGTTTACACGTAAGTCAAGCTATTTATGGCTTAGTAGTAGCAGTAGTAGTAACACGAGTTAGATCATGGGCTTACATGTGTTTAAATAAGGGCTATTTTTCCTAGTTTTCACCTTTTTTGTGCCTGAGTGGCTACTACAATTTTTAACACATGTCAAGTCCCTCCCCGGGGGTCAACTCGTGCATACTTTTGCCGTGTTGTCAAGGGTTTTCTTGTGTAGCAACATTCGTGCCAACATTAGCAGCGCCCAGAGTTGGCACGAGTCTTGCTAGTGTAGCAACATCTGTGCCATGTCCAGAGTTGGCATGGGTTTTGCAGGGGTGCAACATCTGTGCCAACACGAGGCGCGCCTAAAGTTGGCACGAGTCTTGCATGGTGTGCAACATGTGTGCCAGTGTGCATGTTGGCATGGGGTTTGCATGGGGAAAACTGGGGTTGACAAGTGTGTAAGCTTATGTTGGACCCTCTAGAGTCTCTAGCGCCTAGCACAACACGAGGCACAACACAAGCACAACACGAGAACAGCACGAGAAAATAAAAGTAAAATAAAGTTTAAAAAGGTGTTGACACAAGAACAAAAGGCGATATAATAGGCTCAACAACAACGCAAACACACATACACACACGGAGTGACACACATGGCAAAAATCAGCAAGAAAGCAGCAGCATCAATAGCGACCCTAGTAGACTGTGCTAGATGGGCAGGCGAGCGTAAAGAAAGAGCATTAAGAGACGACGAGAGTTTTTATAACTTCTGGGATGCTTCAGTAGATGAGGCTATATTTATCATTGAATTGGCCGATACGTACGGCATTAAGCTTGCATTGCTGGACCACATGAGGGGGAATGTAGACTTTTATAAAGCCAAATTGTCAGGGTTTAGACCTCACGAGCGTACTTAAACCCACTGACGAGCTTGCGAGATTCAAGCGAAACGCCTATACTGGGCGTCTGGGTACACACAACAACACAA
>Ga0102817_1000625_pt1 | contig 9805 bp, 6 predicted proteins | sample ColrivemetaGS555_FD_78193 | JGI IMG/M metagenome (GOLD analysis project Ga0102817, IMG submission 78193) | Estuarine microbial communities from the Columbia River estuary - Ebb tide non-ETM metaG S.555 | ecosystem: Environmental > Aquatic > Marine > Intertidal zone > Estuary | place: USA: Columbia...
AGGAAAAAACCTATTTGGTTATTAAGTAACTAGTTAGTATATTTGCACGGAAAATGACCAAAAACGAAGAAGAAGGGGACGATAAGTCCCCTCTTTTTATATCTTGAGGTATATGGATCAAAAATTAGTAACAAAATTAGTTCATGAAGCGATTTCTGAAAACGAATCCTTATTTCTGATTGAATTATCTTTTTTGACAGGCAATAGAATCAAGATTGTTGTAGACGGAGATAATGGAGTTTCTATCAAAGAATGTATGCGTATCAGTAGGCATGTAGAGCACAACCTAGATAGGGAGGAAGAGGATTTTGGTTTAGAAGTTACTTCTCCAGATATTTCTCATCCGTTAACTGTTAGGAGACAATATCTTAAAAATATCAATAGAGTTTTAAAGGTCAAAACTGAAGATCAAGAGTTAGAAGGTACATTGATTAGTGCCGATGAGAAAGAAATTTCTCTTAGATGGAAAACTAGAGAGCCTAAACCTATAGGTAAAGGAAAAATAACTGTAGAGAAAAATGCTTCAATAGCATTTAGCAGTATAACAGAAGCAAAAGTGAAGATTACATTTTAAGAATAATATGCAATGGAGAATATAGCATTAATAGATTCGTTTTCAGAATTCAAAGACATGAAGAGTATAGACAGGGTAACACTCATGTCTATTTTAGAAGAAGTATTTAGAGCTGCACTTAAACGTAAGTTTGGGTCAGATGATAATTTTGATATCATTATTAATCCTGATAAAGGGGATTTAGAGATTTGGAGAAATAGAATTGTTGTAGCTGATAATGAGGTAGAAGATGATAATGAAGAGATTGAAATATCAGCAGCTAGAAAAATTGAACCTGATTTTGAAATTGGAGAGGATGTTTCAGAAGAAGTTAAATTATTTGACTTAGGAAGAAGAGCTATTTTAGCATTGCGTCAAAACTTGATTTCAAAAATTCAAGAACACGACAGTACAAACATATTTAAACACTTCAAAGAATTAGAGGGAGATATCTACAGCGCTGAAGTTCATCATATCCGTCACAATGCAATTATTTTATTAGATGATGATGGTAATGAAATTGTATTACCAAAAAGTGAGCAAATTCGATCAGACTTTTTTAGAAAAGGAGATTCTGTAAGAGGAGTAATTAAAACGGTAGAATTAAGAGGAAATAAGCCTGCTATTATTTTATCAAGAACTTCACCAGATTTCTTAGTGAAGTTATTCGAGCAAGAAATTCCAGAAGTTTTTGATGGATTAATAACGGTAGAGAGAGTAGCTAGGATTCCTGGAGAAAAAGCAAAAGTTGCAGTAGATTCTTACGATGATAGAATTGACCCTGTTGGTGCTTGTGTTGGGATGAAAGGTTCTAGGATTCATGGAATTGTTAGAGAGCTTGGAAACGAAAACATAGATGTAATCAATCACACAAAAAACGAACAACTTTTTATATCAAGAGCTTTAAGCCCAGCGAAAGTTGTTTCTATGGAAATAGAAGAGTATGAAGAGGAGAAAAATGGAAAAAAAGGACGTGTAAATGTCTTTTTGAAGCCTGAAGAAGTATCAAAAGCAATTGGTAAAGGCGGTGTGAATATTCGTTTGGCTAGTGAGCTTACCAAATATGATATAGATGTTCAAAGAGAAGGATTAGAGGAAGAAGATGTAGAATTAACAGAATTTAGAGACGAAATTGAAGCTTGGATTATCCAAGAATTCAAAAATATTGGTCTAGATACAGCAAAGAGCGTGTTAGATGCATCTGTTGAAGAACTTCTCAAGAGAACAGATTTAGAGGAAGAAACAATACTAGATGTTCAACGAATTCTGAAAGAAGAGTTTGAAGAATAACATTCAATAAAAAATAATACTTTTACAAATAAAAGGTTAACAAGAGCATATGTCGGAAAGTAGAACAGTGAGACTTAATAAGGTGCTAAGAGAATTAAATATTTCTCTTGATAGGGCTGTAGAGTATCTTGCAAAAAACGGTCATCAGATCGAAGCAAGACCAACTACAAAAATATCAAGTGAAATTTATCAGGTACTACAAGACGGTTTTGAAACAGATGCTAACAAAAAAGCTGCATCTAAGGAAGTAGGTGAAGAAAAACGAAAAGAGAAAGAAGCAATTAGGCTTGAATTAGAAGCAAAGATTGAGAAAAAGAGGTTAGAGGATGAAAAGAAAGAAGAAGTTTTAAGAGCCAAAGCAGAGAAGTTACAAATTAAAACTGTTGGTAAGATAGATATTGAAGCAAAAAAAGCTGAAGTTATAAGTGAGCCTGTAGTTGACCAAAAAATAGAAAGTAAGGAAGAGGAGAAGGAAGCTATTCTACCCGCCAATGATACTCAAGAAAAAGAGGTAAAGCAAGCTCCCAAAGAAACTGATAAAAAACCATCGGAACCTTCAGAGCAAAAAGAAGTTATTACAGATAATGTTCAAGATTTAGAGCCAGAAAAAGAGGTTGTTTCGGAGAAAACTGAACAGGCTGAGTCATCAGAACCTTCTGAGCAATCAGAAACTATAAAGACTCAATACAAAAAACTGAATGGTCCTAAGTTAACAGGCAAAAAAATTGATCTTAAGCAATTCGAAAAGGTTAAGAAAAAACCAGAAGATAAATCAAAAACACCTGCTAAAAACGATGCTTCCAAAAGAAAAAGAAAAAGGATTAGCAAACCAGGCGCACCTGGTCAAGGTAATCAAAATAGGACATCAGGAGTAGGAAGACCAGGCGGATCTAGACCTGGATCAAACAGACCAGGAGGATCTAGAGGTGGAAATGCTCAAAGAAGACCTGCACCTGTTAAAAGAGAACTTACAGAAGCAGAAGTACAAAAACAGGTTAGAGAAACCTTGGAAAAACTTCAAGGGAAATCTTCAAAAGGAAAAGGAGCAAAATACAGAAGAAATAAAAGAGATGCTCACAAAGAACTCTCTGATGCCGAAACTGAAGCACAAGTTTTAGGGTCCAAAGTATTAAAAGTTACAGAGTTTGTTACCGTAAGTGAAGTTGCTACCATGATGGAAGTTGCTGTTACAGAAATCATCTCTGCATGTATGATGCTTGGAATGATGGTTACTATGAACCAACGTTTAGATGCCGAAACTTTAAAAATAGTAGCAGAGGAATTTGATCATACTGTCGAATTTGTTGGTGCAGAAGTAGAGGAATCTATCGAAGAGGTTATAGATAAACCAGAAGATTTAATTGGTCGTGCGCCAATTATAACTGTGATGGGGCATGTAGATCATGGTAAAACATCATTATTAGATTACATCAGAAAAGCAAATGTTATTGAAGGTGAATCAGGTGGTATTACTCAGCACATTGGAGCATATTCGGTTAGTGTAGGAGATCAAAAAATAGCTTTCCTAGATACACCAGGACACGAGGCCTTTACGGCCATGCGTGCACGTGGTGCCCAAGTTACCGATTTGGTTATTATTGTAGCTGCTGCTGATGATGATGTGATGCCTCAAACAAAAGAAGCAATATCTCACGCGCAAGCTGCTGGTGTTCCAATCATATTTGCAATCAATAAGATAGACAAACCCAATGCCAACCCAGATAATGTAAAAACTCAATTATCTTCCATGAATTTACTCATAGAAGAATGGGGAGGTAGTATTCAGTCACAAGATATTTCTGCAAAAACAGGTGAAGGAATTCCTGAATTATTAGAAAAAGTATTGTTAGAGGCTGAAATTTTAGAATTAAAATCTAACCCAAATAAAAATGCTGTTGGAGCTGTAGTGGAAGCTCAATTAGATAAAGGTAGAGGTTATGTAACAACCATACTTGTACAAGCAGGAACCTTAAAAATTGGAGACTATATCCTAGCAGGAAAGAACAGTGGAAAGGTAAAGGCAATGTTTGATGATAAAGGGAACAATGTAGATCAGGCAGGTCCATCCACTCCAGTTTCTATTTTAGGTTTAGATGGAGCTCCTCAAGCTGGTGATAAATTCAATGTATTTGATGATGAGCGAGAGGCAAAACAAATAGCTTCTAAAAGATCTCAATTACAAAGAGAACAATCTGTTAGAACTCAGAAAACATTAACCTTAGATGAAATTGGAAGACGTATAGCTTTAGGAGATTTTAAAGAATTAAACATCATACTAAAAGGAGATGTAGATGGTTCTGTAGAAGCGCTTACAGATTCTTTCCAGAAATTATCTACTGAAGAAATCCAAGTAAATATTTTACATAAAGGTGTTGGAGCTATTACAGAATCAGACGTTTTATTAGCAACAGCATCAGATGCTATTATCGTAGGATTTAATGTTCGTCCTCAATCCAATGCTAGAGTAATTGCAGATAGAGAAGAAGTAGATATTAGAACCTATTCTATTATTTACGATGCAATTAATGACCTTAAAGACGCAATGGAAGGTATGTTATCTCCAGAGATGAAAGAAGAGGTAACAGGTACTGTAGAAATTAGAGAAGTATACAAAATTTCTAAAGTTGGAAATATTGCTGGTTGTATGGTGATGAACGGTAAAATCTTTAGAAATTCTAAAATTAGAATTATTCGTGATGGAATTGTTGTTCATGATGGAGAATTAACTTCTTTGAAACGATTTAAAGATGATGTAAAAGAAGTTGCAAAAGGATATGATTGTGGTCTTCAGATTAAAAATTATAATGACATCTCTGAAGGAGATTCTATAGAGGCTTATCAAGAAGTAGCAGTCAAGAAAAAATTGAAATAATTTTTAAAAAAATGCCTTGTAAAATTAAATCACAAGGCATTTTTTTGATATGAATACCAACTAACTATTTACCTAGCGGAATTACAATAGCACTTCCATATTTTCTCTTCAAATCTAATAGTGCTCTATCAGCTTCAAGTTTAGTTTTGTAAAACCCAACTTGTATTTTCCATTCTGGTTGCCTGTATAAAAGATATGTTTTAATTTCTGGGAAATCAATTTTAAATTTCGTTTCAGTTTTTTTAGCTTCTGTCTCTAAGCCGTTATACAACTGAATTCTAAATCCATACCCAAACTCTTTATTAAAACTTCTTTTTTTTGAAATAAGTTCATTAATGAGCACACTATCTGGTTTTATAGATTGAGAATAGATAGTTTGAGAAGTTAAAAAACCCACAAAAAAAAGACAACTAATTATTACTGTTTTTTTCATAAAAAAAGACTTACTACAAAGTTAACAACTTCAATATAAATATATTTCAAAATTACCTTATTTAGAACAAATATAAATTAATATTTAACAGCTCTTTAGCATTTCAAAATTTACATATATGTAGTACTTTTGTGCTTCTAATTAAGAGCGGTTTTTTGAGCCAAATTTTAGTTAGAATTACAGTAATTTGATACTAAATAAATAGTTTGTGAATATGAAAAGTGTATATCTACACAAAAGACTAACCACCCTAATTCTTAAGAGTTTTACATTTCTATTATTATTTTCTTTAAGTTTTTCAGCTATGGCACAAGATGTTGTAGATGTTGCTCGTCAAAAAGAGGGTAGAAAATTATATAATAACCTTTGTGCTTCTTGCCATAAGTTAGATAGAAAACTCATTGGTCCTGCTCTTGCAGGTGTTACAGAAAGAAGAGAGAATGATTGGTTGAAAGCATGGATAAAAAACAATGCAGCTCTTAGAGCCTCAGGAGATAGAGATGCTATTGCTATTTTTAATGAATACAATGGAAGTGTCATGTCTGCTTTTCCTCAGCTGTCAGATACTCAGATAGATGACATACTCTATTATACAGAGGTAGGTAATCCAAAACCTGTTCTTGCTCCAGGGGCAGTTGTTTCTCAAGGTGGTCAAAACGAAGCTCCAGAATGGTTAATTCTCATTCTAGCAGCAATTATTGTTTCTGCTTTTTTAATAATCGCAGCACTTTTAAAAACAATTAGTGAGTTACAGGGTGCTCCAAAAACTCCAGGCCCATTAGGTTCTTTAAAAGAAGTTTGGGCAGGCATTCAGCAAAATACATTTTTACATGTAGTAGGAGTAATATTTTTATTGTTAACATCCGCATATTTAGGATTTGGAACGTTATTTAGCATAGGCGTAGATCAAGGTTATCAACCAGTTCAGCCAATAGCCTTTTCACACAAAATTCATGCCGGAGAAAATAAAGTTGATTGTCAATATTGTCACTCTTCAGCTAAACATAGTAAGCACTCTGGAATACCATCAGTAAATGTATGTATGAATTGTCATAAAAATATTGCAGAAGTTGCTGAGGGAACTGAGGTTGAATACAACGGTGTGATTTTAAGAAAGAATGAATTAGATAAGGAGATACAAAAGATATATGACGCCGCAGGATGGGATGCAGAAAACCTAGAATACACAGGTGAAACAAAGCCTATCAAATGGATTCGTATACACAATTTACCTGATCACGTTAATTTTGTTCATGCTCAACACGTAACTGTTGCAGGTGTAGATTGTAAGCAATGTCACGGACCAGTAGAGGAGATGGATGAGATGTATCAGTACTCGCCACTTACTATGGGATGGTGTATTGACTGTCACAGAGAGACGAATGTAGATTTAAAAGGAAATCCTTATTACGAAAAAATTCACAAGCAATTAGCAGAGAAGTATGGTACCAAAGAAGTAACCATTGCTCAACTAGGTGGGTTAGAATGTGGTAAATGTCATCATTAATAATTAAGAAGATAAATTCTATATAAATGGCTTCAAACAAAAAATACTGGCAAAGTGTTGAGGAACTTAAAGATAGTTCTATTGTTGAAACGCTAAGTAAAAATGAATTTGTAGAAGAAATTCCTACAGATGAATTTTTAGGAGATAAGAAAACATTAGAAAACTCATCTACATCAAGAAGAGATTTCTTAAAGTATGTTGGATTTACAACTGCAGCTGCAACTCTTGCAGCTTGTGAAGGACCGGTTAAGAAATCAATCCCATATGTTGTAAAACCAGATGATACTATCTTGGGTGTTGCAGATTGGTATGCAAGTACAATTGCCGATGGATTTGATTTTGCAAATGTTTTAGTAAAAACACGTGAAGGTCGTCCTATCTTAATCATGCCGAATAAAGATGCTAACGGAACTACTAATGCTAGAGTTCAGGCATCAGTTTTGTCATTGTATGACGAACAACTAAGATTAAAAGAACCACGAAAAGGAGAAAATACCATTTCTTGGGATACTGCTCACAACGAAATAGGAGCAACCTTAAATCGATTAAAAGAAGCAAATGAACCAGTAGTTTTACTAACAGGAACATTAGCAAGCCCATCTACAGAACAACTTATTTCAGATTTTACAGCTGCATTTCCAAATATAAAGCATGTTACTTATGATGCTATTTCAGAAAGTGGGACAGCAGATGCCTTTGAAGAAATGTTTGGTGAAAGAGCAGTTCCAAATTATCATTTTGACAAAGCACATACTATTGTTTCTTTTGGAGCAGACTTTATTGGTGATTGGCAAGGAGGGTTTGAAAAAGGGTATGCTGCTAGCAGAAACCCAGATTCAGGACATATGTCTTATCTAGTTCAGTTTGAGGCAAACATGTCTTTAACTGGGGCCAATGCAGACAAACGTGTGGTTACAAAACCGTCTGATCAAGTATTTGCTTTAATTAATCTATACAACACAATTACCGGAGCTAGTTTACCATCAAAAGCAACTCCAGTAGATGCACATATCAAAGAAGTAGCTAAAGCTTTAAAGAAGTCTGGTTCTCACGGAGTTGTGGTGTCAGGTTCTTCAGATAAAAATGCACAGCTAATTGCTTTTGCTATCAATGATGCTCTAAAAAGTATTGTATTTGATGCAGCTAATCCATTGCATATTAGAAAAGGAAACGAAACAGAACTAGCTCAAGTTGTTGCCAACATGAAAGCTGGTAAAGTAAAAGGATTACTTACTTATAATGTAGACCCTGTATATAATTTATCTGTAGGTTCAGAATTTGCTGAGTCATTAAAAAAATTAGAGCTATCAGTAGCCATGTCAATTCAAAATGACGCTACCGCAAACTCTACTCAATACACATTGCCAATAACTCATTTCCTTGAGTCATGGGGAGATGTTATGATGACAAAAGGAAATTATGGATTAGTACAGCCTACTATTCAAAAATTATTTAATACAGCTCAATTTCAAGAAGTATTATTAAAATGGTCAGGTAATTCAATTTCTTATCATGATTATTTAAAAGGATATTGGTCATCAAACATCTTAGATGGAAGTTCATGGAATCAAGCATTACACGACGGATTCTTCACAAAAGAAGTTTCAAATAAAGTTTCAAAGAATTCAATTTCAATAGATTCAGTAGCTACTGATTTAGTTAAAGCAACTAAAGCGTCAGCTTTTGAATTAACCTTATTCTCATCAATAGCCTTAGGAGATGGAAAACAAGCAAACAATCCTTGGTTGCAAGAATTTCCAGATCCAATTACAAGAGCTGCTTGGGATAACTATGTAACTATTTCTATTGCAGATGCTAGAGAACTAGGCTTTACAAACCCAGTAAAAGATAATGGAGCAATCAATGGTAATTATGCTACCATTACTGTTAATGGTGTTTCTTTAGAAAATATCCCAGTAATGATTCAACCAGGTCAGGCATCTGGTTCTTTAGGGTTGGCTCTAGGATATGGTAGAAAAACCAATTTGAAAGAAGATATGCAAGTAGGTGTTAATGCTTACAAGCTTTACTCAAAAGCTAATAATGTTCAATTTGGTGTTACTATTGAGAAAACCTCCGGAGCTGTTCATGAGTTTGCTTGCACACAAGTGCAAAAAACAATTGCTGGTAGACATGATATTTTAAAAGAAACTACTTTAAAAGATTATAAAAACATAGACCCTAAAGATCATAAAAATGGCTGGAATGTGCCAGCAATGGTTTCTTATGATCACCAAGAAGTTGAAGCAAAGTCAATAGACTTGTGGGAAGAGCATAACAGAGAAATAGGACATCATTTCAACTTGTCTATAGATTTAACTTCCTGTACAGGTTGTGGATCTTGTGTTGTTGCATGTCATGCAGAGAACAATGTTCCAGTTGTAGGGAAAAACGAAGTTAGAGTAGGTAGAGATATGCATTGGTTGCGTATAGATCGTTACTATTCTTCAGGTGTAGAAGAGAAGTTTAATGAAGCATACAATAAAGAGCCAAATTCACAGTCTATAAGAGAGTTTGCAAAGGATAGTTTAGGTCTAGGCGATGCAGATATGTATGCAGCTTTAGAAACTGAAGCAGAGAATCCTCAAGTTGCCTTTCAGCCAATGATGTGCCAGCACTGTAATCATGCTCCATGTGAGACGGTTTGTCCAGTTGCTGCAACAACACATGGTCGTCAAGGTCAAAACCAAATGACCTATAATAGATGTGTAGGAACTAGATATTGTGCAAACAATTGTCCTTACAGAGTTCGTCGTTTTAATTGGTTTAACTATTCAGATAACAACGAGTTTGATTTTAATATGAATAGTGATTACGGAAAAATGGTTTTAAATCCAGACGTAGTTGTTCGTTCAAGAGGAGTCATGGAAAAGTGTTCTATGTGTATTCAAATGACACAAGCAACTATTTTAAAAGCTAAGAAAGAAGGAAGAAAAGTAGCTACTGGAGAATTTTCAACAGCTTGTTCAGATGCGTGTACAACAGGAGCATTAGCTTTTGGAGACGTAAATAATGAAGAAGAAGAGGTTGTAAAATTAGCAGCAGATAAAAGAGCATATCACGTATTAGATTATCTACAAACAAAACCAAATGTAGTGTATCAAGTGAAAGTAAGAAATACAAACGAAGCGTAATTAAAATTTAAGATAT
>Ga0102817_1000631_pt1 | contig 9721 bp, 15 predicted proteins | sample ColrivemetaGS555_FD_78193 | JGI IMG/M metagenome (GOLD analysis project Ga0102817, IMG submission 78193) | Estuarine microbial communities from the Columbia River estuary - Ebb tide non-ETM metaG S.555 | ecosystem: Environmental > Aquatic > Marine > Intertidal zone > Estuary | place: USA...
TAAATCAGGTAAGTATAAAAGATCTAGTAAATCAAACGTAAAAGGTGCTCGTAAGAAAGGAGCTACATTACGTGACTGGTTTGAAAAAGAAAACTGGGTAAACGTAAGAACAGGTGAAGCCTGTGGAAAATAAAAGGAATAAATAAAATGGGCGTACCATACCCAAAGTTCCTGTAACCAAGAAAGGGCCCTCGTAATGAGAGCCCTTTTTTAGTATACAGATACGTGTATAGCATAATACTTATATGTATAGATTATTTAATTTTTTATACCTATTGGGAATTATATGTATAAAAAAGTCATAACTTTTAGCCTTTAGCCGTCACAAGCTAAGCAGTCTTCATTCATGGCTTTTGCAGCGATGTCTCCACGTAGAACAGATTCAGTTCTAGTGTAATACAAAGTTTTAACACCTTTTTTCCAAGCATCGAAATGAACTTTGTTTATCCATTTAGGAGTTGCTTCTGATGGAAAAGCTAAGTTTAAACTAACAGACTGATCTATGTACTGTTGGCGTAGACCAGCTTGGTTAACTAGCTCTAATTGATTTATCTCTTTAAAAGTTTTAAATATTTCTTTTAAAGGTATATCATGATCACCAATTAACACTTCGTCTAAAGCATCTATACCCTGTACTGATCCTCCATCTTTCAATATTTTACTCCACACTTCAGAGGTATTTAATCCAACATCTTCTAAGCATTGCTCTAATGTAGGATTTTTTCTAATGAAAGTACCTTTAGCTGATTGCTCTGTAAAAACGTTAGCTGCCCAAGGTTCAATACCAGGGCTTACGTTTCCTGAGAGTTTACTATTACTGACAGTAGGAGCAACGGCACGCAAATGAGTGTTGCGCATACCAGTACCAGAACACCAAAGAGGCTCGCCATAACTTTCAGCAAGATCCATAGAAGCTCTTTCACTTTCGATTTTAAGCTGCGAAAAAATCTTCCTAGTTTCAAACTGAGCAAGTAAACCTTCGAAAGGAATACCCTTTTCCTGCAGATAAGTGTGCCATCCGAGGACACCAAGTCCAAGGGCTCGTCCTTTTTGAGCAGAACGAATACTGTTTTCGAACCCTCTAAGGCCTTTGGCTCTTTGAATAAATTCCTCCATAACCCCATCAAGAAACCAAGTGGCGTCGTATATAAGATTAGTATCTTTCCATTCTTCATATTTAGCTAGATTTAATGATGATAAACAACATACAAAACTATGGCTCTCATCTGTATGTAGAGTTATCTCACTACAAATGTTAGTCATATGTACTTTTAATCCATTTTCTTTGTAAGCTGGCGGATTAACTTTGTTTGTGTTTCCTTTAAAGAGGATATAAGGCTCGCCAGTTGCTTTGCGCTTTTGTAACAACTTACCCCAGCGTTTTCTAGCATCAACATCTCCTGCTTCAAGTCTTCGCATGAACTTATCACCGATGACAGCGCATTGGTGTATATTAAGGGATTGTCTGTTAACATCTCCTTTTGGTTCTCTAATCTCGAGCCATTCTTCAAAATCACTGTGCTCAATATTGATATTAACACTTGCTGCACCTCTGCGGACTGAACCCTGATTAGTGGCAAGAATTGTTGAATCGTAGATCTTACAAAAAGGGACAACTCCGTCGCTTGTTCCATTACCTGTTATTTTAGCGCCAGCGGGTCTAATCTGATTTATACCAATACCAACTCCACCGCCGTGCTTAGCGAGTAGCATCATCTCTAAATTTTTACCACCAATATCCTGTATTGAATCTGCTACATCAATACCGAAACAGCTTATAGGTAAACCTCTATCCGTACCTGTATTTGATAATACTGGAGAAGCTAGGCAAAGCCAACCTTTCCATATGTAATCAAAAAACGTTTCTGCTAGTTCAGGTCTGGAAAGCCTACGAGCGACAGTGCTAGCAACACGACGGTAAGCATCACGAGGAGATTCACCGTCCAAAAGATAGCCGCCCCCGATGGTTTTTTTATACACTTCAGTATCTCCCCAATCAGGGAAATCTTTTCCTTTAATCCATTCATTATTCCACATATATTATTTAAAAAATAGCATGGCGTAAGCCATCATTACGTTTATGTTAACTATCACTAAGTTCCATTGTTTAGCTACAAACACTTGAGGCAAGGAGAATAATCCAGCCATAAAATATATAACTAAACCAGGAGTGTCTGGTAGCATATGAGGAGCGGTTACAAAAAAACCAGTCCCCATATACCCAAGTCTATTTGCTATCCTCTCTAAAGGAGTTAGCTTCCTCTGTTTTACCAGACTCTTCAATAGCTTTATTTTTAAGCTTTTCGATTGCTTCTTCATAATTTGGCATTAATTTAACCGTTTCTAATGTACCTACAGATAAGTCTTTTAGATACGCGTTTTCGTCTAGTAGTTGCTGAACAACTCTTATAAGTGCTTCTGTTTTCTTTTCTAATAAATCAACTCTACTTTGTTTTTGTCCTGTCATTTTTTATAATTTATTTGTTACCATATATCTTCGAAGTCTTCCCCTTCGTTTGCTTTTGAATAATCTGTTGGACGCATTGCGAAAAAATCAGTATGAGTAACCCCGCCGGTAAGATGGTAGAACCAATCAAGATTAGCTGCTGCTTTCTCGTCATAAGGAAAATACGATCCCAAGTCGACGTAACCGAGCTCCACAAGTTTTTCATTTGCACGTTTCTTTATAAAATGTTTTAAATCACTTGACTTAATACCTTCAATGTCACCCATTTCAAACATCTTGTCAATGTACTTTGCTTCTAACGCCACCATAGTCTCAGCAGCTTTGATTATATCTTCTCTACATAAACTTTGTAACTGCTTATCTTCCTCGCACATGTGTCTAAATAACTGACAACCCATTTTGCTATGTAGTGATTCATCTCTTACAGACCACTTCATTTGTTGACCTATACCTTTTAAAAGGTTTCTCATTTGAAAAGAATATAGTACAGCAAAAGCAGAGTAAAGACTAACACCTTCCGCAAAAGCACTAAATACAGCAAGAGAGCAACCAATACCGCGGCGATTACTTCCTTCGTATGCAACCAAGTTATCAAAACGCTTAGCCGTCGCAGGCTCGTGTAAGAAAGCTTCATAATCTTCAAGTCCTAATGTCTCATTTAAATAACTATAAGCTACTGCATGAATAGTTTCCTGTGATCCAAACATCATAGCCATTTGTTGAATCTCGTGTTTAGGAAACCATCCTACTACTTTCTGTGTCCAGTAATCTGATACTGCACATTCAGTTTGAGCAAAACCTAGTAATATATTACCTACTAAGCTTTTTTCTTTATCAGTTAACTTCTCGTTCCAGTCTTTAACATCTCCAGACATTGATATCTCTGTATGTAGCCAAAAGGCTTGTGCCTGCTTCATCCAACCTTCTGTAAAATACTCTGGATACTCAAAAGGTTTGTACGCTACGCGCTCATCAAACAACCCCATTATTTATCAACTTCAATTGCGACATCAATGAAAGGCAAATATATAACGTGCGTATTATACTTCTCTTCTTCATATGTCCTAAAACCAAATAAAACCCCTGGGTATAAACCTATAGATATAGCCCATCCTTTACTTTCATTAACTTCCATATACTTTTATATTGTATTTGTTATGTAACTCTACTAACTCTTTATAAATCATTTTGCCTCTAACATCAATAGTCCACTTTATCCATTTTTCTATTTGACGCTCAGCATATTTTTCCCTTGCTAATCTCTTTGCTTCGAAAGGATTATTCTTACTGTCTCGTCGCATTCTTTTTGGTTTTGTGGTTTGTACAGTGTCGTGTTAGGAAACTGTCTCATTACTAATTGTTTAAAAAGCTTCCAACGCATAGGGAAAGATTCGTTAGCTCTACCTTTTGTTTCTATTATAAAATCCTCACCAATAAAATCTGGTGTGTACTTTATAGGTAGTATGCGTTTACAGCCTCTGTTTTTATATTCTCCCTTACCATTGGCTTGTCTTTCATATACTTCGTTTTCAAAATGAAAACCACTTAACAACACAAATGTTTCACCCTCATATTTAGATTTAATTTTAGCTTTTCTCAAAGCCATATACATATATTTCTCCAAGCCAGAGGCAAAGTCGATACCATCATATGATACCTTCTTTGCTCTTACTGGTCCTCTTTTTTTAGACTTCCTTTTTTTAAACATAATCTTTTTAATTGTTTCCACCTAAGATAATGTCACCTGGATACATCCTTTGTGGTTTAGAATAATGTTCTCCTGTGTTACCGTTTTGCGCTACAACTTTCATACGTTCTTCATCTTCTTCAAAAGCGTGAGCATTACAAGGAGCTACAGGTTGAGAACGTCTAATCATAGCTTCTTCTATCTCATCAGATAAACAACGTTTAGCAGCTTCAATATAAAGCAATGCATCCATTAATTCTTCTTGTACATCAATTAGAAACCTGTTAAGATCTTTTTCTTGACCAACTATTTCTTCCATCATTGTAGCACCATACTTTTCTTGACCAACTAAACTACGTTGATCCATCTTTTTTAGTACAGCTAGTACAATTTCGTCTTTAGTATCTATCTTCATTTTAAACTTCTTTTTACAAATGTTCCATTAACCATTGATCCTTTTCGATTTTTAATCTCATCGTAAGCACTAGTCACGCAGTCTTCTATTTTCATTTGCTGCATGTGAGCTAGATTAGTAAGCACTACCATTATATCTCCGATAGCGTCTTGTGTTTCGGCTCTATCGTTTTCAAGTAATGCTTCTGCCAACTCGCCAACTTCTTCCATCAGCTTCATATATTGCGTTTTAGAATCACCCTTGTTATAAATACCTCTTACTTGAGCCCAGTCTCTTATCAAATCAAACACGTTGACTTCGTCTTCTTTGTAAAATTCTTCTTTGTTACTTAACTCAACTAGTTTTTTGTTATAAACAAAACACCTGTTAGAGTTGTACATAGAAGTAACAGCGTTGTTAAATAGATCTTTGTAATTGTCTTTAGTTACCTTGAATTTACCAAATGTAGTTTCCCATGTTAGACCTATAGAGTCTTCTAACCTATCTTTCAATTTGTTTAAAGGCATTGGAAACGTAGTTGTTTGTTCCGTTATATTTAGCTTCATTTCTTTATTGGATTTAATTAAATTTTTATAGCTTTGTCTGTCAACCTTATAGCCGTAAGACTTTTGAAGTTCTATTTCCATGTTAGATATTTTGTCAATATCGTCGCTAGTAAGTAGAACTTCGTATTCGTCTGGAGCATAACCCTGTTGCTCCGTAACCCTGCTATTAAGATTACGTGTTACACCTATCTTTTTACCTGGTATGTGATATAAATAATACATAGTTAAATTTTATCGTTATACAAATGTAAATTATGTGCGTGATGATAATACCAACCCGTCTCAATAGACAGCCTGTCTGCAACCATTTGTTGCAATGATGCAAATTGATACTGATCATTACAAAAACCGTACCAGAGATCATTAGAACGCATATAAACAGACATACAGAGCTTGTTGTCTACGATGCTAAATTGAACTGCATACGTGCAAGGCGTGTCATGGCTGTATTTGTTTATTTCCTTACCATCATATATGGATATAGCTGCTTGTCTACTATTAGGGTTTTTTCTAAGAGCATCAACAACTTTGTCTAATTGATCTTTACGTTGCCACTGATAACCATAGTTAGAATTAACAACGCCATCACTATCAGCCATACGTTTCCATATAGGAGGTATACTGCCGTTTAATTCACCTAGCTTGCTAATACTAGGATCACCAGATAAATACCAAGCCCATTCAGCTGCAGCATATTTTTGATTCCATTTTCTATACCTAGCTTTTATCTGTTTGTCAGATGGGTTGTGGATATAAAACCCTACGTTAAACAAAGCTTTAGTGTTATCAAAATCTACTCCTTTATTTTTGATCTTGATATACATATAATCAAAAGCCTCACTCGCTGTTTTAAAATTACTTTTTGTGCTTATCATAATAGTATCTGCAATATTCGTAATACTTCTCCCAAATAGTATCTTTTACGAAAGCTTTTGGGGATCTGTTAGTTACTCCGTTTATAGTTATTTCTATGCACCAACTACCTTCTCTTAGAGCTAGAGGCGATATGTATATATTATTTCTTATACACCATACGTTAGCCTCGTAGTCTTGTTTAGTTGGTTTGTACTCACCCATATTAAATGGGCTTCTTTTTGCCATTAATTAATTATTCTTTTAAACCACGCGTAGTTTTTTCTTTTATTTAAGTACGTCCACTTTCTTTGATTACTATAAGCTTCTCTCTCGAAAGAAATATTGTAATAAGCTTTCTTAAACGACTTATAAATTATAGATTTAACTAGCCACTCTAATACATACAACACGTAAAAAGGTATAACTAATAACTCTTGTTGTTGTTTGATATGTATAGACTCGTGGTTTACAATTCTCTTAGAGTTACCCTTTAAGTATTTTTCTCTCATAACAACAAATGGATATATGGTTATACCACCTACTTTCATGAATATACTTATACTATCAAGGAACTTGTCATTGTATTTAATAATTGGTGTTTTCATTTTAATTGTTTTTAACTTTCCCATGGCATTTTATCTTCTGATCCTGCTTGTACGTGTGGTAAAAAGCAACCTGATTTTGGCTCCCATTTGAAATGTGCTTCTGCTCCATTATCCCCAAGGTTTTGGAACTTGACTTTAAGTACTTTGCATTTAACAGTCTTTTCCTCATAATTTCTGTGCACCAATAAACCATGATAAGAAGCATCATACCACTCACCACCACCTTTAATATTGTACATAGTAGGTTCTTCAATTTTTCCATCTTTATCTTTATACATTTTAGTTGGATGCGCTACAATAAATACTAGTACGTCATACTTCTTAGCAAAGATCTCGATCTTACTTAAGTATTCCATCGTATACCTGTTAACATCTTCTGTTTTACATTCAGTGTCTCTTACTTTATTAAATGGATCAATAACTAGGCATTTAATACCTTTACGTTTAACTAATTCAGCACCTTTCTTTAATACTGATTCTAAAGTATAACGTTCCATATCAATGTGAAAGTAATTACTATTACAATGATCTGCTATTTGATTCCATCTATCACCGCCAATGTCATCTTTCGTTGGCATACCTTGCCAAGTCTTACGCATTAATTTATGAGCATGTAAATAAGTAGGTACATTTTCAGGTGATGCAAAAGCCGTTTTCCAGCCGTAATTAGCATTATAACCTACAACCATCTGATCTACAAAATCACTCTTACCAGAACTAGGTATCCCAGTAACAGTAATAAACTGACCAGTATAAGTTGAAAAGATCTCATCAAAGTTACTAAGCCCAACTTGAAATCCTTTCTTAAAACCATTACGAACAAAGTCTGTAACCTCATCTTCAATGTCTCTGAAAGTTGTGACGTTTTCAAGAGGAACTGGCTTTGCTCCTGTGATTCTTGTTGTAAGCTTATCTGATCCATACTTTAATAAATACTCGTTAGCATCTTTACAATCATCAAAAGTAGCTATATGACATACTTCAGATCCTAGCCTACGTATAAGCTCTGTTTGCAAAGCTTGACCAGCTTCATCAGAATCTACTGCTAGTATAATCTTTTCTTTGTCTTCAAAGTAATCTATACAACTATCTAGGTAGTCAAGATTGTTTGAATTTAATGTAGCACCGTTTGGAACTGATATCGCGTTAGTTATACCTGCTTCATGCAGAGCTAACACGTCCATTTCTCCTTCAACGATCACACAGTATTCAAAACCTACAACACTATCGATATTGTAGAATACTTTTTCAGCACCTTTAAACAATTTAAAGTTCTTTCTTCCATCGCGATACTTGACGTTTGTCAATTGATTGCCCATGAAATAATTAAACTTTATTACGTTCTCGGTTTTTTGTGTTTGCGGCATCCATTCAGGACCCTCGGTGACTTTTAAGTCATCAAGAGTCTTTTTGGAAATACCTCTTGCTTTAAACCAGTCTTCAACTTTTGTACCAGGCTCTTCGTATTTGTAAGCATCAGGTTTTGTATATACTTTCTCTGAGTTACCTTTACGTTTGTAGGTATGTAGTTGAAAACTAGTGTTGCAATTGTGACAAGTACCGAGACCACGATCCCAATCATAGGAAGCGCATTTGGCTTTCTGATTCTTAGGTTTCCTGTCGTGAGAACAAACAGGGCATACACCCTGCTTTTTACCCTCTTCAAGCTTATGCACATTGAACTCGTCAATTGCAAACCCATTGATCTCTACTTCTTGCATTTAATTTAATTTAATTTAATTTAATTTACGGTTCTTGTAACCAATCGTTTAGTTGCTTCCAAAATTCATTGCTCTAAGCACTCTGGACATATATCGCAATAATCAAAGTCACACTTAGTCATGACTTCGCCACACATTTCACATTGTTCCATTAGAACGGTAGATCATCTACTGGTGCTGGTGCTGCTGCTTGAGCTTGTTGAGGTTGATCATCTCTAGGAGCTGTAGCAACGTTATCACCGTTAGTCCATACTACTTGAACGTTACCTAAGTAAGTTTTAGCTGTTTTAGCTTCTCTTTCTTCTTTTGACTGAGCTACAACGATAGGACCTTGATTACCGAACTGATCAGGCTCGTCGTTTAGTGTGATTGTAATAGGTAGATACTTACCTTTTTTACCTTCAATGATCTTTGTTTTATCAATATTGTTAAGATTGATACTTGCTTTAATAATACTTGCCATAATTTAATTGTTTTTGTTTGTTGTATTTATTATCTTTAGTGATTCGTATTTTGTTTGTATAAACTATAAAGTTTTAGTTACACAATACTGAGCTGGGTTAAAGTCTTTGTCTTTGTAAAATAACCTGTATTGATCTATAGCTTGCTCAACCTTATCTTTACCTCTCTGTAAAAACTGTGGAGAACAATCAAATATACCTATTTGACCACTAAGCTTATCGACAACTACAAAAACCATATCCATATTAAAATAACTAGAGTATATGTAGGCTTGACTATCATAGTTGTACTCTCTCGCTGAGTAAGCAAACTTATCTAAGTTAGATGTAGTTTTTAAATCTACTACTAGCTTCTGAGTGTTATTAACAATATCAGCTTTTAACTTCCACCATTCGCCACCTAGCTCTAATATACCAGGTATTTCGTACTCAACATCGATATCTTGTATTAAATCTCTACACATATCGTTAGCCATTAACTTGTCTCTTAAAACCTGTAGCTCATCTGCTTCTTTTTGTAGGAGGCACATTTCCCCGCCACTTAGATCTTTATAAACCTTTGAATTTCTAGTAGCAGCTTCTATAATCTTGTATTGCTCTAGCTTATCAGGTTCAAGGACCAACGTATGAAAGTAACCTCCTTTAATCAAGTTTGGATTACCTGTTATAGGCTTTTTAAAACTCATTGGATCTCTAATCAAAGATCTTATGTCTGAGTTACTTAAGTACTGTTTACCAAAGTCTCCATAATAATCTTCATCATTATCTAATCTTTTTAAGATCTCCTTTTTTTCTTTATTTGTCATAAGGTCTTTAAGGTTGCAGCAGGTATTTCATATTTTCCTTTAATAGCATCTAAACTTCCCCCTGCTTTTAAGAAAGCTTTTGCTTTTTCTAATGCTTGACCCTCTAACTTAGGTTTAGCTTTTTCAGCTTTACCGTGATCGGCATCTTGAGTGTCGTCA
>Ga0102817_1000650_pt1 | contig 9593 bp, 9 predicted proteins | sample ColrivemetaGS555_FD_78193 | JGI IMG/M metagenome (GOLD analysis project Ga0102817, IMG submission 78193) | Estuarine microbial communities from the Columbia River estuary - Ebb tide non-ETM metaG S.555 | ecosystem: Environmental > Aquatic > Marine > Intertidal zone > Estuary | place: USA: Columbia...
TCAATCAAAGCTTCAGCAAGGGCAGCACCGTGTGGATTTTTGATGGCAAAATGATGGCCTATTGAGCCAGCCTTAACGGTCTGCATTTCTGACATATGGGGAAGGCGAATTTAATCCTATATGAAGTTCCTACCGGCATGATACAAAAATGATGAATCTGAGGGTTTAATCCTCACAGCTGAATAAAGAGCGTGTCTCAGGAGAGTCACGCTAATGGTCTCTTTTCTATAGACCTTCAATGAGGTTGAGTCGCTTCTTTTTCGAAACTTCGAGGACAGGAACGGCTCGCTCAAACAAACGTCGTTTGAGTTCGACATCCACCGTGAGCACCACCATCGAGTTGGTTTGTGCAAGGTGGAGCAATTGATCATCGGTGTGCTCGCCGACCTCAAGCGGTGCCTCGATTGTTGAGGATTTTGCGATCAGCATGCTCAGAAGCAGTCGCTTCGCTCTTGGTCGCTTTGCATCAAGCAGCTCCAATTCCTCCATGACTTTTGGGAGAAGCAATAATTCTGGACGGCCTAAAATCTTCAAAAGTTCGGCATCAAAATTCATGCCTGAATCAATCACAGCAGCCCAACCGCAAGCGTCGATGAGGACTTTTTGCATGTTGATGCCCTCCTCTTCATGGTGAGGCGTGACGTTGTCACTCAATCGTTCCGTAGCCAATCAATCGCCATCGTGTGCCGACTCGCCTTGAGAGCGAGACACGCTGACCAGGGTCAGCGCAAATGGGGAGTCTGAGTTCAAGTGTTGCTCGGCCTTTCTCTGAGTTCCTTGTGACGCCAACCGATGTTGCTGTTGCAACGTTGATCATAAGCATCTCATTGTTTCGAAGAGGATGGATTCGCTCTGGTGCTTCACCTTCGCCAGCGACCATGGTTTCCATGAGCTTGATGGAGATGTCGACCGAGGTTCGGACCTCTGGAAGGTCTCCTTTTCTGGCGACAACTTGACCAGAGAGGTTGTCCGATGTCGTGATGGAAGGGTCAAGCATTGTTGCCATGCCACAGAGGCCGCCAGCATGCATTGTATCGAGGTTGATTCCGCCGCCTTGCATGCTGCTCACGGTCGCTTCAATTGGCTCCCAATGGGTTTTATTTCCCTGTTCGATTTTCCGGCCGGGCCCAATGATGATCTCATCCCCGAGGTCAAACGTTCCTTCAACGATGCTTCCACCGATCACACCGCCACGAAGTTTCGTTGGGCGGGTACCGGGTCGATTGATGTCAAAGGAACGGGCAACATGCATGATAGAGCGCTTGTCGGTTGAGCGGTCCGGTGTTGGAATGGTTTGTTCGATGGCGTCAATGAGAATGTCGAGGTTGACATCATGGTGGGCAGAGACTGGGATGATCGGTGCGTTTTCAGCGATGGTTCCTTTGAGGAATGACGAAATCTCTTGATGCGATTCGAGGGCTCGCTCTCGTGTGACCAGGTCAATCTTGTTCTGAACGATGACGATGTTCTTGATGCCAGCAATTTCGAGGGCCATGAGGTGCTCTCTGGTTTGTGGTTGAGGGCATGTCTCGTTGGCTGCGACCATCAACATGGCACCGTCCATAATCGAAGCGCCAGTGATCATGATAGCCATCAGTGTCTCGTGACCCGGTGCGTCAACAAATGAAACGACTCGTTGCAATTCATCTTCAACGTCCTCAGATCCGTCAGGTCTTCGCCCAGTTGGATAGAATTGACCGTCCTTGGTTTTGTAGAAAGCCGTGTCTGCGTAGCCGAGTTTAATCGAGATACCACGCTTTCGTTCTTCGGAGTGTGTATCAGTCCAAACCCCAGAAAGAGCTTGGGTGAGTGTGGTTTTACCGTGGTCAACGTGACCGACGAGGCCGATGTTGACTTGGGGTTGTGCTGGAAGCGCTCGTGCCATGCTTCCATCACTCCATTCTTCCGATTACCCTCTCGGGTTTCACTCCGATGCTTCTTCGCTACCTGCAGCGAGGATGTCAGCGAGGGACTTGTTGCCTGATTCGATGACCTTGAGGTTGATTTGACGTGTGTCTTGGTTGATGGTGTTGCCACGGAAGTATCGGCGCTTGCGCAGACCGTCTGGCTTGTAGCGGAATCGCTTCTTTTCGCCACCTTTGGTTTTGAAGACGAGGTTGTGGCCCTTGAAACCAACGGATTGAGTGACGAGGACTGCTTGGCGGGATCCACCATCAAGGTCACGTCGTAGAGGCGTTCCGGTCTTGTCTGAACCGCCAGTGATTTGTAATTTGTAGCCTGATAGTGTTTGTTCACCTTCGCCGACGAAGATTCCATCGACAGTATCGCCGATTTTTTTACCCAAAAGTTGAGCGTGGTTGTTACCACTAATTTTGAGTGAATAGGACTTACCACCGCTGGTAGGGTCCGTATCATTGACGACGGCGACGAATTCTCCTTGTTGTCCAACAGCCATATTTACCCCTCTAGAACGACCTTCCGAACATCGACCCGTATTTAGCCCCACCGTATGAAGTCGGACGAGTGTTTGTTCATCGAATCTTCTTTTTCAAGAGCATTTCGAGCCGACTCGCAATGTCTTTTGGAAGAAAATGAGGCATGCTCAAATGCGTAGTTCGGCCTCGCCCTCCCCCGATTGTGGCCACGCGAGAGGCGATGAGTTGACGGGTCTCAAACTCCTTCAGGTACTTCCACACAGTGGTGTGACTCTTCATTTTCACTTCGTACTCTTCGCAGACCACGGCGTAGAGTTGTTCGACGTCGCCGGTCGTCATAGTTTCCTGGTTTGTAAGTCGTCTGCACACCGCGAGTAGGACCAGCATCGGATGAGCATTGAGATCGTCGATCAATTCAAGATTGCTTCCTTGAGCGGTGAACGAGGTGTTCGAAGGTTCATGAACATCTTCGATGATCAGATGAGTTGCGTTGTGACCATCCTGGCGTCTTTCGCATCGCTCAACTGCAGCGTTGAGTAATTCAATCACTTTTCTTGCATCACCGGTGTGTGCGGCTTTTTCCGCAATCAAACGAATGATTTCAGGCGTATACGTACCTAGGACGAGGCCTAATTGGGCGCGTTGAGCTGCGATTGCCTCCAAGCCATCAGCGGTGTATCCACTGACCCGGAGATGGTTTGAGGCGCCCATCCGCGAGATGACTGCAGTCTCAAGCACATCCAGCACCTGCTCCTGGCTAATCAGTATCAAAGACATCGTTCCCTTTCCTTCTTGATCTTCATCGATTCGAAGCAATTGGTACAGCAAGTCGTCCCCGCTCCTTCTGAGCATATGGTCGACTTCATCGAGCACGACGATCAAGTGAGATGCTTCCCTGCGAAGCAACCTGCGTAGACTCAGCAGAAGTTCACCCATGGAGAGGCCTCGATCAGGATGGCCTGGGTCAAGCAGGTGGAGTATTCGCTGCACGACCCTCATGCTCGTTGATGCATTTCTGCAATTGACTTTGACAGAACGGACGTTGCGCTTGCCAGAAAGGTGACGTTGTATGTCCCGGCAAAAGGTATCGGCCAGTACGGTTTTTCCGCTGCCTACGGGGCCGGTGATGACGGCTCGCCCCGCTCCTTCAGGGTGCGCTAATGCGGAGAATTTCGAAGCGAGTTCACGCTGCATACTCTCCCTGCCCACGAGTTCTGGAGGCATCCAGTCGAAGTCCATGACTTCTGGATTAGCAAGCACTGCGCCTGCCCCAATTCGGTCAAGATAGTCTACCATACCAAAGGATGCTCCCGCCAACCGTTCTTGAACATACGGTTTGCAAAGCACCACACGGGGAGCGTTTTACCATGCTTGGCGTTGTTGTTCAGGGGATTTCGTCAAACTGGTACCCAGTTTCCCATTTCTTTTCCCCAAGAGCCACTTCAAGCTCAAACGGGGTAATCAGGGGCTTCCGGTACCGGACCGCATCATCGATGGCGATGCGTGGGCAAGCCGTGTTGACGAAGGCGTCAACCGGATAGAAGTCAATGAGATCAGGCCCGATATGCTCCAATGCGAGCAAGTAGCCTTTCTTACCGTGTTTCTCCAACATGCGCTTCATTCGAAGAGCGAGGGTCCGGCGCATCTGGCCAGGCTTTTCCCCAATGAGGATGCCAAAGCGTTGAGCGTCTCCACTGGCCATGATCAAGCCAGATCTCTGGCGGAGAATTCGCTCGATTCGTTCAAGCGACATTTCTTCTGCATCACCGGTGTATGGGTCGAGCATTGCAAGTGGTTTTCCTGTGTGGAGCACAAGCCCGATTGGGTGGAAATCACCAGAGCCGAGGAACAGGTAGTGTCCGATGGAGTCATCATCACCAGAGTAGTTGCATCCCAACACTTGGCCAGGGAACGAAAGTCGAGCGCCACCAATTGGAATCGTTACATCGTACCCCGCTTTCTCCAGTCGGTCATGAAATTCTGGAAGCAGATGCAGGTGCTGAATGGATCCGACGAGGCCGAGTTTGGTGTCAGTGAGTGGTGCCATGCGCCCCACGGCGTCAAGAAATCGCTCTTGCGCCTCTTCTTCAGACATTCCTTCTGCCTGGCCTTGGTTGGCCATTCGTGTTTGTGCAATGGCTTTGTGGGCGTCGAGGAATGGGATGACGGGGGTCAATTCAGGGTCTCCGTCGTAAGTGACATCGATGAATTGCGTCGGCATACCAGATTCGATGTTCATCTGTGAGTGGCCCATGTGAGCAACCAATTCAACGCCCATCAATTTCATCTTATCATGGACCAAATCACAGGCTCCGTAACATGGATCTGCTGCAAGCACCACTTTGGCGCTTGTTTCGGTCTCAATGGTGTCCATCATCTCGAGCGCTTGCATCTTCAAACCCTCTGGGATTTGGAGCGCAATCAAACGGTTATCGTTTGCTTGAATGCGTTCCATGAGTTTGTCAAGTTGGAAATCGTGGCGGTCTAAATCCATAGTCGTCCCACTCCGAGGGGCTCGGCCACCCCTCATCAATGCACCCTCTAGGAAAGGTATCAATCATCCAGGAGAACGACATCGCCGCCATCCATCTCGAGACGGACAAGAGAATCAATTTTGATTTCCGGGTAATCGGCTTGGAGTTGTTTCAAACCAGGGCCCTTCTCGACGACGACAAGAATGTGAGCCACCGTTGCACCAGTGGTGCGTACGCCCTCGATCACGGCTCGCAATGTGCCGCCGGTTGAGAGGACATCGTCAACGATTGCCAACCGTTCGCCGGGTGCAATGTCGTTGAGGTACATGGGTTGCTTGGAATAGCCAGTTGCTTGATCGATCACCACTTCTCCGTCAAGCCCATAGGAACGTTTTCGACCAATCACAAGTGGAACCCCCGTTCGAACACTGAGTGGCGCAGTGAGGGGCAAACCCATCGCTTCGATGCCAAGGATGAGGTCGATACCGCTCCAATCGATGGCGGCTTCTGATAAATCTGTGACAGCTTTCAGCACTTCGGGATCAAGCCGAGGTACGCCATCGGTAATGGGGTGGATGAAGTAAGGATAATCGCCTTTCCAAATCACTGGTGCGTTGGCGAGGCTGGTTCGTAGACGCTGCAGTGCGTTGCCCATGCCAAAACCGCTGGTGCGGCGGGGTATGACCTTTGCTCAAAGTTCAGCGAGGAACTCGACGTACTCATCAGGTTCCAAGAGGTTCTCAAGGTCCAATTCATGAGGTTCGATGATGATGATCCATCCGTGGTCGTAGGCTGAGTCGTTGACCAAATCAGGGTTGATTTCCACTTCGCCGTTGACTTCAGCGATGAGACCGGAATACATTGAGGGGAAGGCAACCTTCTCATCAGCAGTCCAAATTGAGAACATATCTCTACCTTCATCGATTTCGTTTTCGGCTTGTGGTAGGATGACTCGAAGAACTTCACCAATTTCTACGGCGAGGTATTCGCTCACACCAATCATGAGCCGGTCGTCTTTTTCTTGATACCATAGGTGGTCTCGAGAATATTTCCTGTTGTGTGCAACGCTGAATTCTACAACTTCTTCATCCATAAGGGCACTCCCCCAAATCGCCCCCATCGCCATTGTATATCAATTTGAGGCAAAACGAAGCCGTTGGAAAAACCGTCAAACGGGTTAAGTGAGTCGGCGGTGTCCGCACCACGGGGACGAACATGAACTACGGCGAAACCGAAGAACAGCAAATGATTCGAGAGATGGTCCGAGACTTTGCAGAGAGCGTATTATCCCTCACTGTTGAACACCGTGACCAACAACAAATCCCGCCAAGTAAAGAGTGGGAAGAATTCCTCGATTACGGTCTACAAGGAGTTACAATTCCAGAAGCATACGGTGGCTCTCCAGTGGACGATGTTTCAGAATCGATCATTGTCGAGGAACTCGCAAGAGTCGACCCATCCTTCGCAGTCATGTACTGTGTTCACGTCGGGTTGTGCTCGAAAACCATTGCCCTCCATGGAAACGAAGAACAAAAGAAAGAGTTCCTCCCAAGGCTTGCAGCAGGCGAAGTAGGCGCATACTCACTTTCCGAAGCAGGTGCAGGCACAGACGCTGCGGCAATGACCTGTAAAGCAAAGCTCTCCGACGATGGACAACATTACATCCTCAACGGCGAGAAGATGTGGGTCACCAACGGGGCGCAAGCAAAAATCCTGGTTTTGTTCGCTAAGGATGTCGATCATCCAGATTACGGCGTGAAGAAGCACGGTGGCTCAACCGCTTTCATCGTCGACTCGAGTTACGAAGGTTTCTCGGTCGGTAAAAAGGAAGACAAACTCGGCATCCGTTCCTCTGATACATGCACCCTCATCCTCGAAAACTGCAAGGTACCCGTCAAGAACATCCTGAAGGGCGTCGGGAATGGCTTCCCAATTGCTATGAACGCCCTCGACAACAGCAGAATTGGAATCGCTGCCCAAGCGCTCGGCATTGCGCAAGGCGCTTTCGAAGCAGCCCTCAAGTACGCTCACGAGCGAGAGGCGTTCGGAAAGCCAATCGCACATCACCAAATGATCATGGCTTACCTTGCTGACATGGCCACACGGATTGAGGCATCACGCCTCTTGATCTACCAAGCATCATGGGTTAAGCAACAGCATTACGAACACGGTGGACCACGGCACTCCAAGGAAGCCAGCATGGCCAAACTGTTTGCAGGAGACACAGCAATGTGGGTGACTGAGCGAGCCATCCAAGTGTTGGGTGGCTACGGGTACACCAAGGAGTTCCCTGTTGAGCGGTTCTTCAGAGACGCGAAGATTACTCAAATCTACGAAGGCACCCAAGAAGTGCAACGTATTGTGATCGCCCGAGCACTCAAGTGATCAAGCGATTCGTGCATCAGTGCACTCAAGGTTCGCTTGCTTCAAAGCGCCAGACCATCGGTAGATTTTCCCTTCAGAAGTGACGACTTGCCCCACTTTGAGACCTTCAATGAATTCAGTTTCACTCACAGGGAATCGCATGGTGACAACATGTTCGCCACCGTCAAGGGTTCCAGTGATGGTTTGCCCCCCTCGATACTCGCCTGATGCCATGAGTGAGCGTTCGGTTTTCTCAACTTTGATGGTCGATGTTTGTATTTCCGAACGGCCAACGATTTCGTTGAATTCAGAAAGCAAGCGAGCGCCAGAAAGAGCTTCGATGATGCTCAGGTGGTTCAAACCCCCGGTCGATGCTTTTGGTTCGGGTGCAGCTTCGATTACGGGTGCGCTCGTTACAACCGCGGGTGCCGGGGCCACAGGTTGTGGCTCAGCAGGGGCGACTGCCACAGTTGTTGCCGCAACCGCAGCCACGCTTGCCACTGCCGCAACTGGTGCGACTTCTGCAGGTGTTGGGGCAGGTGTTGGGGCAGGTGTTGGCTCTGAGACTGGTGTTGGGGCAGGTGTTGGCTCTGGCATTGGTTCTTCCACAGGCACTGGTTCTTCCGGCATCATTGGTGTCACGTTTTCAAAGCCAATTGATTCGAGGAATGCCCACCATTCAGCAAGCGTAACGGCGCCGTTCCCGTCGCTGTCGATGTGCTTGACAACCAATTCAACGACCCATTCAGGTGGGTCGGCGTTGGACATTGTTCGGATGAGGTTCAAGATTTCTTCATTGCTGATGATGCCATCTTGGTCTGAATCGGCCATAGCGGTGAGTTGAGCAGCGTTGTAATTGGATTCGCTCAACCATTCGCCAAACTTGTTGGCGATTGCAGCGAGCCGAGGATCTTCATCTCTCTTCTTCTGGTAGGTCTCACGAGCCGTGTCAACAGCGCTGCGCGTTGCGTCCGTCATTCGCTCCGCAGCTTGGGCGGCAACACGTGACTTGATGCCCATGGCCCATTCTTGAATCGGCTTTTGATCTTGGAGGGTGGAGATGATTGTCTCGCGAGGCAAATGGCCAGGCGGTGCATCGCCAAGGAAACGCACTGCTACAGCCGATAGTTCCTCATCCGAGAGTAGATTGAGATCGATTCCCTTTTGTGCCATTCGTTGTTCGATTTGTTGCATCATGAATTCTGACATGGTGGTCCCCTTAACCCGAAACAAATCGTTCTCTCACATCAAGATAATGCCGTCGCGCCCTAGAATTCGATTTTCGGCCAATGTGCATGGTTGGCATGTTCCCAGTTCAAACTGCACAGCGCAGTTTCAACGGCATCGCTGTCCGTTAAGTCCCTTTCAATTTGGATGCGATGAAGCCACATCTTCAGACGACCCAGGACAATGCCCTTTCCAAGACCTGTACGTTGCATGATCCAGTGGCCATCAACGATTGACTGGTCACCTGCTCGCAATGGTTCAAGCTCTTCCAACCGGTGGAGAAGTACGTCGATTTCCTCTGAATTGACAGAATCCATTTTAGGAATCTTGAGTCCAGATTCTCGAATTACTTTCTCCATTTCGAGATGGTTTTTGGAACGCTTCTGCAAAACGCTTCGATACACACGAAGGTCGGCAAGGGTGTTCTTTGGGACGCGCCCAAATCGTTGGTGTATTGTTTCAACCTCTTTTCGGTCTTTCTTTGATAATTTGAGGTGCTTGAGCGTGCGCTGTACCTCTATAGAGTCATTTTCTGCAAGGAGAAGTGCAAAACGCTCGAGCGGACTGAGGGTCGAGCAAAGTGAATGCCGCTGTGCGAACATTCTGTGTGCCTGACCACTCCATTTTCCTGGTAGGAACCGATCTAATACGCCGTCTCTGCCCATTCGTTCGATGACATCAGGGGCGTTTTGTCCTGCGAGAATCTTCTGCCATTCCATCCAAATACGTTCATTCGTCACCCCAGATAGCATGCTTCGATGTTGAAGGAGTGCCTCTGAAAGTTCGGGGTCGAATCGCCAAACACCTGCCTCGCCTCGATCGAGGAACCTGTAGGCTCGAAGGATCCGCAAGCCATCCTCTGAGAGGCGTTGGTACGCTTGTCCAACAGCTCTGACTCGTTGTTTCTCAAGATCGCCCTGTCCGTTGAAAGGGTCGTGAAGAAGATGCCTCCTTGCATCAATGGCCATTGCATTGAATGTGAAATCCCGTCGTTCCAAATCCCCGAGCAGTGATGTTCCAAAATTGACAACCTCGGGCCTTCGACCGTCGTTGTATTCGGATTCGGTTCGCAGCGTGGTGGCTTCGTAAAAACGGCCCTCTTCTCCTCTCAGCGTGAGCGTCCCGTAAGCAA
>Ga0102817_1000656_pt1 | contig 9539 bp, 5 predicted proteins | sample ColrivemetaGS555_FD_78193 | JGI IMG/M metagenome (GOLD analysis project Ga0102817, IMG submission 78193) | Estuarine microbial communities from the Columbia River estuary - Ebb tide non-ETM metaG S.555 | ecosystem: Environmental > Aquatic > Marine > Intertidal zone > Estuary | place: USA: Columbia...
ACCGTTACTATTGTACATATTAAATTCTTGAAAATTCTTTTCGTTCAACACGAAATCATCTTCGATTAAATCATTTGAGTATAGTATGTAGGCAACTATTGAATAAACTTCATCACTTGTAAGAGTTTGAGCTCCCCCAAATGGCATTGATCTATTTATATAGTCCCAAAGTGTTGAAAGATATGGCCAATAAGATCCAACTGTCTTAACAGGATCTTCATCTGCTAGAGTATCAAATCCTCCAGCAAGTGCTGGCCAGTTACCAACACCTTCAGCAAAGTCACCATGACAAGATGCACATTTGTTGGCAAAGGTCTCCTCGCCTACTATAGCGTCGCCATTTCCAACAGGTAAACCACGGCCATCAGGTAAAATATCAACATCCCATGCAGTAATTTCAGACGGCAATGCGGTTCTTCCTAAACCAAGCTTACTGTCAGCAAAAATTGGTGTTGTTGCCAGAATACTCACTATTATTAAGCTAAGATACTTCAACATTTTCGACCTCACCTGTAGCTTTTAAATTCCATGTTTGAATGCAATTATTATGATAAACAGAGTTTTCACCTCGAATTTCACGGAGTTGATGTTTGGTAGGTTGAATATAACCTGTTTCATCAATTGCTCGTGCCTGGAGAAGCCATTCTTCGCCGCTCCATTCAGTATCTAAGTAAAATCGTGTTAGTGCTTTCGTTTCACTTTGATTGCCTAGGCGTGCTGTTTCCCATGTAATTCCACCATCTTTAGAGATATCAACTCTTGTGATTTTTCCATGACCTGACCAAGCTAATCCCGATATTACTAAAGGACCATTTCCATGTGTAACTGGTCTCTGCGGGCTAGGAGATGTTATAATAGATTTGGCATCCATTACCCAAGTCCATTTTCGTGCGATGCCGTTTGCTAACACATCTGTATATTTAGATGTTTCCTCCCTACTTTCAACAGGAGTATCGGATACTTCTATTCTTCGGATCCATTTTACCCACATGTTGCCTTCCCAACCTGGAACAACAAGACGTACGGGGTAACCATGTTCTTTTCTAAGTGCCTCGCCATTCGCTTTAAAGGCTACTAAAACGTCATCAAGTGCTTTTTCCATTGGAATTGAGCGTCCGTTGGATGAAGCATCAGCACCCTCAACATAAACCCATTTATCTTTTAGATCCTGTGCTTTATTTAAACCTGCTTCATTTAATAATAATCTCAAAGGTACACCTGTATACTCCATGTTATGAATCATTCCATGAGTAAACTGTGCTCCATTTAATTGTGCCCCAGCCCATTCCATACCAGTATTAGCAGCACATTCACAAAAGTAGACATGATTTTGTCTTGGAAATCTTTCAAGATCTTCATAGGTAAAAATAAGTGGGTTATCTACTAACCCATTAATCATTAGCCTGTAGTCTTTCTTTTGTAATTCAATTGCACCTGAATGGTGGCGCTCAAAAGCACAGCCTTGTGGTGTAATGGTGCCTTCTAAGGCATGTATTGGTGTAAAATTTATTGATGAAATCGGGCCAGCAGTTAACCAAGGTACATTTCGTCTAATAACATCATTTTCAAATTCTATTGGTAAACCATATGGTGTTTCATCAACACCATCTCCAGTGAAAGATGCCCAATCTTGGACATTGGTGATTAATGGATCGGCTTCATTCGCAGTTGAGGCAGATGCTAAGGTGCCTGTTATTGCAGCTGCTGAGCCGCTTAAAAATGCACGACGTGACGGTGCTTTTTTATTATTACTCATCGCTAAGAAGTCCTTTCGGAATTAATTCAAGCTTATGTTATCATATAATATAGATTTAACAATATTAAATTCATATTATTGAATATAACATTTCATTAAATTTTATATTGTATATTAGATAATATAAATTAGTGATAAAAATGCTTAAGTGCTAATCATTGTAAGTGTTCATTATATTTATAGGAAGTTAATTATGCGATTTTTGATCTTATTCGCTGTTTCGGTTTTTTTTGCTAGTATTGTAAAAGCTCAAACTGCTATTTTATATAATTATGAGGGTACTTTTGATGACGCAACATTTAGTGTTGAAGGTGCAATATTAGGTAAGGGTCTTGTTATCGATCATATCAGTCATACAGGTGATATGCTTTCACGAACTGCAAACGATGTTGGTTCAGATATAGAAATTTTTAAATCTGCTGATATCTTTTTGTTTTGTTCAGCTGCAATTTCTAGAAAAGTCATGGAAGCTAACCCTCTAAACATTGCCCATTGTCCATATAATATTTTTGTTTTTGAGAACGATAATGGTGTGCATATTGGGCATCGAAGTTATCCTGAAGGCCCAATGCAAATAGTCCATGAACTGTTAACTGATATAATAAGCCAAGCCTTGGACTTTTAAAGGCGCAGTAAGCGCCTTTAATTTATTGATCTAAGAAACTTCTTAATTTTCGACTACGACTTGGATGTTTTAATTTCCTCAAAGCTTTTGCTTCAATCTGTCGAATACGTTCTCTTGTGACGCTAAATTGTTGTCCAACTTCTTCAAGCGTATGGTCTGTGTTCATTCCAATGCCAAATCGCATGCGTAATACGCGCTCTTCACGAGGAGTAAGTGAGGCTAATACCCGTGTAGTAGTTTCTTTGAGGTTTCCTTGGATCGCAGATTCCAATGGTAAAATAGCATTTTTGTCTTCTATGAAATCACCTAATTGAGAGTCTTCTTCGTCCCCAATTGGTGTTTCTAATGAGATGGGCTCTTTTGCTATTTTCATTACCTTACGGACTTTATCCAAAGGCATTTGTAGCTTTGAAGCTAACTCTTCAGGCGTGGGTTCACGTCCAATTTCATGTAGCATTTGGCGACCTGTTCGAACCAACTTATTAATTGTTTCAATCATGTGAACAGGAATACGAATAGTACGTGCTTGGTCTGCAATTGAACGAGTTATTGCTTGTCTGATCCACCATGTAGCATAAGTGCTAAATTTATAACCACGGCGGTACTCAAATTTATCAACAGCTTTCATGAGTCCAATGTTACCTTCTTGAATCAAATCCAAGAATTGCAATCCACGATTTGTGTATTTTTTCGCAATTGAGATAACCAAACGCAAATTTGCTTCGACCATTTCTTTTTTAGCACTTCGTGCTTCTTTTTCGCCTTTTTGAACCTGATTAACAATTCTTCGAAATTCTGGAATGTCTACACCAACATAATGACCAACTTGTGCCATATCAGCTCGTAGTTCTTCAGCTTTTTCACGGTGTTTTTCAATGAAAGTTTTCCAACCACGTCCATCTTCATTTTCAGCTATCTTATCCAACCACATAGGGTCTAATTCTTGACCACGGTATTTATCAACAAATTCGCGTCGATTGATACGAGATTGGTCAGCTATTTTAACCATGCCTGAATCGATAGACATAATTTTTCTGTTTATCCCATAAAGTTGGTCGATAAGAGCATCAATTCGATTGTTATGAAAATGCAATGCATTCACTTGTTCAACAAGACTATTGCGTAATTTCTGGTATGATTTTTCTGATTTATCAGAGAATGTATCATCTTCATTAATAGTTGCAGATATTCTTTCATCCTGCATACTTGCCAATTTATTATAATCTTTAGCTATTTTTGCTAATGTGGCTAGAACATCTGGCTTAAGTGTTTCTTCCATTGCTGCAAGAGAAATATTTGCAGCATCATCTTCATCTTCATCTTCATCTTCATCATCATTTAAGCGATTGCCATCAGCATCTAATTCGTGGGCTGGCGAAGATGAAGGTTTTGGAGCTCCAGTAAGAGGGCCAACCATTGGATCTTCATCATCATCTAGCGTGTCACTAAATGTAGTCTCTAGATCGATCACATCACGAAGAAGAATTTCTTCCTCTAAAAGTTCATCGCGCCAGATTGTAATAGCTTGGAATGTTAAGGGGCTTTCACATAACCCTTCAATCATTGTTTTACGCCCAGCTTCAATTCTTTTTGCTATGGCAATCTCACCTTCGCGAGACAATAATTCTACTGAACCCATTTCTCTCAGGTACATGCGAACAGGATCATCAGTTCTGTCTAAGGTTTCTTTGCCTGTTGCAGCTAAAGTCACTTCTTTAGCGTCGTTAGCAACAACAGTTACATCTGTTGGCCCTTCGTCTTCAACTTCATCGGCTTCAATAATATTTATACCCATTTCAGAAAGCATAGACATTACGTCTTCTATCTGTTCTGAAGCAACCTGGTCTGGTGGCATTACATCGTTAAGCTCATCATACGTTATGTAGCCTCGTTCGCGAGCAACTGCGATCATCTTTTTAACTGCAGCTTGGCTCATATCGCCCATGCCTTCGTTAACTTCACCTTTTTTTGAACTATCTTCTTTAGCGGCCATTGGAAGCTCCTTAAATGGATCTCTCAAGTGATTCGGCGAATCAGTTGATACTTGCACGAATCAACACATTGATGGGGTGATTCGCAATGGCTTTAACGTGTTTTTTTGACCCAAATTTGGTTATCTAGCATATTTTGTAGATTTTTTGACATTTCCGAAGCGTTTTCATCAGTTTCTGAGTACTCTTCCTCCACCGCTCGAGTTGCTTTTGCCTTTGCAATTGCTGCTTGTTGAAGTCGCCATGTTAGTCCTTCATCAACCAAACCCGTTAAATCTTGTTCTGCTTCTTTAATTTCATTGAAAGCACCAATTAATGCGACGTGTTTTGCTAACTCTTCCTCTAAAGTTTGTTCGACAAGGTCTGGGGGTGAGTTTTTTTTCAAGTATGGATGATTTTTTATTGGTTTTAATTTCATTAATTTATCTAAGGGCGAATAACCTAATGAGTTTTGGATATTGATTGCAAAATTATCTTTTATGCCTGCATCTGTTTTCTTGACGTGTAAATTTATTAATACAGCGTTCATAATTTCTACCAAATCTGGAGTGGTAATTGGACATCTTTCCAGGGCACTTTCATTTTTAAGTGCAGCAGATTGATTTTTAATTGCAGAAACCAAGATGAGGCTTTCTCTAAGGCGCCAGTTTGTTTCATCAGATTGCATTGCGAGCATGGATGATTTTGTATTAGGTGATGCTAATAATTTTGGCTTTTTACCCCAACTTTGTGAAGATCCATAAGATTTAGATTTATTCGCTAAATTCATGTTATTATTTATTGGTGAAAATAATTGATAGCGTAATTCTTTTATGGCCTGGCCATAATGGTGTCGGATTGACTTGTCGCGAATGGTCAGTACTGCAGCCCTCAAGGATTTATCTAATAGAGCTCGCCTTTCTGGACTGTCAAAATTTTTGCCTTCAGTTTCACGTTGCCATAAAAGATTTACCATAGAAACAGAATTATCTAACAGTTCTTGCAAAAAGGTTGCCCCTTTATCTTTTAAAATATCATCGGGGTCTTGGCCAAGTGGTAATATACAAAATCGAAGTGACTTACCTGCCTCAAGCAAAGGTAGTGCCAAATCTATAAGCCTCATGGCAGCTCTCAAGCCTGCGGTATCTCCATCAAGTGCAATAATAGGTTCATGATGAATACGCCAAATTAATGCTAATTGATTTTCAGTTATTGCAGTCCCAAGAGGTGCTACTGCATGTTTAAAACCAAATTGAGAAAGAGCAATTACATCCATATATCCCTCTGCAACTATCAGAGAATTAGCCTTCCCTGATGCTTCGCGTGCCGGAGCGTGGTTATATAGACTTCTACCTTTATCAAATAAGGCTGTTTCATTTGAATTTAAATATTTAGCTCGGGCGTTTGGATCCATTGCTCTTCCACCAAAAGCTATGCATCGACCTTGTGTGTTTCTAATTGGAAACATTATTCGCCCTCTAAAGCGATCAAAAATATTACCACCATCATCTGGTTTGATTGCAAGTCCCGCATCGATTATTTTGTTTTCTTTAATTCCTTTATTTAAAAGAAATTGAGACAAAGAAGTTCTATCACCTGGAGCAAATCCGATTTCAAAAGTATTTATAATATCTGCGGTTAATCCACGTGATTTTATATAATCTTTAGCGTTTTTTGCATTTGATCCATTGAATTGCATTTTATAGAATTGAACGGCATTTTCCATTATGCTTGCTAATTCTTTATTTATGTCAATTTTTTCTTGAGCCTTAGGATCTCTGGCAGGCATGGTTAGACCAGCTTCACGTGCTAGAATCTCCACCGCTTCAATAAAACTGACATTTTCAGAATTGCGTATGAATGAAATTGCATCACCTTTTTCATGGCATCCAAAGCAGTAATAAAACCCCTTTTTATCGTCTACATGGAAAGATGCAGTTTTTTCTGAATGAAATGGGCATGGTGCCCAGTAATCACCTTTTGCTATATTTGTTTTCTTTTGTTCCCACGTAACTTTGCGCCCAACAACTTGTGATAGGGACGAACGATTTCGTAATTCTTCTAAAAAACCAGGAGGCAGACTCATGTGTATATAATGCTCACGCACATACTTTTAAGCAAGTAAATATATGCCTTTTTTAGCATTATGAATAAATAGGTCTTTTGTATCTTCATTGTTGTTTAATTATGATTGTTTGGCGTAAAGTATTATCTGATTTATTGAAAATTAAAATTTTGTTTGTATTGTCAACTATTGCATACCAGTTGTCGCCTTGAGTGTATGCAGTTGCAGAAACTCCAATTGGTAAAGTTATATCATTTACTTGAAATGTTTGGTTATTATTTGAGAAACGCATGACAAACATAAATATTAAGGTTATGAACCCTATGATCATTATTGCTAATAAGGTTGTTACTAATCTGCGTAATAATTTTAAATTAGCTGGCTCTGCTGAATATTCTAAAGGATCATCCATGTCTGCACCTTACGTAGTTGAATTGACTTTGGGTGAAAACCCTGCACCCCGCCTAGATAAGGCATTAGCTTCTGTTGTTCCAGCCGAAGTTACATTGAGCCGTTCTCGTATTACAAAGTTAATAGCTGAAGGTGCTGTTACTCTGGCAGGCGAGCCTATAACCAAACTAAAGTATAAGGCTCCAGCAGGGAGTATTTTTAGGATAGTTATGCCTCCGGTGCAAGACTATGAAAATGCACAGCCTGAAAACATACCATTAGATATAGTATTTGAAGATGATCATTTGATTATTGTTAATAAACCTGCAGGCATGGTTGTTCATCCAGCTCCTGGTTCTGAAAATGGAACTTTAGTTAATGCATTATTGTATTATTTTGACGGTAATTTATCTGGTGTTGGTGGAGAAAAAAGGCCTGGTATAGTTCACCGAATTGATAAAGATACATCGGGCCTTTTAGTAGTCGCAAAGTCTGACTCAGCTCATGCGGGATTGGCTAAGCAATTTGCTGACCATTCAATTTCTCGAAGATATTTAGCTGTTTCAAAAGGTGTGCCCCAAAAAAGTGATCCTAGGCTTGCAGGCTTGCGTGGTGTTAATTTTGAAGATGGAGGTGTAATAAGAGTTGCAACAAATATAGCTCGGCATAAAACTGATAGAAAGCGTATGGCAGTAGTTCAAGATGCTGGAAGACATGCAATTACTCGCGCAACTGTACTTGAAAATTTTGCTCATTCAGCTCTTATGGAATGCTGGTTGGAAACTGGTAGAACACATCAAATACGTGTACACTTTTCTCACATTGGGCATGGCTTGATTGGTGACCCTATTTATGGCTTACGCAAAGCAATGCCTGGATCAGTCTTCGAACCTGAAGATATGGTTATTGTAAAAGGGTTTTCTCGCCAAGCGCTTCATGCAAAATCAATTGGTTTCATACACCCAATTACAAAAGAATATATGAATTTTGACTCTGATATACCTTCTGATTTGATTGAATTAATTGAAATACTGAGAAAAAAATAAATATCACAAATTTACTCATGCCATAAATGCAAAGAAATCATGGCATGAGTATGTGAGGGTATTAACTTTCCATGGCTTCTAATTCATCAATCATTGAACTTATTAAACTTAAGCCTTTATCCCAAAATTTAGGATCACTTGCGTCTAATCCAAAAGGTGCAAGTAACTCTTTATGATGCATTGAGCCACCAGCAGAAAGCATATCAAAATATTTATCTTGGAAGTCAATATTCCCTTCTTCGTAAACTGCATATAACGCATTTACTAACCCATCTCCAAATGCATACGCGTACACATAAAAAGGTGAATGAATAAAATGCGGTATATATGTCCAGAAGGTCTCATAACCCTCAACAAAATTGAATATTGGGCCTAAACTTTCAGCCTGAATCGACATCCATATTTCGTTTATTTGATCTGGAGTTAATTCTCCATTAGCTCTTGCGGCATGTAGTTTGCATTCAAAATCATAAAAAGCAATTTGGCGAACAACCGTATTGATCATGTCTTCAACTTTATTCGCGAGTAAGTGTTTTCTTTTTACTGGATCCGTAGTTTTATCCAACATTTTTCTAAATGTTAACATTTCTCCAAAAACTGAAGCAGTTTCAGCCAAAGTTAATGGTGTTGATGAAAGAAGTTCGCCCTGAGATGCTGCTAAAACTTGATGTACTCCGTGGCCAAGTTCATGAGCCAAAGTCATTACATCCCGTTGTTTACCCATATAATTTAACATTACATATGGGTGTACATTAGTTACTGTTGGATGGGCAAAGGCACCAGGTGCTTTGCCAGGCTTAACCCCAGCATCAATCCATCCTTTTGTAAAAAATGGCTCGGCTATATTTGCCATCTTTGGTGAAAAGTCTGAATATGCATCCAAAACTATTTTTTTTGCATCCTCCCACTGAATATCTGAACTATTATCGCTGTCTAATGGTGCATTTCTATCCCATACTTCCAATGAATCTAAGTTCATCCATTTTGCTTTTAATGCATAATAACGGTGTGAAAGTTTTGGGTATGCAGTAACTACTGCGTTTCGAAGTGCTTCTACGACCTCGGGCTCTACTTGATTTGCAAGGTGGCGACTAAATTGAGGTGTAGGCATTTTGCGCCAACGGTCTTCCACTTCTTTTTCTTTTGCTAAAGTGTTGGTAATTCTAGAAAATAATGAAATATTTTCTCCAAAAACTTTTATTAGTGCGCGTGTTCCTTTTTCTCTAGTTTTGCGATTTTTATCAGAAAGTAAATTTAGTGTAGCCTCTAAGCTGAGCAATTCATCATCCACATTAAATTTTAAAGAAGCCATTGTTTCGTCAAATAAACGATTCCATGCAGCTGTTCCTACAACAGATTGGTCGTGTAAAAACTGCTCCAATTCATCTGATAATTGATGCGGTTTCATTTTGCGTAAGTTATCTATTATAGGTTTGTAGCGTGATAGTTTGTGGTTTGAATTTAATAAATTTTGTATATGTTCATCGTCTATATTATTAATTTCTAAGCTAAAAAATACCAAAGGTGTTGTGAAGTCTGTGATTTTTGACTGCATATCTGCCATAAATTTACTACGATTGGCATCACTTGTATTTTGGTAATAACTTAATCCAGCAAAAGACATAACGCGTCCTGCAACGTTTTGAATATCTTCATACCTTTCTATGCAGTTCAAGAGGCCTTCAGC
>Ga0102817_1000666_pt1 | contig 9478 bp, 12 predicted proteins | sample ColrivemetaGS555_FD_78193 | JGI IMG/M metagenome (GOLD analysis project Ga0102817, IMG submission 78193) | Estuarine microbial communities from the Columbia River estuary - Ebb tide non-ETM metaG S.555 | ecosystem: Environmental > Aquatic > Marine > Intertidal zone > Estuary | place: USA...
ACAATATAGCGGCCGTTGCTGGGTACGTTGTTGCGTAAGGTTGCTAATGTCTTGCCGAAGTAGTCGGCAGGTATAGGAACCAGACGCGCTCCGTGCTCCTCTAGGACTGCTTTAGTGTTGTAGCTCCAAACACCCTTGCCCGTTGTTCTAAAGTTTCTTTTCTCCAGCTTAGCTTTCGCTATACCAAAGCTCCAGTCGTTTAGCACCGCAACCGCGATCACTGCACAAAAGTTTGTATCTCCGTAGTGTCTCTTGCCGACATCGGCCAGCGTTGCATAGCTGTGCTTGAATCGTTTCTTAATTGCTCGCTTCATGTTAAACGCTCCGTTAAGTTGCTCATTAAAACACACCGCTTCGATATGCTTTAAAGAACAACCTGAGTTTGTCTCAGTGGCCAACAGTTCACTGCCAAGGCAGCTACTTACCACGTTTATTGATTGACAATTCAGCCTGTTCAATATGCCGCTTCTAGTATGTCTGTTGTTTCAGCTATTGCCACGGCTAACCAGCCTGAAACGCTTGACGCTATTAAGCGGGAGCTAGGGAGACTGTCCTCCTCGTTGCTGGCCTATAAGTAACCGTGGTCACTGCCAGCACTAGGTATCAATCTGAGAGGCCGTTCCTCCCTTGCTTGGCCACCATTCTACACGGCTGGATAATCATGTCAACATCTAATTTAATTTTTTTGTCAATCCGATTGTTTTACTGGTGTGCTACTACTGGTGGCTGATGTGTCTCGTGGGTATCCTCTAGCATACTCACACTCCTCCTGTCAAGCCTGCTGTGTCCTTTACCACGGGATGACTCGTGTTGTCAAGCGGAATCTTTGGGGTTGACAAAAGTATATCGCCTGTAGTACAATGGGAGGGGGGGGCCGCTTGTTACCTTTAGTTTTCATAAGTACCCGCCTGTATACTAAAAAAACCAAATGTAGGATAATAGCAATAAAAAGAATACATAGCCGTTACGTAAGCTATTGATTTACATAAGTATACTTAAGACTAACGTGAGTAAATAAAAGGGAGAAAAGTTGACACGAGATGGAACTTTTGGTTTGGCTCGCGGCCTAATGGCTCGTAACGGAGACTATAGTAAATTAGTTAAAAAAGTTCTTGACTTTTCCTTTAAAATATGCTATAATATATACTATAGTAAGTTAAGAAGTATTTAGTCTTTTACTTTAAAGATAATAATTAAAGAAATAACTTAACGCGGTCTAAGGTATACTTAAGTATACTTAGGTAACCAAAGGAGATAGTTATGCCTAACGATGCTGAGGCAGGAGAAGAAGATAGTCAGTCAAACGTTGTAGCGAAGCGGAAACGTGGACGGCCGAAGAAGACTGACATTGTCAACCGTAAGAGGGGTGCAACTGGTTTAGGCAGAGGCAGACCCAAAGGTGACGCTGCTATCATCAACGAGTATAAGACTAGGATGCTTACGTCTCCTAAGTCTAAGAAGGTCTTAGAGTCCATCTTTGATGCTGCTCTAAACGATGACCACAAGAACCAAGCGGCTGCATGGAAGCTGGTAATAGATAGGGTCTTACCTACCAGTTACTTTGAGAAGGATAAAGCTGGGGGAGGTCGTGGTGGTATTAACATATCAATCACTGGTGTTGGTGGTGAAACTACTGTCATATCAGACAATGAAGATATAGAGGAAGGAGAGTACACCGAAGATGTATGATATCAACCAAGACCTAGAGTACTTCACCAAAGAAGAGTTTGCCTGTCAGCACACAGGTGAGAATGAAATTAAAGATACATTCCTATTGAAGCTAGACCTGCTTAGAGCAAGGTGTGGTTTCCCATTTGTTATAACCAGTGGCTATCGTAGCCCTAATCACCCGATTGAATCGAGGAAGGAGAAAGCAGGAACTCATGCCCAAGGCATTGCAGCGGACATTAAAGTTAGTACGGCACAACAAAGGTACACGCTGGTTGAGGAAGCTATCAAGATGGGATTTGGAGGCATTGGAATACACAGTGTCTTCGTGCATGTTGATATGCGCAATGTTGACAGTGTTGGTTCGTCTGTAATGTGGTTGTACTAACTAGGAGTATATAGAATGGTAGCAGGTATCGGTAAAGCATTAGGAAGCGCGTTGTCTAAAGGTTTGGCTAAAAACATAGGTAGTTCTACTGCTAAACTAGCTAGAACAAGCGCTACAAAGAAAAGCTTAGAAAGTGGTCGTCAAGGTTCTATCATTGAGGCACAGAAAAAAGAAAAGCAAATTAGAGCTAAAGCTTTAAAGAAAGCAGCTATGGAAGCACGTAAAAAGAAACAAAAGACTTTTACGTTCCAAGGTAAACGCTACGTAACTGCTAATCATTAATGACTGACTTAAAGGTTGAATTACTACCTTGGCAACAAAAGGTCTGGAATGATGAGGCTCGCTTCCAAGTAATAGCTGCTGGTAGACGTACAGGTAAGTCTCGTCTCGCTGCATGGAAGTTAATCATTGAAGGTCTGACTACGACTAAGGGTCACGTCTTCTACGTTGCCCCTACACAAGGTCAGGCTAGAGACATTATGTGGCAGACGTTACTAGAAGTAGGTAACCCAGTCATTGTGTCTAGCCACGTCAACAACCTACAGATTAAGCTAGTCAACGGTGCTACTATCGCACTTAAGGGTGCCGATAGACCAGAGACTATGCGTGGTGTCAGCCTTAAGTTCTTGGTCATGGATGAGTACGCCGACATGAAGCCGGAGGTCTGGGAGCAAATCCTGAGACCTGCCCTAGCTGACCAAAAGGGTTCAGCGATGTTCATAGGTACGCCTATGGGCCGTAACCACTTCTACGACCTACATCAGTACTCTGTGCTGGCTAAGGATAAAGACTGGAGTGGTTGGCACTTTACTAGTTACGATAATCCTTTACTAGACGCAGAAGAAATTAATGCAGCTAAGAAGTCGATGTCAGCCTTCTCCTTTAGGCAGGAGTTCATGGCATCCTTTGAGGCAGCAGGTGGTGAGCTCTTTAAGGAAGAGTTCGTAAAGTTCTCAGAGGAAGAACCTGAAGATGGTGGTTATTACATTGCTGTCGATTTGGCAGGATTTGCAGATGTCCAGAAAGCTACAACTAAAACTAATCGTCTTGACCAAACGGCTATCGCTGTGGTTAAAGCGAACACTGAAGGTTGGTGGGTTGCTAATATCATACATGGCCGTTGGGGAGTCGAAGAGACTGCCAGACGAATCTTTGAAGCAGTCAGAGACTACCAACCAATCTCAGTAGGTATCGAGAAAGGTGCCCTAAAAAACGCTGTACATCCATACCTAAATGATATAATGAAGAAGAACCAACGATTTTTTAGAGTAGAAGAGCTCACCCACGGTAATAAACGTAAGATTGATAGGATTGTGTGGGCGTTACAAGGTAGGTTTGAACATGGTAACATTACACTAAACAAAGGAAAATGGAATACACAGTTCCTTGATGAGCTGTTTCAATTCCCCAATGCACTTGTTCACGATGATTTAATAGATGCCTTAGCCTATGTAGACCAGTTGGCTAAGATAGCTTACGCTATTGATTACGAAGAAGAAGAATATGAATTTATTGACTCTTACGCAGGATATTAAATATGTTTGACAACGACTATAGCAGCACCGAAGAATCTCTTGAGGGCTGGGTAGGTAACAAAGCTACAGATTGGCGTGATCATTTTGAAGCTAATTACTCACAAAAGTTCGATGAGTACTATCGTTTATGGCGAGGACAGTGGTCTGCTGAAGATATGACCCGCCAGTCAGAACGTTCTAAGATTATCAGCCCAGCACTACAGCAAGCTGTTGAGTCATCCGTAGCGGAACTAGAGGAAGCTACTTTTGGTCGTGGTAAATGGTTCGACATCAAAGATGACCATGCTGACGAAGAAACTGCTGATGTTGTTTTGCTCCGTAAGAACTTAGAGTCAGACTTCAAACGAAATCAGATTCGTAAAAGCATTGCTGAATGTTTAATCAACAGTGCTGTTTTTGGCACAGGCATTGCTGAGATTGAAATTACAACTGAAAAAGAAATGGCTCCTGCTACTCAACCTGTTATGGGTGGAGAACTTACAGCAGTAGGCGTTACAATTAAAGATCGTACCTGCATTAAGCTTAATCCTGTAATGCCTCAGAACTTCCTTATTGATCCAGTAGCTACTTCCGTTGAAAATGCCTTAGGTGTAGCTATTGATGAGTATGTGTCGCTACATGTCGTTGAGCAGCTACAGGAACAAGGTGTTTATCGAGAAGTAGAACTTAATACTTCCCCTACTGATTTTGATTTAGAGCCTGATCACGACATCACCACGACATATGACGAAGATAAGATACGTTTAACTAAGTACTATGGTCTGGTTCCTCGTTATCTTCTTGATGAAGCCATGAGTGATCCGGACGCAGAGGAAGAAGCTGTCACGCTTAGCGATAATGCAGAGGAGGAAGACACTTCTTACTACGTAGAGGCTATCGTTGTTGTTGCTGACGGTGGTATTCTCCTTAAAGCTGAAGCTAACCCGTACATGATGGTTGACCGTCCTATTGTTGCATTCCCTTGGGATGTCGTTCCCAGCCGTTTCTGGGGTCGAGGAGTATGTGAGAAAGGGTATAACTCTCAGAAGGCGTTAGACGCAGAACTACGAGCTCGTATTGATGCTCTAGCACTGACTGTACACCCTATGTTGGCTATGGATGCCTCTCGTATGCCTCGTGGTGCTAAGCCGGAAGTACGTGCAGGTAAAGTTATCTTGACAAATGGCAATCCTTCGGAGATTCTACAGCCATTTAACTTCGGTCAAGTCAGTCAGATTACCTTCGCACAGGCCGGTGCCTTACAACAGATGGTACAGACTGCTACAGGTGCTATAGATTCGGCTGGTATTGCGGGTAGTGTTAACGGAGAAAGTACCGCAGCAGGCATCTCAATGAGCTTGGGTGCTGTAATTAAACGCCATAAGCGGACTTTGATTAACTTTCAAGAGTCATTTATTATTCCTTTTGTCACTAAGGCTGCTCATCGCTACATGCAGTTTGAACCAGAGGTATATCCTGTCTCCGATTATAAGTTTGATGTATCTAGTTCGTTAGGTATCATTGCTCGTGAGTATGAAGTCACACAGCTCGTACAGTTACTACAGACGATGTCTCCAGAAAGTCCGATGTATCCTGCTTTGATTGAAGCTATTGTTGATAACATGAACTTATCTAACAGAGAAGAGTTGATCGGTATCCTACAGAAAGCTAATGAGCCTAATCCTCAGGCACAAGAAGCACAGCAGGCTGCACAGCAAGCTCAGATGGCCTTCCAAGCCTCACAGACTGCTGCACTCAACGGACAGGCCCAAGAGTCACAAGCACGAGCTGCTAAGGCCATAGCTGAAGCACAGGCTGTACCACAGGAGCTTGAGATTGACCGTATTAAAGCAGTTACAGCTAACCTTCAGGCTGGAGATGCAGACGACAAAGAGTTCCAGAAGCGTCTTAAAATCTCTGAGCAACTACTGAAGGAGCGTGAAGTAGCTGTTAAAGAAGTAGTTAAACAACCTAACCCGCAACCTACACAAGGGCAATTGCAATGACATTATATGTATCAGGTAAACAGTTTGAAGACGCTATTGGACAAATTAATGCGGAGTTTGCTAAGCTGAACGCAACAATAGCTAAGCTCGAAGCCAAGCTAAACGCTAAAAGCACTGAGGAGAAACCTAATGGCAACGCCAAGAAAGGGAAAAGCAAAGGTTAAGATAACCTCTAGTGGCAAGAAGGTAAGCTATGGGCAGGCTGGTAAGGCTAAGGGCGGTGGCCCTCGTGTAAAACCCGGAACCTCTAAGGGTGATAGCTACTGCGCTCGAAGCCAAGGCATTAAAAAGGGCTTACCCAAAGCTAAACAGAATGACCCAAACACTCCGAACAACCTGTCTCGTAAAAGATGGAAATGTTCTGGAGCTAAATCAAAGAAGTGAGGAGAGCGCTATGCCAAAAGGTAAAGGTACGTATGGGACTACAGTAGGTAGACCGCCTAAGAAGAAAAAAGTAGTAAAGAAGTAAAAATAGTTCTTGACATTCGGAATAAAGTATGCTATAATATATACTATAGTATGCTTTATTTTGATACTTTAATTAATAAACTAAACTGTCCTTTAAGGAAAAACAGTTATGGATAAAGACTTAGAGAAATATTACGAAGATATGCTTTCAATGTTTCGTACAAGTGGATGGACAACTTTAACTGAAGACCTCCTTGTCAACGCTGAAGGTATTAATTCTATAGAGAATACCAAAGATAACGCAGACCTTTACTTTCGTAAGGGACAGCTTTACGTAATCGGTACGCTCCTTAGCCTAGAAGAGCAGGTCAGAAACGCATACGAAGATTTACAGAACGGCGAAAGTAATGCCTCTCTATGACTTTAAATGTAGCAATGATCACGTTAGCGAAAGGTTTGTTAGCAGCGACACTAGAGAATCTGACTGTGACCTTTGTTGTGAGCAGTCAGTAAGACAATTATCTGCACCTCAAAGACCTGCGTTTGGAATGGGTTCCGATCAGTGGGTTAAAAAACGAGAGCAGAAATTGAAGCAAGAACGTAGGGCTAATTCTTAGGTGCTTTTGAATCCTTACATAATACACTTCTCCATAATGAGAGATCACGGAGTTTAATAATGGCAACACTTTTAGAAGACGAGCGTCTAAATGACGATGAGCAACAAGAAGAGCTAACAAGTCTTGACGAACTTACTACGGAAGCACAGGAAGCACCTGAGCCAACACCGGTAGTAGAGGAAGTAGAAGATGATATTCCCGAGAAGTACAAAGGAAAGTCAACCGCTGAAATTGTAAGGATGCACCAAGAGGCTGAAAAGCTTTTAGGTAAACAAAGCGGAGAAGTAGGGGAGTTACGCTCAGTTGTTGATACGTACATACAGACACAACTCGATGCCGCCTCAGCACCAAAACAACAAGCTGAAGATGAAGATATAGATTTCTTTTCCGAGCCTGAGAAGGCAATGGAACGAGCAATTGCTAACCACCCGTCAATTAAACAGGCGGAACAAGCTAGCACTCAGTATCGACAAAACAATGCAATGTCACAACTCTCCCAACGTCATCCTGATATGACAGAGATTGTACAAGACCAGAAGTTTGTAGACTGGATTAAAGGTTCTAAAATTAGAACTCAGTTATTTGCTCAGGCAGATAGGAATTATGACTATGAAGCCGCCGATGAACTTTTCACTAACTGGAAGGAACGTCAAGGTGTTGTAGCTCAGACAGCCTCTGCTGAAAAAGAAGGACGGAAGGCCGCTGTAAAAACTGCCTCAACGGGCAACACCAAAGGAAATGGTGAACAGCGATCTAAGAAAATATATCGACGCTCAGACATTATTAAACTGATGGAAACGGATCCTGATCGTTATTTAGCTCTATCTGATGAAATCACTAGAGCATATGTCGAAAAGAGAGTCCGCTAACTTAACTCTTTATAGGAAGTATTATTATGGCTAACGGCCCATATCCACAAGCAAACGCAATTGTAGACAACACTAGCGCAGCAACTTTTATTCCAGAAATCTGGAGTGATGAAGTACGTGCTGCTTATCAATCTAATCTTGTCTTAGCTAACAAAGTTAAGAAGATGTCTATGACTGGTAAGAAAGGCGATGCAATTAACATTCCCGCTCCTATCCGTGGTCAAGCTTTTGCTAAAGGCGAGAACACTGCTGTAACTATCCAGAACAACGTTGAAGGTAACGTTAAAGTTGTAGTAGACAAGCACTTCGAATACTCACGTATGATCGAAGACATTACTGAAACTCAAGCACTTGCTTCTCTTCGTCAGTTCTATACTGGTGACGCAGGCTATGCTCTTGCTAAGCAAGTAGATACTGATCTGACTGATCTTGGCAAGTCGCTAGGTAACGGCGATGGTTCTGATTGGACTCACAACGCTTCATTCCAGATTGACCCTACTACTGGTCTGTTGGAAGCATACTCTGCTCAAGGCGCTGCTCAAGCTGGCCCCTTCACTGACTTGGCTTTCCGAGCTTTGATTCAGAAGATGGACGATGCTGACGTACCTATGGACAACCGTTGCTTTATGGTTCCTCCTTCGCTGCGTAACGTTATTATGGGTATTGACCGTTACCAGTCTACTGATTTTGTAGATGGCAAAGGTGTACAGAATGGTAAGATTGGTAGCCTCTACGGTATCGATATTATGATTTCTACTAACTGTGCTACTCCTGAAGCCGGTGTACGTGCTGCTCAGCTTATCCACAAGGACACTTATGTTCTCGCGGAACAGGTTGGCGTTCGCTCACAGACTCAGTACAAGCAAGAGTTCTTGGGTACTTTGTATACCGCCGATACTCTGTACGGTGTTAAAGTTCTGCGTCCTGATGCAGGCTTCGTACTAGCAGTAGATGCGTAAGTAGTAACTAGGGGATTCCTTAACGGGAGTCCCCTTCTTTTTATTTCGGGCTATACGCCTTTCTATCTATACATAGGAAAATATCATGTCTACACTTACAATCGATCACAATGCAAAACCAATTCAAGTCCTTCGTCCTGCTACTACTTCTACCGTAAACCTTTCAGCAAGTGCAGCTTCTGCTTCCGCTATTGTGTCTGCTCGTGTAGCTCGTATTGTAGCTAACGACGATTGCTTCTACAGTGTCACTGGCACTGCCTCAACAGTTTCTGCTTATCTGCCTGCAAACACCATTGAGTACGTACATGTATTCGCAGGTGATACTGTTTCTTTCATCACGGCAGGTAACTCTGGTATCGCTTACGTTTCAGAAATGGTGTAAGCCATGTTTGGATTAGGCGTAAACCGACTAGGTGCAACCAACCAAAAACCCTTCAGTCCTGCTTCTCTGTTTAACAATGGAGAGGCGGGAGTATGGTATGACCCCTCTGCTGCGTCAGGCTCGCTTGATTGGCGCAAGAACTTATTTGAGTACACTGAGAGCTTTGATAATAATTATTGGGTTAAATCTGGAGTCACTGTAACTGCTAACGTTACAGAAGCGCCTGATGGCGAAAACACTGCTGATAAGATGGCAGCGACTGTGGCACAAGCGGAACATAGAGTAAGGGTATACAATATAGTTGGCTCAGGAACTAGCACTATATCTATATACGCTAAAAAAGGAGAATATAATTATTTAGGCTTCAGAATAGAAATAAACAATGTTTGGAGTCAAGCTGTTTTTGATTTGCACCTAGGGGTTTTAGGGGTGGCTACTAATACGTTTGACGCAAGAACTATAGAAGACGTGGGTAATGGCTGGTATAGATGCAGCGCCACATTTACTAGCACAACGGCAACCCAGTTACAGATACATGTTCAACCCACTAATTCTATTAATCCTGTGTATACAGGAGACGGAAGCTCAGGCATTTACATCTGGGGCGCACAAGTAGAAGAAGCCTCCACAGCCTCTAGCTACCAGCCTATCCTAAGCACGTTTGAGA
>Ga0102817_1000670_pt1 | contig 9427 bp, 11 predicted proteins | sample ColrivemetaGS555_FD_78193 | JGI IMG/M metagenome (GOLD analysis project Ga0102817, IMG submission 78193) | Estuarine microbial communities from the Columbia River estuary - Ebb tide non-ETM metaG S.555 | ecosystem: Environmental > Aquatic > Marine > Intertidal zone > Estuary | place: USA...
ATCAAATTACCTCAAATGCAGGATGGGATACTGTTGCGCATCAGTCGTATTTAAAAGAGGTGATTAGTGAGTTTAAAAATGCTGGAATTAGAACTTCAATTTTTATAGATACAGATCTTAAATTAATAGAGGCAGCAGCTAAAACTGGAGCAGATAGAATAGAGTTATATACAGAGTATTTTGCAAGCGAATATGACAAAGGAAATGAAAAGGCCATAAAACCATATGCTTTAGCCTCTAAACTAGCCCATGAACTTGGATTGGGAATTAATGCTGGACATGATTTAAGTTTAGATAACATAGAATTCTTTAAACAAAATATTTCCAATTTAGCCGAGGTTTCTATTGGTCATGCATTAATTTCTGAGAGCCTGTATTTAGGACTTCAAAATGTAGTAAATATGTATTTACATAGACTTCAATAACATGCAAATATTACATTCTAAAATTATTGGGAAAGGGGTTCCTTTGCTTATTCTTCACGGATATTTTGGCATGAGTGATAACTGGAAGTCTATAGGAAATAAATTTGCTGAAGATTTTCAAACTCACCTTATAGATCAGCGAAATCATGGGAGAAGTTTTCACGAAAATGATTTTAATTATGATTATTTAGCTGATGATTTATTTAGATATGTAATCCATCATAATCTAAAAAAGATAGTATTGTTAGGTCATTCTATGGGTGGAAAAACTGCCATGTTATTTGCAGTAAAATATCCAGATTTTGTACATAAATTAATTGTTGCTGATATTTCTCCAAGATATTATCAACCCCATCATAATGAGATTTTAAAAGCGCTAAATTCAGTAAATTTCACCATACAAAATACAAGAAAACTAGTTGATCAAAAAATAGCTGAGCTAATACCTGATATGGGTGTTCGTTCATTTTTATTAAAAAACGTGTACTGGAAAGAAAAAGGGATATTAGGGTACAGGTTTAATTTAAAATCGCTCACGGAAAATAATATAGAGGTAGGAAAAGAACTTCCTATGAATACTTTTTACAAAGGAAATGTTTTATTTATTTCAGCTGGTGATTCTGGATATATAAATAATGACGATCTTTCTTTAATAAAATCTCACTTTCCAAACTCATCAGTAACCATTATGTCTGATGTTGGACATTGGTTGCATGCAGAAAAGCCAAACTTGTTTCACAAGCTTGTTATCAATTTTATTAGTTAAGATTTAAAAATTTCTGAAATCTTAACTAATAAAATGCTTATTTTTTAGATAATAAATCTCTTATTTCTGTTAATAATTCTGTTTCTGAAGGACCTGAAGGTACAGCTGGTGCAGGAGGAGCTTCTTTTTCCTTCATAGCATTTATTGCTTTGATGATAACAAACATGACAAAAGCAACGATAATAAAATCTATAATGTTTGTTAAAAAATCACCATACAAAACCGCTACTTCAGAAATATTATTTGAAACATCTTTTTCTCTAGCAATCCATTTTAAATCTTTAAAATCAGCTTTAAAAATTAGTCCTACTAGTGGAGATACTATTCCTCCGGTAAATGATGTTACTACTTGTTTAAAAGCAGCACCCATAACAAAACCGACAGCAATATCAACCAAGTTACCTTTTACTGCAAACTCTTTGAATTCTTTTAGCATTCCCATATTAAATATTATTTTAGAAGTACTACAATATAAGAAAATGTTAGGACTTTAGTAATCTTTTTATTCGTTGGGAAATCATTGTTAAAATTTCGTAAGATATGGTTTCTGATACAGAAGAAATAGTTAAGATGTCTTCTTGAGTTTTAAAAATAAAAACATCATCTCCTTCTTTACAGTTAATATCAGTAACATCAACCATAATCATGTCCATGCACACATTACCAACAATTAAAGCTTTCTGATTTAGGATAGTTACAGATCCATTTCCATTTCCTAATTTTCTTGACAAGCCATCTGCATGACCAATAGGAATCGTTGCAATTTTTGTATTTTTTTTTGCTAAAAAGGCTCTATTATATCCAACAGTTTCTCCCTTTTTGACAACATGAGTTTGAGAAATAGTAGATTTTAAAATATGTGTATTTTTTAAATGTGAAGTTTCTGTTTTATCATTTCCAAAACCATATAAACCTATGCCAATTCTTACCATATCAAATTGAGCTTCTGGATAATTTATAACGCCAGATGTATTCAATATATGAGCCATTGGTGTGTAATTTAAGTACCCACAAACCTCATGAATAATTTGTTTAAAATTACCGATTTGGTATAAAGAAAAATCTTGCTCATTAAGATCTTCGCTGGCTGCTAAATGAGATAGAATAGATTTAATTTTAACATGTTTAGACTTTCTAATAGAACCCATAACAGAACGAATTTCTTCTTTAGAGATTCCTAATCTATTTAATCCTGTATTGAACTTTAGGTGAATAGGGTAGGCTATGAGTTCTTTATCTTTTGCGTATGCTAAAAATGCAGTTAATGTTTTTAGGTTGTAGATACTAGGCTCTAATTGATTAAAAACAATTTGATCAAAATTTTGAATTTGTGGATGCAAGACTAAAATTGGAGTAGCTATTTCTGCAACTCTTAATGCCTCTCCTTCATGTGCATAGGCTACGGCAAAATAATTTACTTTATCACTTAAAAATGAAGCCACTTGAACACCGTCACTTCCATAACCAAATGCTTTTACAACAGCTAAAACTTTTGTTTTTTGATGTAGTCTATTCTTAAAATAATGTAAGTTGTGTTCTAATGCTTTTCCATCAATTTCTAGAACTGTAACATGGTTATTCATAAAATTATTTAGGACTAATTTTAGAATTTTTTTGTGAAGTTTCTTTTTCCACTTTAGAAATTTGTGCTTCAAAAAATGCGGCTCTACTTAGAGGTTCATATTCTTGAGTTTCTCCCAAAAATACTACAGAATCGTTGGCTGATTTTCTAAAACTATAATTAGCTAAGTTTCCTGTTCTAGTGCAAACAGCATGTACTTTGGTAACGTATTCTGCTGTTGCCATTAAAGCAGGCATAGGGCCAAACGGATTTCCTTTATAATCCATATCTAAACCAGCTACAATTACTCGGATACCTTGATTTGCCAAATCATTACAAACAGTTACAATTTCGTCATCAAAAAACTGAGCTTCATCTATACCAACTACATCAACATCATTGGCAAGTAACCTTATGTTTGATGCAACCGGAACAGGGGTTGATCGAATTTCATTTGCATCATGAGACACCACGCTTTCATTATCATACCTAGTGTCAATAATTGGTTTGAAAATCTCAATTCTTTGTTTCGCAAATTGAGCACGTTTAAGTCTCCTTATCAACTCTTCTGTTTTTCCAGAAAACATAGAGCCACAAATAACTTCTATCCAACCAAATTGTTCTGTATGATTTACTGTATTTTCGAGAAACATTTTGTAATTTTAGGCTTCAGTAGGTTTGTTATTCATTTAGTTACAATGTAGGCAAATTTATTGAAAAATGACATTAAATAATAATTTAACAAAACAACTTATGCACAAAAAACTCGCAGCGGATCTCACCAGTTTAGCTCACAGTATTTTACAAATGAAAAACAAGGAAGATGTTTTTGCTCTGAAAACTAAGGCGCATGAAGTATATGAAAAATTAGCTGTGTTAGCATTTGTTGAAGAGTATATAAATAATACTCCTAATCCAGATCATACAAAAGATGAGTTAGTTGCTATGGTTAAGAATGCTACTGATTTAATTGATAAGGAGTTGCCTGAGAATGATAAAGAACAAACACTACAAGAAGAAGTCTTAGAATCTTCTGAAAGTATTGAGCAAGTAGTTGAAAATGATTCTTCTTTAATAGAAGAGTTCGTGTCTAATGAGCAAATTGATGAAACCGCCAAAGATCATCCAATTAAAAAATCTTTTGACTTAGAAACTGATGATTTGTTTTCTCAAACAGGAGATGATCTAGAACCAGAAATTAAAGAAAATACAGATACTTCTGATGGTTTACCTACCCTAGAGGATGAACTTAAAGATACTATTTCTGCAGATGTGGTTTCAGATTTATTTGAAAATGCACAAAAAAAATCTTTAAATGATAAATTACAGGGTGATATCCAAATTGGATTAAATGATCGAATTGCCTTTGTGAAAAATTTATTTGGAGGAAGTCAAGAAGATTTCAATAGAGTTGTTTCTCAATTAAATTCATTTAAAACTCAGAAAGAAGCTAAAAAATTTATTAATAAAATGGTAAAGCCAGATTATGATTGGACTGATAAGGAAGAGGTAGAAGAGCGTTTTATGTCTATAGTAGAACGAAAATTCTTATCTTAGAATTTGTATTTAAGCCAATGCACTAGTTTTTAAAAATTTCAATAATTAAAATATGAAAATAGAGGTTTCTAACGGAGAAATTATAGACAAATACACCATTCTAGAAATTAAACTCAACAAAATTAAAGATGCTAATAAAATCATAAATATTCAACATGAATACAATACATTAACTCCTGATGTTAATGCAATTTATTGTGCTTGTAAAGACAGTGTTCAGCTAAAAAAACTCCATAAAAATTTGTTAGAGGTAAACAAGAAGCTATGGAAAATTGAGGATGATATTAGAGAATGTGAAAGGGCTAATGATTTTGGTCAACTATTTATAGATTTAGCAAGGGCAGTATATTATGTTAATGATGATCGTTCTGATGTAAAAAAAGAAATTAATGTTTTTACAGGATCTGATTTAGTTGAGGAGAAATCTTATGAAGAATATAAATCTAAATAAAATGAAAAATATCTTTTTGCTTTTTTTACCCCTAATATTACTTTCTGGATGTAAATCTACATTTGTAATTCCAAGTTTTGATTCTAAAGATATTCCACAAAATCCAAATTATAATTTAGAGTCTTCCTGGGCAGTTTTACCTTCAAAGTATACAGAGGAATTTAAAGAGTTTGCATCTAGTAAGTTAGATACATTAGAAGCAGATGTTTTTTATGTGTATCCAACTTTAAATACAGACAAAGAAGATATTCGATGGAATGCACCTATAGATGATTTAGAACAGAATGATAAAGTTTTAAATAAAGCAGTTTTATACCAAGCCTCTGCATTGGCACTTTCAGGTAAAGTTTATGTCCCATTTTATCGGCAAGCCCACATTCGTTCTTTTAAAAAGTTTAATGAGGGAGGAAAAGCTGCTTTAGAATTAGCCTATGCGGATGTTAAAAAAGCCTTTGAAGTTTTCTTAAGTAAATATAATAAAGGGAGGCCAATAATTTTATTCAGTCATAGTCAAGGAACAAGACATGCCATGAGATTAATTGCTGATTTTTTTGATGAAAAAGAATTACAAAATAAGTTAGTTGCTGCTTACATTCCAGGTATTGGTGTTAAACCAACTTTATTCAAAACAATCAAACCCATGACAAAACCAGATGAAACTGGCGGATTTGTGTCATGGAATACTTACAAGAAAGGATATTACCCTAATGATAAAAATTGGTACGATGGAAGTGTAACTACCAATCCAATAACTTGGGATGATTCTAAAGTAACAACTTTAGAGCAACACAAAGGGTTTTTATACACCAACAAAAAAATCTATGATCAAGCACTTAAAATAGAAATTTCTGATGGTTTAGTTTGGTCTAGTAATCCTAAGTTTCCAATGAGACTTTTTATGTCTCCAATTAAGAATTATCACTCTGGAGACATAAATTTATTTTGGCAGGATATAAAAGAGAATTCTGTTCTAAGGTTAAAAACATATTTGAGCAAAAATTAGCCAATCTTTTCTTTTAAGCGATCAATTTCTTTTTTACTATTTCCAATAAAAATATCATTTTCCACTAAAAAGACTGGACGCTTTAAAAAAGTATATTCCTCCAAAATAAATTGTCTATAATCGTCTTCTGTAATCACTTCATTTTTTAAGCCCATGGATTTGTATTTCTTAGCTCTTTTATTAAATAATGCTTCGTAACTATTTGAGAAAGAATACATTTCTTCTAGTTGAGAAAATGTTATAGGATTGGCTTTAATTTCATGTTTATCAAAGCCTTCTAAGTTAATTTCTTTTAAAATTCTTCGGCAGGTATCGCAAGTTTGTAAAAAATATACTTTCTTCATGTTTTATGAGTTATATTTGATAAAATTACATTAAAAAAATGAAGATACAATTCGATATTCTAACAAAAACACGTGCTATAGTTCTACATTATATTTCAGGATTAAGCCTAGATCAAATGCATGTTATTCCTGAAGGGTTTAATAATCATATTGCATGGAATATTGCTCATTTAGTAGTTACTCAGCAATTATTGCATTATAAACTTTCCGGAAAAGATTGTTTGGTTTCAGATGACCTAATAGCGGCCTATAAAAAAGGATCAAAACCTTCTAACGCATTTACTCAAGAAGAATTTGATGAGGTAATAACATTATTTAAAGGGCTCCCTAAAACTTTAGAAGAAGACTATGAATCCTCTATTTTTTCAGAATACTCATCCTATAAAACTAGTACTGGCTTTGTAATTGATACCATGGAGAAAGCAATTATTTTTAACAACTTTCATGAGTCTCTTCATTTAGGGGTTATTATGTCTTTGAGAAAACTTGTTTAAATAATCGATTAGTTTTTCGATAGATTTTATTGTAATTATTTGATATTTAAATCAATAGGTAATTGCCAATTAGCCCTTACCTCTTGTATCTCAGGAAAGTATTCTACACTCTCTGGTTGTAATTTCAATAGATAATTACCAGTATCCCATTTACCATTGGTATTGGTGTCGTAAATAACCCTAATCTTATATTTTTTTGGAGTTAAGTATTTGAAAGAAATTATATTGCTTTTAGAGGTGACTTCTTGTGCAATAGTATTATCGTTTATATCTGTTAACTCAATGATAACAGGTGTGTTATTTGGATTTTTAATAGAGAGTGAAATTTCTCCGTAATCATCCATACCTCGTGTTCTAAACAAAGAGTTGAGAGTATCATTACTAGTTTTAAATAGGTCTGTTAAAGCGCCAGGATATAAATTTAACTTATAACTAGTTTCTAATTTTTTTTCAAAAAGAAAACCAACCTTACTTTCTTTCTTCGAAATAAAAGGTTTATAAGGAATTTTGATAGTATCTCCGTCTACAAAATAGATGTTCAACGTATCTATTTTTATAATGGGGTTATTTGTAGCAAAGAAAAGTGTGTCTTTAAAATTTAACACACCACTTGTTGTTGGTGTAACTTTTAGAGAGTCAATTTCTTTCTTTCTTAATCTAATTGTAACCGTATCAGAAATCCCATTAGTACTCACTTTAAAAATTAATGAATCTCTTTCAATGGGTGTATGCCACAGGTTTATGGTATCTTTCTCTTTTTCAGGAAAAGCAATCGCTTGAAAATTGTCTGGAACTGTAGAGAGTGTCTCTACTTTTATTTTTGAAGCTTTCCCTTCATAACCAAGAATAAGTTGCCCTTTACTAATTTCTTTTCCACGCTTAAATTTATAGGGTAATTCTTCTTTAAAAATGGAAATAATATCTTTTAAAATACTATCTCTAGGCAATGAAATAGTGTCTTTTAAAAAACCTATTTCGTCAGTTTTAGGATTAAATAAATAATCACTTCTTTCATCATTTAATGCCACTAATAAATAATTTCCTTTACGAAGGTTTGAAAACTTATAATTGGATGTATCTAAACTACTCGTTACATAATCAGGTTTTCTTTTGTAAACAGCAGAGTCAGTGTAAGAGCTATCTAATCTATACAATAATAACTTTATGTTTTTTAAATCATCAGATTTAAAAGCGTTTTTGACATTGCCTTCTAAAGTTAAAGAGTCTATATATGTTCCTGTGGAAAACACATATTTAAATCGTTCTAATACATTAGACTCATTATTGTCTTGAACACTATTTCCAAAATCAAAAATATAGGTTGAATTTTCTTTTAAAGTGTCTAGAATTTTAATGTTGATGAACTTGCTTGGACTTCCTTGAGGTGAAATTAGTGAAGGATTAGCAGGATTTAACGGAGGAGAAATAATAAGTTGTTTATTAAGATCTTTTAATTTTATGTATTCATTAAAATAGATATTGATTTCATTTTTATCAAAATTGATACTTTCATAGGGAGGATTAGCGGTTACAAAGAGTGGAGCATCTTCATCCTTTGGGCCACCTCCTGGTCTTCCTTTTTTTGCACATTGCGAAAAAAATAATACTAGGAATGAAAATAAAAGGAAGTGTATTTTTCTCAAGAATGATATTTTATTACAAATAAACAATATATTTTTTGGAATGTAATGTCAGAATTTTGTTAATTTTTTTATTCAGTTAATGCAATCGTAGCGATGCTAATTTTTATATTTTTTGTTTTTAATAATTCTTTACAACAAGCCTCAAGAGTAGCTCCAGTGGTTACCACATCATCAATTAAAAGAACATGTTTATTTTTTAAAAATGTAGTATCTGTAATACTAAAATTAGTCATGAGGTTTTTAAATCTTTCTACTCTGTTTTTAAAAGTCTGAGTTTTTGTGGTAGAATTCCTTATTAACACATTTTCAAGGTATTTTATATGTAAAACAGTACTTAAACTTTCACCAAACTTAGTCAATTGATTATAGCCCCGTTTTTGCTGTTTTTTAATATGGAGGGGTACAGGTATTATATAGTCCAAATCGTTAAACGCAGAGCTTTGAATCATTCTCTCCCCATACCATCTTCCTAAAAACACACCAACCTCTTGATTGTTTTTATATTTTAATTCATGAATAAGTTTTTTCACTTTTCCACTAGGATGATAATATAAAAATGAAGCTCCTTTTTCAATAAGAACTCTACCTTCAAAAATAAGTGTCAACTAATTTGATATAAAATCTCCATTTTCTACAAATGGAAGATCTGCTCTACACTCAATACAAATTATTTTTTCTTGATCTAGTAAGTTTTGCTCGCAACAAATACAGGTTGACGGATAAAAGAGATTGAAAAGATGTTTGGCTATTTTCATTTTTGAGGGATTTTTTGATTGGTAAAATTAAAAATAAATAAAATCTACTTATTCTATAGAATAAAGTAGGGTCTATTTTTTCTTGAAAAATTTCTTTATTCCTGTATCTTTGCAAAGATTATGGCACAAAAAGAAGATCAGTTTAAAAAAGTACTATCACACGCAAAAGAATATGGTTATATTTTTCAATCTAGCGAAATATATGATGGCTTAAGTGCGGTATATGATTATGCTCAAAATGGAGTAGAATTAAAAAAGAACATAAGAGATTATTGGTGGAAATCTATGGTACAAATGCATCAAAATATAGTTGGTCTAGACGCCTCTATATTAATGCATCCTACCACATGGAAAGCTTCGGGTCATGTAGATGCTTTTAATGATCCTTTAATAGACAATAAAGATTCCAAAAAAAGATACAGAGCAGA
>Ga0102817_1000679_pt1 | contig 9347 bp, 8 predicted proteins | sample ColrivemetaGS555_FD_78193 | JGI IMG/M metagenome (GOLD analysis project Ga0102817, IMG submission 78193) | Estuarine microbial communities from the Columbia River estuary - Ebb tide non-ETM metaG S.555 | ecosystem: Environmental > Aquatic > Marine > Intertidal zone > Estuary | place: USA: Columbia...
TACCATGGCAATTGCTATAGCACCACTTGTCTAATTGACTAACCTAGAGGGGCGCAAGTCCCTCTAACCTTTCGGATATATAATGAGTATGATTGCTTATCAAATTATAATAAAAGACGATCCTGTGTCAGAAGAATACGCACAGTTATCTCGTGAATCATTCAAACCATTAACAGACGCAGGTATCCTTGAGATACGTACGTTTGATGCTATAACACCAGACTCCCCCGAATTCGAAGAACATAAGAACAGATACGTCTGGGAGAAGTCTTTGATGAAGGGAGATTCAAAAGCACATGGTGGTAAAGATATCCCCATGCATTCTCCAACAGAGATTGCAGGTATGTGTTCTCACTGGGAACTTATGCGTATGCAGTCCGAGACAGAAGAGATGTTCCTTGTACTCGAACACGACACTTGGTATAATGGTGGTGACATCGAATACTTCAAGAAACTTATTGAGATGGATGTCCTGTATCTAAACATTGGATTGTTTATGGGATGTTATGGATTCGAACAGCAGACTGCTCGATATCAATATGAGTTGTTATCAGAACGAGACTTCCCAATCAACTGTGGGCCCTACTGTGTTCTCAATAGATTGTTCCAGACATATACTACAAGATATCTACAACTCAAAGAAATAAAGTATAGAGGAAGGAAAGTAACTGCTGTACACCCATGGCACCATTGTGATACTCTACATCTTGGTTGGGATGTAAGAAAACCATTCAATGAATATGATCCATATAGAGAAAAGAATGAATGGTATACACCAACAACCCAAGTCATATCAAAACAATTAAAGGTTACTCAAGATCATCATTCTTACACAGATGAACACATTGAAGAACCTTGGACGAGGCATAAATTATTTCACATTGTCCCTTGACATTTATGGTCTAACCTGTTATAATGGTCACCATGAAAGATAATATTATAGATTACTGTAACAATCCATACAAAGTTCCTATGTTCACTCATAAGGAATGGCACGACATACGTGCACGTAATACACATCCAGATGATCAGCATACTGGATCAGTTTGGTTTATGGAGCAGGTGAAGGATTATGTCAGTAATCACAAACCCCCGTTACCTATCAAGAGACCGACTATAAATGAGATGTCGGACTCATTCAATAAACTATTAAACAGTAACAGCAAGTCCAATCTCAAGAAGAATCTGGATCCTACTACTGTACGTAATAAGTTTGATGAGAAGGTAGAAGTTAAGTATGCTATGTCATGCGGTCATAACTTCAATGATGTGAGCAATCATTTCCACTGTGACAATCGTTACACTTGTGGTCATGCTACCGCCGCATCATCACAGTATGCGTGGGACAATCCATACTCATCAAGATTTCATTCTATGATGTTGTATCTGTTCCGTGAGTTCAAAGGAGAAACCTCTCCGATTGATGAGCAGAAGTATCGTGCTATGTTCAGACTCTCTGGATATGTTGCTACACAGTTCAAACCATCTGTTGCTAAAACTATATACGAGACCGAAGGTGCGAGGAAAGTAATCGACATCTCTTGTGGATGGGGTGACAGACTTGCAGGTTTCTATACATCTAATAATACCTCAGAGTATCTTGGATGTGATCCCAACACAGAATCATATGAGTTATACAAGAAGCAGTGTGTTGCATACGAAGAGTTATTGCAATCACCATTGTTTCCTGTAGAGACTACCTTCACCGATCATGGTGATTGGTTCGAGGTGACTGGATCTAAGAGGGTACGCATATATAACAAACCTGCCGAAGATATGGACTGGGATAATATATGTGACGGTCAGTATGATCTAATGTTTACTTCACCCCCTTATTTTGGAATCGAGAAGTATGCCGAAGGATCTGCATCCGAAGACGATCAGTCTTGGAAAAGATACAACCAGTACGATCAGTGGAGAGATACATTCTTCTATCCTGTTATGGATGCTATGAAGAAGCACTGCAAGAAAGTTATGATTAATATTGTTGACCCTGTGGTTAATGGTAAACGTAATTATATTGAGAAGGACATCATAGACCGATATGGCATAGACTATGTTGTAGGTATGATGATATCCAAGAGACCAAATTCAAGTGACATGTCAGATCACTACAGAGTAGAGGACGATAAGAAGTTAAACTTTATCGAACCAATATACGTAATAAAACCTTGACATTGCCCCACCTATTTGTTATAATGAAACATTATTGAAGGATTACTTATGGATTTTTACACCAACGTTTCTCGTTATGGAAACAACCTACTGGTACGTGGATACCAGAATGGGCAACCTGCCCAACGCAAAGTTCCGTTTGAACCTACCCTATTCATCCCATCTAAAGTTGGTGGATCCTCTATGTCGTGGGATACTCTGGATGGCAACAAGGTAGAAGCAATCCCCTTCGAGAACATGAAGGAGGCAACCGACTTCTACAAAAGATACGAGCATGTAAGCAACATGTCTATCTACGGCAACACCAACTACATTGCACAATACATCCAAGAGCAATACCCCAACGATATCAAGTTTGACAGATCTCTGATCCGTGTAAACAATCTCGATATTGAGGTCGAGTCCAGTGAAGGATTCCCCGAACCAGATAGGGCAGAGTATCCTGTCATTAGTATTTGTCTCAGACAGAACGATGGCATCTACCGTGTCTGGGGTCTGGAGCACTACGAGAATTCTCGTGACGATGTATTGTTTGTACAGTGTGACTCTGAGCATGACCTACTATCTAAATTCCTTGAGCACTGGAGACATCACTCTCCAGATGTAATCACTGGTTGGAACGTACGGTTCTTCGATATGCCATACCTAATCAACAGGACTCTCAAGATCCTTGGTGACCAACGTGTCAAGCAATGGTCTCCGTGGGGCAACGTCAAAGAACGCACCCTACTTATGAATGGTAAGCAGAACCAGTTCTATAACATCGAAGGCATCGAGGTACTTGACTACCTTGAAGTCTACAAGAAGTTTACATACAACCTACAAGAATCCTACAGACTGGATCACATTGCCCACGTAGAACTTGGAGAGAACAAACTCTCGTATGAGGAGCATGGCAACCTGTTCACTCTGTACAAGGAAGACTACCAGAAGTTCATTGACTACAATATCAAGGACGTGGAGTTGGTTCACAAGATCGATGAGAAGTTAGATCTAATTACTCTGGTACTTACCATGGCATACCGTGGTGGTGTGAACTATACCGACACTCTGGGTACGACTGCTATCTGGGATGCTATCATCTACCGTTTGCTATGTAAGCAGAAGGTTGCGGTACCACCCAAGGTAGAGAAACCCAAGACTCCATATCCAGGCGGTTACGTTAAAGAACCACAGGTTGGATCTCATGACTGGGTTACCTCGTTCGACTTGAACTCCCTGTATCCTAACATCATTGTACAATACAACATGTCACCCGAAACTGTCATGGACGGGTTCGTTAACAACGTGAGTGTTGATAAGTTTCTTGATGGGTCTGCCACTATGAGTGAAGACGGTTACTCTGTCGCACCCACTGGTGTAAGATTCACCCACAAACGTGAGGGTGTTATCCCCACGATCATTAAGAAGTATTACTCAGAACGTAGACTCGTGAAGAATGAGATGCTACGTCTGGAGCAAGAGAACCAAAACAATCCTACTAAAGAACTTGAGTACAAGATCACCTCGTTGAACAATCAGCAGATGGCAATCAAGATTCTTATGAACTCACTCTATGGTGCACTGGGTAACAAGTACTTCCGTTACTTTGATCAACGTGTGGCAGAGAGTATCACCCTTGCGGGTCAGTTGGCAATCAAGTGGGCAGAACGTGCCGTCAATGATGAGATGCAGAAAATCCTCAAGACAGACGAAGATTACGTTGTTGCGATTGACACTGACTCCGTTTACATTCGAATGGGTGCACTGGTTGACCAGTTCAACCCCAAAGATCCAGTTAAGTTTCTTGACAAGATCTGTGCAGACCACTTCGAGAAAGTTCTGGTAAAGTCATACGATGGTATGGCAAAAGTTACTGGTGCGTATGATAACCGCATGGAGATGGGACGTGAGGTAATTGCCTCTCGTGGGATCTGGACTGCCAAGAAGAGATATATTCTCAACGTCCACAACAACGAGGGTGTCCAGTACAAAACTCCCAAGTTAAAGATGATGGGTATCGAAGCAATCAAATCCAGTACACCGCAGGTTGTGCGTAATGCATTCAAAGAAACGTTCGGTGTTATCATCAACTCAGATGAGACTGCTACCCAAGCACACATTGCCGACTTCAAGAAAGCATTCAAGAAAATGCCCCCCGAAGATATTTCATTCCCTCGTGGTGTCACCAACATAACCAAGTGGCACAACACCAAGACCGTCTACAGTAAGGGTACCCCGATCCATGTTCGTGGTGCACTCTTGTTTAATAAACAAGTCAAGAAGCAGGGTCTGGGTAAGAGGTTCGAACTGGTCAAGAATGGTGACAAGATTAAATTCTGTTATCTCAAACGACCAAACCCATTACAGGAAAACGTGGTGTCATATCCACTGAACATCCCCAAGGAACTGGGACTACACAAATACATTGACTACGATATGATGTTTACTAAATCCTTCCTCGATCCGATCCAAGTAATTCTGGACGCAGTCGGGTGGGACGCAGAACCCGTAGCATCACTGGAGGACTTCTTTGGATGAAAGCAAATACACTATGGGGAGAAGATGAGATAGAGTCTCGTATATGCAAGAAGTGTGGAACAGAGAAACCTATTTCACATTTCGAGAGCAGGGGTGATCTCTCATATACTCGTGGGCACTGTAAACCATGCGGAAGGACTCTGACTAAAGATATACAAAGACTCCACAAAGAGAATCATTACCCTAAAGATCATAGTTGTGATATATGTGGACTATCAGAAAACGAGGCAACAGGCAACTGGAAGAATGATCTCACTGGTAAGAAAAAGAAAGCATTCTGCTTAGACCATGATCATACTACAAGAAAGTTTAGAGGATGGTTGTGCCATGATTGTAATCGTGCACTGGGACAATTCAAAGACAATGTCGAGATATTAGAAAGTGCGATAAAATACTTGACAATCGGGACAATCGGATGATAACTTTATGGGGTGAAGAACTGGGTACAGATGAAACCAGATTATGTATTCACTGTAAGAAAAGAAAACCACTCGAAGAAATGGACGTGGATAGACCACACACTGCACCGCAGGGTAAAGGGTACCGCAACGAATGTAAGGCATGTAGAAGACAGATAAGTAAGGACATTACTAGACTGAAGAAAGACTATGCACACCTAAAACCAACATTGGATGATCACTGTGAAGTATGTGAGAGACAGGGTCATGAATTGATGATAGGACGTAGTCAAGGTACTAGTAAAAGAAAATCACCTTGGGTACTAGATCACTGTCATGATACTAACACTTTCCGTGGTTGGATATGTTATGATTGTAATAATGGTTTATCTGGATTTCGTGACAGAAAGGACATCGTAGAACGTGCGGTTAAATACCTTGACAAGACCCAATAGATATGATATAATGCCTCTATGAATTATGAATTAACTATATTTAAAAGTCAGTTTGATAACAAGACCCACAAGACAGTGTCCCTGTCTACGTGGGATGAGTTCGTTCAACTGTTGAAAGGTCTGAGTAATCAGAAAGGAGAGAAAGGTGGAAATAATTCTAGTCCTCTTATTAGTCCTGCTATGTTTGAAACCGATAGCACACGCAATAATAAATCTGTTACACATTGGGGTGCTTGGTGTGCTGTTGATGTGGATGATCACTTTCACGATATTGCTGTTGATGTATTAAAGGAGAAGTTAATTGAACGATTTAATGATCTGGATTTTGTGTGTTACTCTACCGCTTCTTCTAGGGAGTCATTACCTAAGTTCCGTCTTGTATTCAGACTTGATGAATACGTTGAATCAGATAGAATCAAACCCTTTTGGTACGCATTCAATACGCACATCGGTGAGATCGGTGATCCGCAAACGAAAGACTTATGCCGTATGTACTACGTTCCGGCGTGTTATCCTAATGCTATGGATTTCTTCTTTAACCATTCTGGTGGTAAACCAGTAAACACTGCTGAGTTGATTGCCAGATATCCGTACGTAGAAAAAACTGGTAACACATTTCTTGATAGACTTCCACCAGAGATGCAGAAGGCAGTAATCAATCATCGTAAGGAAAGTCTAAATAATACAGACTACAAGTGGACATCATATCGTGACTGCCCATTCTTCCCTAAACGTATGGGTATGGAATACAGGACTATCACAGACACAGGTTGGTACTTAAAGATGTATCAAATCATGGTGGCAATTGCAGGTCATGCAGTAGCAAAAGGTTATCCGATCACGGCAACTGAAATTGCAACACTGTGTAAGGAGTTTGATTCTGAGACGGGTAATTGGTATGAGAACCGACCACTACAGACAGAAGCAGATAGAGCATTGGAATATATTTACAGGAACGGATAATGAGAAAATATTTAATAACAGGTGCGGCGGGATTCATTGGATCTCAACTCGCAAGTAAACTACAGGAAGCAGGTGAAGATGTTGTCGGACTCGACAACTATAACGATCATCTATACGACCCATCTCTAAAAGAAGATAGAGTAATTCATTTTGGTCTGGACGTGAGGAACGTAGATCTAAGAGATGAAAGCAAACTTGCACAACTCTTATCAAAAGAGAAACCCACACACATTGTCCACCTCGCTGCATATGCGGGTGTACGTGATTCGTTCGGTAAAGAGAAAGCATATCATTCTAACAATATCGACAGCACTCAAAACCTAATCGATCTATGCAAGGTGCATTGTCCAGAGGTACGTATTGTATATGCGTCAACCTCATGTGTATATGCAGGATCTGAATTACCATGGACTGAAGGTAAAGAGTCTGGTAAGCAGTTGAACCCTTATGGATGGTCTAAGTGGACAAACGAATGTCAGTTCACTGCATCTGGTTTGAATGTTACAGGTCTAAGGTTCTTTACAGTATACGGTGAGTGGGGCAGACCAGACATGGCACTGTTTACATTTACTCAAAATATACTTGACGAACTCCCAATAACAGTGTATAATTATGGTAATATGAAACGTGATTTCACTTACGTGCAAGATATCATTAAGGGAATCGAACTCATATTAGAAGAAGATGTTAAGTCTGGAGAGATCTTTAATATTGGACGGGGTCAACAAGTTAACCTCATGGACTTTATTACTGAGATTGAAAAGAACACTGGCAAGAAAGCAATCAAGGATTTGCAACCCAAACATCCTGCGGATACATTAGAGACTTGGAGTAACACTGGTAAATTAGAATCACTGGGTTATCATCCAACTACAAGTATCCCAGAGGGTATTGCAAACTTTTATAAATGGTACAAGGAATATCACGGAGTATAGTTATGGCAGATGATTTTGACAAGTTCGTCCCCAAGACAGAGGGTACACCCCAACCCGAAACAATAAGTAAAAAGAACCCATTGAAGATGGGTATTGTCGGTCATGGGTTTGTAGGTAAGGCAGTGGAGTATGCATTCCATCACCACATGATAGAACACTTCTTAGTTGATCCTAACTATGATACAAACATAGATGACCTTATTAAATGGGATCCATCTGTAGTCTTTATATGTGCACCAACACCACAGAATGCTAAGAGTGGATTTGTTGATGCATCTATTGTAGAAGATGCTGTACTAAAACTTGTATACAATACAAATGCATTTGTTGTTGTCAAATCAACAGTAACACCAGATATAATCGACAGACTCTATAACTCTATAGAACCAGAAGATATGGATAGGTTCATTTATAATCCAGAGTTCTTAACTGAGAAGTCTGCATGTGAAGACTTTGTGAATGCTGAACACCATGTGTTCGGTGGTACCGCAAATGCATGTGACGAACTGGCACAACTCTATGACATCTTCTCTCTATGTAAGAGTGACAAGTATTATAAGATGTCTGGATGTGAAGCATCGTTTGTTAAGTATGCCACGAATGCATACCTTGCAACTAAACTCACATTCTTTAATCAGTTGAAAGATCTGGTTGATGGATTTGATTGTAGTTACAATGTAGTGACTCGTGCTATGGGTGCAGATGATCGTATTGGTATCAAACATACAAGAGTCCCTGGCCCAGATAAGAAGAAGGGGTTCGGTGGTGCATGTCTACCCAAAGACACTATGGCACTGCTAAAGTTTTCGGAGTCAAGAGGTAGTGAAAATACTTTCGATTTATTGGAAAAAGTCTTGACAATCAACGGAAAATATCGTATAATGTATGATATAGATGAACGTGAAAAAGTTAATAATATAACATTTGGAGAAAGTGAATAATATGGGTTTGATGGATAAATTGAAAAAGCAGTCTACTGTAAAGGATACTGCAACACTTGCGACAAGCAAGTTCTTTGGTGTAACGGACATGGTACCAACCGATGTCCCTATGGTAAACGTAGCACTGAGTGGAGATGCGGATGGTGGTGTGACGCCAGGATTAACAGTCCTTGCAGGGCCGTCTAAGCATTTCAAAACTTCGTTCGCATTGCTTATGGCAAGTGCGTACTTGAAACAAAAGAAGGACGCAGTAATGTTGTTCTATGATTCTGAGTTTGGTTCACCGCAATCATACTTCGAAACATTCGGTATTGATACTGAACGTGTATTACACACACCAGTAAAAGATGTCGAGCAGTTAAAGATTGACATTGTCGGTCAACTGGAAAACTTAGAAGCATCCGATGATGTTATCATTGTAATCGACTCTGTCGGTAACCTTGCATCTAAGAAAGAACTGGATGATGCACTTGACGGTAAGTCAGTTGCAGATATGTCACGTGCGAAAGCATTCAAATCATTATTCAGAATGGTAACTCCATACTTGAATATGAAGAAGATCCCAATGATTGCTATCAACCATACCTACAAAGAGATCGGTCTATATCCTAAAGACATCGTATCTGGTGGTACTGGTATCATGTATAGTGCTGATAATGTATGGATCATTGGTCGTAGACAGAACAAGACTGGTACTGAGGTTACAGGTTATGACTTTGTAATCAAGGTAGAGAAGTCTCGATTTGCCAAAGAAAATTCTAAGATACCTATTAGTGTATCGTGGGATGGTGGTGTAGAGAAATGGTCTGGTCTACTGGACGTAGGTCTGGCAGGTGGGTATGTTACTAAACCAAGTAATGGTTGGTATCAACGTGCAGGTACTGAGAATAAAGTCCGTAAAGATGTAACCCTAACTGAAGAGTTCTGGGCACCTATCTTTGCTGAGACAGACTTCAAAGA
>Ga0102817_1000708_pt1 | contig 9089 bp, 8 predicted proteins | sample ColrivemetaGS555_FD_78193 | JGI IMG/M metagenome (GOLD analysis project Ga0102817, IMG submission 78193) | Estuarine microbial communities from the Columbia River estuary - Ebb tide non-ETM metaG S.555 | ecosystem: Environmental > Aquatic > Marine > Intertidal zone > Estuary | place: USA: Columbia...
CTGTAACTAATATTTTCATAATGTTGTAATATAATATAAATAATATACAAAAAATTATTTAATAAACATAGTATTCCCGACGGGATTCGAACCCGTATTACCTCCGTGAAAGGGAGGTGACCTAACCCTTAGTCGACAAGAACAAATAATCACTCAAATGGGTATTTGTTATAATATCACAATTGTTGCACTATACTCTGGTTAATTACTCCGTCTGTATCCAACAGCTTTATGTTGGCTTATAATTGGCTACTTTATTATAACTCACATTTTTATTTGTGATTAGCGGAAGGAGTAGGATTCGAACCCACGGTACCTTTCAGTACTTCGGTTTTCAAGACCGACGCGATAGACCAACTCTGCCATCCTTCCAATTGTCCCCGATGAGATTATTTCGAGGTAGATATTCACAGTTTTTCCTATTGAAAAACCCAACGCGTCTTACCGCTTAAAAAGTCAAACACACTCGGTGGTTTTGTTACGACCATTATCCGGGACCCCCTCTTAAGGCCGTGGTAGGAGACAACCATAACATCTTGAAAGAACGTTACCAAACTTACAGAGTATCTCTCACTCGTTGCGGTCCCACCGGGAATCGAACCCGGCACTTTGCCGTGACAGGGCAATATTATAGCCGATTAACTACAGGACCAAATTACAGGTTTTTCGCACCCTTTCGTACATCATAACAAATATATTTCTATATCCGTGGTTACACTTTCGTCATTGGGTTAATTACTCCCGACTTGTAGTAACTCTACTCTCACCGCTATAATACCGCGAATCAAGGCGGGTGTTGAGATTTATAGACAGTGGGGTTCCACCACCGTCGTCACCTGTGTTACAAAGATAAGAAATAATAATGATATACAAAAATATTTCAAATCTTTTTTGTTGCGGGACTGGGACTTGAACCCAGAACCTCGGCTTATGAGACCGATGAGATAACCATTTTCTACACATCCCGCAATATATGGGGTGTTTAATGGGATTTGAACCCATACTATCAGTGCCACAAACTGACGTGCTAACCATTAACACTATAAACACAGAGGTCAATGTTGGAATCGAACCAACTCCGTTAGTTTTGCAGACTAACTGGCCTCCACGACCAAACTGACCTTATTTGAGGTCTCTAAAGGATTCGAACCTTTAACAAAACATTCGTAGTGTTCCGTGTTATCCGTTACACCAAGAGACCAAATTATTTCCATTGGGTTTTTCTATTATGTTTCCAACTTTTATATTCTCTATGTTTATAAGAATATATTGGTTTTCCATTTCCGTGTCTCCCCCATACTTTATTGGGTGAACAATCATAATACCAACTGCCACTTCTTTTCTGACAGATGAAACAGTAATCCCATATCTGTTTCATTTTTTTTACCTTTTCTTCTTTCATTTTACATTAGTTTAACTAATGCATATCATATTTCTTTTTCATACTTTACAAATTGTAAGTGTTTTACTTTACATATTATTAGCACGGGTAGAGAGATTCGAACTCCCATCGAGGGTTTTGGAGACCCGTATGCTGCCGTTGCACCATACCCGTGTATTGTGACCCCGAATGGACTCGAACCATTGACTCCCTCATTAAAAGTGAGGTGCTCTAACCAACTGAGCTACGAGGTCATTATGTGGAACCTACAAGAATCGAACTTGTTCCTTCGGATTTTCAGTCCGACGTACGCACCAGCTATACAAAAGTTCCAAATGTTGGAATGATAAGACTCGAACTTATAACCTTCCGCGTATCAGGCGGGTGCTCTCACCATTGAGCTACATTCCAATTATGTGGACACGTAGGGAATCGAACCCTTTCACTCTGATTGCAAATCAGGTGGTCTGCCATCGACATCCGGCCCAAAACAAAAAAACCTCGAGATTTTGTCCCGAGGTTTTCTAATATTTTAAGTTAAACTAAATTAACCTACATCAGTATCATCGAGACATATAGACATACGTGCTTCATCCGCCCATTTTGAACAGATTGTAAACGACATTGTATGTGTGAATTGTCTCATTGAATTTAGTTTTATCTTTTTTCTTTTACAAAGATACTAATAAATACATATATAATCAAGAAAAGTTAAAAAAAAATAAAATTAAAACTTTTAACGACGTATGTCATTCTTTAGATATTTATAAATGGACAAAATAAATAAATGTATTCTTAAAGATAAGTTACTCCTTACATAATGGTTTAACTGTGTTTTTAGGGTACAAACTAAACTAAAAACAAATGGAAAGAGTTAGATCAATCACCCTTGCCTTTAGGGACAGATTTATTCAGGGTTTCTTATTATTTGCAATGATTTGGATTGTTGCTGCCTTACTTATCCAAGTAACCGCAGTGATTTTACAAGTTTCAGGAAATGGAGAAATACTTGGTAGATGGGCAACAAATGTCGAACATAGAATCGACGGAACATTCAAAAACAACCCAAATAACATTATGTACAACGCAGATGAACACATCTGGGTTGAGAGTGTTGTTAATAACGTAAAAATCGGAAAACTTGCTGGTAACAGGAATTTAGAGTTTGGAGTTAAGAATATGTTGGAGGAATACCTTCAAGAAAAAAACTACGACTTAACACCAAGTGCACCAAACAAGATAAAGGTTGAAATCGTCTATTTAGATGTTTTAACAACTAAAAAAAATGTATCTGTTTTTCATAAAAACGAAGAAGAGGTTGTTATTAGAATGAAGGGCATTCTTTATAAAGACGGTAAAAAAGAAAAAGAAATTATTGTAGAAGAGAGTTCATCGGAAATTTCGATGTCAACACTTATTGTGGACGAAGGAGGTCAATTTAATCAGACATCTTTGAGCAACGCACTTAAAAAGACTTGCGATAAATTAGTAACTAAAATTTTACAATAAAATGAAAAAATTATCATTTTTATTAGGTTTCTTTTTAATTTCTCTATCATCATTTGCACAATTAACCATTAGTCAATCGTTAACTCCAACAACTGGATTAAAGGTTGGTGATACAATAACGGTTAAATATAATTTAGCAAGTGGTCAAACGGTTGTTAATCCTCGTTATTTTTGGTTTAGATATCAATATAATAATAAGGCATTATCATATGTTTCAACTTCGTTTAATCAAGGGTCGTCCACTCAAACATTTTACACTGGTTGGAACAACTATAAATTTACACCTAACTCAACCGCCGATGATAATCTTTTAAATCTACAATACGATTTAATTCCTTGGGGATACGCAACAAATTTAGATTGGAACGTTGGTCAACTAACAGTTCAAAGAACCGATTCTCCAGTTTCTGGTTTAATCGCAACTCAAAAATACATATTAAAAGACCAAAACACATATAATAACATATTCAAAATAGATTTAGCAACTGGTACCAAGACTGATGGTTCAAATGTTGGAACTATTAATGGCGGTGGTTGGTCATCAATAACTAATGTTGTTGGTAATACATCTCAATTTAAAGTTAGAGTTTTATTTCCATCTTCATATACAACAATTACAGATCATAATGTTCAATTAATGAGATTGAAAACTGATGGTAGTGGTGATATTGATTGGTCTCAACAGCCAATTGCACAATTACCGTTAGATGGTAGTGGTGAAGCCTTATTTACAACACAAGTTAAAGTAGGTGATTCTGTTGGTGTATTTGTTGGGCCTGCAATGTCTAAAACTTGGATGAATAATATAGTAACGGTATCAGATGCTTATAAAGCGTTTTTAGGTCACTCACAAACTGATATTGGTGGAACTCCAAATTTCTTTACATATCCATTATTGGAGAAGAAAGTGGGATTAATCACAAAAAATAAAACATCGTTTAGTGAATCTGATTCTTATTATTTATTCGCATATGTAATGGGAATAAACACGGACTCAAACGCAATGATTCCAACGTCAACTTCAACGTCCGTAAGATGGTATAGTGGTTTACTAAACCAAAGTTGGTTAGATGGGGTTGTAAAAAATAAAGTAACAATTAGCTCACCACAACAAGTTGTTGATGCGGTATTTGCTTGGGGTGGGGATTTAAACTGGTCACATTCATCCGACCCATCGGTAATTGCAAGTAAAATTGCTAGTGGTAATTATTCAAATTCTGTTAATCCTGGTGTAATAAATATGAGTAGAACCACATCAATGTCGACATTATCACCTTTATCTTATCAAACAAAATCGGTTGAAACCGCAAAATTAAGTGTAACATCTACATTAGAAAATGGTAAAGTTGTTTTAACTACAACATTAACGAAAGCAGATTTAGCGGGATTACAGGTTGTTATGAATTATGACGATTCAAAATTAACATTAGATGAAGTTAAATTTGATGCAGGTAGTACGATTACCAATTTTACAACACACAATGGATCAAGATTAACGTTTGGTTCTTTAGACCAAACAAAAACTGCGAGAATTAAAGTTGGTACACCATATAAATTAATATTCACACCAAAAACTAATATAACAAACACTGCAGGTTTATTTTATTTTGTATTATCGGATGCTGTTAGTGCTACAGGTAATAAAATTGACTTGATTGTTGAATAATTTTGAAACAAACAATAATAATAATATTTTTAACACTTTGCTCTTTCATAACGAATGGGCAAAGTGTTTCTGCTCCGGACTCTAAATCATTTATACCATCCACCACTGCACAAGATGGAAGTGGATTTGTATTAAGTGGATTTAATACAACATCTACCTTACTGGCATCCATCAGTTTAATAAATCCATCAACAAATACCACATTCTATCTAACTACAACAACAGGTTTAACTGCAGCAAGTGGATTTACCCTAACGGGTAATAAAGTTCGTTTGGTAGTAACGGGTACAATGGCTAGTATCAATACCGCATTGGCTGCTTTAAAAATAAACACAGGTTCGGTAGTTGGTAACGTTCAAATATCGGTAGCTGCAACTGTAAATCCCGTTGGATTTTATTATAATGGTGTAAATGGACATTTTTACAAACCCGTAACTACAGGTACAACTTATACAGGAGCAAGAGCCGCATCGTTATTAACAACATTTAAAGGCCAAACAGGTTATTTGGTAACAATAACATCCGCATCAGAAAATGCTTTTATATATGCCAACGTACCACAAACTAATGTGTGGTTTGCAGCAACGGATGAGGTTATAGACGGAAGGTGGGTAATTGACGCTGGACCTGAAAAGGGAACGGTAATGAAAACATCAAATGGACAAACTGCAGGAAATATTGTAGGTGTTTATAACAACTGGGCAGGCGGCGAACCCAATGGATACAATCATAGTGAGGATTATGCGGTAACAAACTGGGGCGGACAATCGACTTGGAATGATTTATCAAACAATTGGAGTAATCCATATATAATTGAATACGGAACTTGGTCTAACCCCGATGATGCAACATTTACCGAATTCTATACAAATAGTGTAACTCACTCAAATGGAGAAGTATTAAGAGCATCATTCAATGTTGATTTTGGTGGTAATATAGATGAAACTAAATTTACCGCAAAAGGATATACATATACAAATAATACTTGGAATGTAGTGAATGGAACTGCAAGACAATTAAGTGGATTGGGTAAAGTTGATTTGACAAGTTTATTGGATACGTCTAAAACTGCGAGTGGATATAAAGTATTAACATCCGCTGGACAAACTGAATGGGCAATAATAAATCCATACGATGCAACTTTAGGTGGTCATCAATTATTAATAGATGAAAGAGAATTTAATGGAACAGGAATATCTCCAAACGATATAACATCAATTAAATTATTTGATATATACGATGGACCAGTTAGTGTTAATAACGTAAGTGGTTGGTGGAAAACATATGTAATGCCAGGTAATTTGACAACAAAAATAACCTCATCAACATTTCAAGCTCAATTAAGATTACAAGATGGTTGGTATGGGACGAAAGCTGAATTTACTTTTTCACCGACGATGACATATAAACCACACGGAATGGAGTTATCTCATTCTAACCAAACCGAACTAAACACTTTATACAATAGTGTTGTGACTGTATCGGACGTGTTTTTGGCATTTAAAGAATTATCAAATGGTGGTATATTTGGAAATCAAAGTGGATTAGAGTTTACAAACGGTATTCAATTTTTGAACGCGGATGTGGATGGTAACGGTATATTTAACGAGGCCGACACATACAAACTATTACAACATTTAACAGGTGTTCAATCACTTTCACAATCTACCGCATTAACTTATTTAATGAAGTTATACAACAAATCAGATTACGATGGAATAACAACATCAAATTGGGGAACTAAATTTAATTCAACTCGTAACTTAATTCCATTTACATTGGGTAGTTTGAATAACACATATAATATAAGTGTAACTTGGTTAGGTGATGTAAACCTTTCACATTCCGCACAACAAAGTGTAAGTGGTGTTAGTAGTAATTCTATTAGAACTATGAGTGTTAAAACTATGAACACAACAAACACAAATGAAATTAATGGTTATTTGATGGGTGAAAATGTGGGTGGTAAAGTTGTAATAACAATTTCGATTGACCCACTACAACAAGAATTGGTCGGTACTCAATTTCAATTGGATTACGATAATACGGTATTAGAATTTCAAAAAGTAGAATTTATAACAAAAGGAAATCCTACAAATTTTGGAACCGATAAAGGTTCTTATGTAAAGATTGGTTCATTAATTACTGATGGATCAACTATATTAGATAAAACAACGGAATATAAAATAACGTTTGTACCAAAAATTGGTATTCAGAGTATATTGGGGTTAACCTCAGTATCTGCAACAGACGCAGTTAATAAATCAGGAACAACATTAAAAATAAAAATGAATTAATGAAAAAACTATTATTAATATTGTTACTAATTTCGACAACATTTGTTACAAATGCACAAATAGTAAAACCAGACACACTACAATTGTCTCCAAAAGAATTATTTGGAGAAAGTGGTGATTGGAATAACTTGGGTATATTAGAATCGTATATTGATTTCTCGAAAGATGTTCTTTCATCATCTAATTTATCGGTTGGTATAATTGGAAAGCAAGTATCGAGTACATTGAATTTAGGGTATAGTAAATCATCTATGAATGGTAAATGGAGTCATTCAGTGTCAACGTCGATAAATCCAATATGGAATTACTATGGTGTTGGTTATGGTTTTAGTAGAAATACAAATAAGAGGACAACAACATTACAATCATTCTATTCAACGGATTTTGATTTTCAAAAAGATATTACATTATCATTCATAGATGTTTTCAGAACTAAAAAGTTTGGGACATTTGGATATAGTTTAATTGCGTCAAAAACGTTTTGGGGAACATATCAAGGTGAGTGGGAAGGAAAATACACAGTAGACACCGATGGTAACTTTTTGGATTTGATTTATCCAACTATGCCATCATCGTCTCAACTAAATTACAAGGGTATGGTAATGTACACATATACAATCAAAACAAAGAGGGTTAATATCTCACCACAAGTATTTGCTATGAGTGATATCTACAAAGTATTCAAAGATGGTACCTCATCGGATTTAGCATATGTAAATGATTTAAATTTGGACTTATATTATGGTACGTCTTTGGACTGGAAATTAGGAAAAAGATTCATTTTGAATACCAATGTAAGATTTAACAAAACGTGGGATAAGTTAAGTGAATCAGTTGGTTATAAAAAAAGTAACCCAATAATGTTTATGATAGGAACAAACTTTCAATTCTAATGAAAAATATATTACTCATATTATTTATTTTTTTAATAGGTTGTACTAAACCAGAATTACCATTACCTGAGGTGTTAGCTAATGATAATATTTTTAGTGTACCTGAAAGTACTGTAACAAACGGACAATCAATTTACTTTGATTTACCTTCTACGGGAGTGTATACCTTAACTATGAGGGATAAAGAAACTAATCAAGTCATTAGTAGGGAAAAATTTAATGGACAAGTTGGTGAAAATATAAAGAAAATTTACATCAATTCAATACAATCTCAATATTTATATTTATCAATAGAGGACGTTACAAAAAATGAATTAAAAAAAACAATAATAATATTAAAAAAGTAAAAAGGACAAAATGAAAAAAGTATTAATCGTATCGATTGGGTTGATTATTCTTGGTGGATGTACTAAGGACGATATGTTACCTGAAATTAAACAGGTAAAACCAGAATTAACAATATCAACTTTATCGGGTATTAAGTTAGAGACACCATTTGTGACTTCAGAAGTTGCTATGAATGTTAAACTTGAATCCGCGGGTACTGTTACCATTAAAATTACCGATATATCAAATAGGGTAGTTTCTAAGGAACAAGTAGAGGTTAAATCTGGAGATAATATATTAAAGGTATATACATCTGCATTACCGGCATCAGCATATAGAGTGGGTCTTTACGATTCTAATAACAACCTAATAGGGATTACAGATTTCAATAAAATAAACTAAAAAACTAAAAACAAATAAAATGTCAGAAGAACAAGAACAAGAAGGAACCTGGTCGGGTTTAAAAAAGACTATAATCGGTGTTGCAGGTACGGTAGTAACCGCAGGTGGTGTATGGTTATCAACATTATTAGGTGGCGACAAAGAAGCGGCACCTGCTCCAGCGGCTGCTCCAGTTATTAATATAACTAATTCACAAACCCAACAACAAGCCGCTGGTGGTAATAAAACTATAATCATCAACAAGGGTAGTGATAGTAAAACAGCAGCACCCGCACCTAAAGTTAAAAAGAAAGAAGGTGATGAATTTAAGGAGGAAGCTCCTCAGTGGTAATTTATTATCATTATTAATAAGGTATAATTTTAAATTAAAAAAAGATGAGTGAAAAACAACAACCACCAAGTGGTTTTAAGGATTTATTAAGTAATATGATGGCCAGAAGATGGTACATTACTGCATTAGTATTAGGTGGTTTTATGTTTATTATTGGTGGGATGTTCTTTGCAATATTAAATAAATCAGGAATTGAAGGAGAGTGGAAAGAACTTCTATTATTGTTATTAGGGGCCTTCATTGGTTCTTATGGTAAAATCATTGACTATTGGTTTAGTGATAC
>Ga0102817_1000712_pt1 | contig 9069 bp, 7 predicted proteins | sample ColrivemetaGS555_FD_78193 | JGI IMG/M metagenome (GOLD analysis project Ga0102817, IMG submission 78193) | Estuarine microbial communities from the Columbia River estuary - Ebb tide non-ETM metaG S.555 | ecosystem: Environmental > Aquatic > Marine > Intertidal zone > Estuary | place: USA: Columbia...
AAACTAATGAAACAACTAATTTATGTACTCGCTGCGGGTCTATTCGCTGTGAGTTGTTCAAACCCAAACGCCACTCTTGTCACATTTGATGATGAAAACACGGTCGCAATTCGCGCCCACATTCAAAACTATTTGGAAAATGATGTTGCGTCAATGACCGAAAGATGGTCGGAAGACCTTGTTGTAAAGGGATCCACGTTGGACGGTGCAGTAGATCTCGCCGTTGCGCAAAGTGCAATTTCCTTACACCACGTTCTTTTTTCGGATATCAGTATAACTGCTCCGGATTCTGATGAGGATTTTTATGCAGAAACAACAACCTATAAAGACTCTGGCGAAACGTGGACCAAAATATGGTTTTCATGGAACGGAACAGGGAATTTTACAGGCAATACGGTTTCCAATATGAATATGATCGGCTTTCGCTGGGCAGACGGAAAAATTGCGGAAGAACATCACTTTAGTGACGGGGCTGCATTTGCTGCCGAGGTGGCTGCTTTTGAAGCGTCACAGTCTGCAGCAGAGTAATCTGTAACGACACCAATGTACAAAAAGGCATAAAAAGTCCATTGCCCATCTTGGCGATGCTTTTTGTGCCTTTTTTTGATTTCTCCAACTCGTGTCAAGATCTTTTGGAAAGTGTAGGTTCCCCAAAAAAAAAGTGCGCAAGGATAAGTCCAAAGATTTTGTAACTTTATGCAAAACAAACACAATGGAAAACATTTCTTTATTATTGCAAGTGGCCGTAGCGGTTTCCGTATATTATGTATGGATTTTTAGATATCACAATGTGATTGCTGAATTCAAGCAGTTTGGGTATTCAGATGTCTTGCGGAACTTTGTTGGTGCAGCTAAGATTTCGATTTCGGCGCTTCTTATCATCGGGATATGCTACGCTGAAGTGACTGCTTATGCCGCCTTAGCAATGGCCTTTTTTATGCTTTGTGCTCAGTTGTCGCATTTTAAAGTCAAAAACGGCTTTATGCAACGACTCCCATCTTTGATCCTCCTTTTGATGTCGCTGTTTATTGCTGCGTTTCACTATGGATTACTATAGTTGATGGATCTATACACTATCATCATTCTTTTTACGGGTGTTTCTTTTGTGGCCTATGGCATAAACTCCTTTATTTCAAAAAGAATGATTCGCGAATTTAAACGCTGGGGGTTGGCCGATAAACGAAAAGCAATCGGCGCTAGTCAGTTTGTTGGAGGGCTTGGATTGTTGGTCGGATTTGAATTTGAGTTGGCACTCGTCATCAGTTCGGTCTTTATCATTGTGATGATGTTTGTTGCCATTGCCGTCCGAATTCGAATAAAAGACAACATCTCCGACATTTTACCCGCCATCACGTATATCTTATTGAACGCTATTATTCTATATCGTTTTCTATACGCCTAGTTGATCCCCGACGAGGTGCATATCACTCATTCGGAACCATTTGCTTCATAAAGCTTAGCTGCCTCTTCCTACTTTTCGAACCCCAGAAGATTTTAGTTTATTGCTTTTATTGGACATTTTGCGCTTTCCACCTTTTTTATCAGGTGTATTTTTTTGTAAACTGTTTCCAAAAAACTTGCTTGACATATGTAATATTTTAATTCTTTAAAGTTATAAAATAATAGCATTCATCCGCAAAAGGACAGCAATTTTACAGTCTTTTTTCTCTTATGTCCTCACAAAAGGGCCAGCAATAAATGAGTTATCTACACTCATTCGCTTGAACTATGCTTGCCGACACTCTACCTTTGGTGAAAGAAGGTGCAAATGCTTGCTTTGCTGTTTTTTGCTAAGTAAAAAAGCAAAAAACCCCGCTAAAAGCAGGGCTTTAAGAATGTGTAGTCTGGCGGTTAGGCGTGCTCCCCCCCTACTGTAGTTCAGAGATACAGCAGAACGCAATCTTTTAGTGAATTACGTTTATTGAAATGAAAAAAATGCCTTTAGGGATATCATAACTTTCAGAAATTAATGCGATATAATCTTTTTGACCGCCTCAGCTGTTTCTAAGAGTGTTTTTTCAAACGGAATTGGCTTCCAATTGAACACCTCCATTGTTTTAGAGTTATCCGCACTAAGTTCCATGTCGAGCATGGTTAACATCCCTTTGGCTTCTCGATCAAAAATGGACAAGAGTTTCAACATAAAGTTTGGCGCTAATCTGGTGCTAGGGCCTTTATATCCATTGTCTAAAAGAAATTGGCATACCCACTGAAAACTTCTTCCTACTTTTTCAGTTGCAATAAAACGTTGGTTAGCTGCTTTGGGCTCTGTTAAGGCTGCAACATGCAAATAGGCTACATCACGCACATCAACCATAGGAAATGACATCCTTGGTATCAAAGGCGTTTTTCCTTCTAAGATTTTAACAACCATAGACATTGATGCGCCCGAAACGTTTGTCCCAAGTGGGGGGCCAAAAACCCCACCCGGATTAATGCTTACTAATTCTAATTTATGATCCCCCGATTGATTTTTAATAAAATCCCAAGCGGCTTGCTCTGCTAATGTTTTACTTTTAAAATAAGTATTTAAATTTTTTGACTCTAAGTCAGTCCAATCCTCAGGTGTGATTACCCCTGTTTTTCTGCCTCCCATTATTGCAACAGTAGAGCTGGTTAAAACGACTCGTTTTACTTTATTTTTTTTTGCAGATTTTAATACCCTTAGTGTTCCATCTATTGCTGGGGCGAGCATATCTGAATCATTTTTTGGGTTTTCAATTGTAAATGGAGAGGCCAGATGCATAACGAAATCATAATCTGTCAGGGCTGCGTCCCATCCGTCATCAGAATTTAGGTCTAACCGAGCGAAAGAAAGGTTCTCAATAGAAACCGAAGCTGATTGAAGAGTAGATATTACTTCATCTTCTTTCTCAGCAGTGCGGACACTTCCCGTTACATTGTATCCTTTTTCTAAAAGGGTTTTTACACAATGTAATCCGATATAACCAGACACTCCAGTTACAAATACTTTTTCACTCATATTTTAAATTATTGATTAATATATATTACTTTTGATTTGATAGTAAAAGTATAAAATATTACTATTTATTTGATAGTAATATTCAAGAAACTTTATAATAATGCCATTTCTAAATAAAATCTTTAGGTGTGATTGCCCTGTTACCTCAGCTATGGACATCATAGGTGATCGATGGACGCTTGTTGTCATAAAAATGATGCTATTAGAATATAAAAAAACCTTTAAGGAGTTCTCAGAAAGTGATGAGTCTATTGCCCCTAGTATCTTATCCAACAGACTAAAAATGTTAAAAAAAGATGGCTTTATTAAGAAAGTAAAAATAGCCCATAACCTTAAAACAAATTACTATATCTTAACAGAAAAGGGGCTTTCATTAAGTCCTGTGATTATAGAGTTAGCGTTTTGGAGTCATCATAATATAAAACGCTTCGACAACCCCATTGTCAATGTCAAGGATAAAACCGAATTGTTCAATATAATTATCGATAGATATAAATCAAAAACTGCTGTACTATAACAAGTATAAGCGTTATTATTCCACGATGCTCCTTATTATTGAAAGGTGCAAATCGTTTGATCAAAATTTAAACTTTTCCATTACATTAGGGTCTAAGTAATTAAACCTATTCAATGAAAAGGATTTTCAAATTATTCTTGGTGGTACTCATATTGTCATGTAGTAAAGATGAAAACTCTCAGGAACAAAACGAATCATACTGTTCTGGAGATTACTCAACTGCTGGAATTTTAGTCGACATTGAAGAAAAAATCTATAATAATGATGAGTCCGTGAATAATTACAGTAGATATTCATGGACTTCTGATGGTGTTGATAGAATTTTAAGTGGAAATGGGATTCCTAATCATGAAGTAGGTACTTTTCCAAACACCAATAATCCAAATACAATTTCAGAGCAAAATGTAAATAAGAGATTTACGCTTTGTCCAGATATAATTACGGAAAGTGGATTGGATGTTGTTGGTCCTGCTTTGGCAATTGCCTATGCATTAAACAGTGTCAAATTTGATCCTGCTACAGCAGGGAAATGTAATGATGCTGGCGAATGTAGTTTAGCGCAAGGACAGGGAAACTGGAATATTGAGGCACTAGGGCATACCACATTTGACTTTGGTGATGACATGAACCATGCTCATGTCCAGCCCAATGGCGCATATCATTATCACGGAATGCCAGAGTTGCTTATTGAATTTTTAGCAGACACTCAAGGGATGACATTGGTTGGTTGGGCGTCTGATGGGTTTCCAGTCTATGCTAGATATGGGTATTCAGAGGCAACTAATCCCAACAGTGAAATGAAGTCATTAATCCCAAGTTACAGATTAAAATCCGAGCCTGATGCAAATCGTCCTGCGATTTTAACTGCGCTTATAGGCGGTCCTGGTCAGGGGACTACAAATGAAAATACACCTATTCCAATGGGCGCTTTTACCCAAGATTATGAATATGTTGAAGGACTTGGAGATTTGGATCAATGTAATGGTCGCTTTGGTGTAACCCCAGAATTTCCTGAAGGCATCTATTACTACGTCGTTACAGATGATTTTCCTTTTTTCACAAGATGCCTCAAGGGGAATGTTTAAAATAAAAACGGTTATACCATAACAGTATAGTGGTTTTATCATTATTGATTAAGGAAGGTAGCATTAAACAACAATAATTTACCGTTTTCCCAAAATGCTCTAAAAATGGGATTATCCACAAAATAAGTAACGCTTCCTTTGCCAATCGTTTCTGTACCAATAATCAATGATTCCTCTTGAACATCGGCCACATTTTTACCTACAAAACCTGCTACGGCAGATGCTCCCTTAGGGATATAACTCACATTGCTTCCTTTTTCCAGTAGTGAATAAGCCAAAGCAGAACGTTTTAGGGTATGGTAGTTGGTGCTGTATCCAAGCCCAATGGGGTGGGAGTTGTCTAGGCGTGTATTGTAAATTCCTCCCGTGATAACATTACTGATGTTATTACGTTTACGGTCTTCATAACGTAGGGTGGGGTCAGGAGTGATTTTATTTTCCTTTCTTTTTACACCAAAGGCTTTTTGATCTTCAAAGACGGACAAAGCGCGTTCAATGGCAATAATACGACCCCCTTGACGTAGCCAGCGCGTGATCATTGCTTTTTTAGGTTCCGAATTCAGGCTGGAGTATCCCCCTGATGGCATGATGAGCACATCGATTTTCTTCATTACGTTTTCTGAGAGTTGATTTTCGCGTATTTGATGAAAAGGATAGCTTAAATCTTGTTCAAAATAGTGCCATAATTCTCCGTAGCTATATGGTGAAACTTCACCTTCTGTAAGCACTGCAATTTTGGGTGTTTTAATCCATTGAAAGTCATTTGAACCCATATCTGGTCCTGCAGAAGCATAACCACTAGCAATGGGGATCAATTGCTTTTGAAAATCTTTTGCCAATCGATTTAAGGTGGTTTCAAATGAGAGGTGCGTCGTGTTTTCTCCTCTGATAATAAATAAACTTCCCGCTTTCCAATTTTTATCAGCACTGCTAAAGGGTTTTTTACTAACGCGTAATTTGATATTAGCTTTTAAAAGTGCTGCCAAAAACTTACCATCTTCAAAGCTGTCATAGGTAGTGCCCCAAGCGTAGGTTTCTGAGGAAATAGGCTGTTGAAGGAATGTTGTTTTTTGGGGGTTATATTTGATTTTACTTTTAGTGCCCACTGCTTGTAAACCATGAGCATAAGGAAGTGACCAGGCGGTAATGTCATAGGTCAGTGAGTCTTGAAGTGCTGTCTTGGGTTCAAACCACACCTGTAACATTTTGCCTTTCACTTGCTGAGTAGGCACCACTAAAGCTCCTTTACCAACGTTGGTGTTGGTCATTCTCTGCTGTTGATAATCATAACCAGTAATTGACATGTTTTGATCCAAAAAACCATATTCTACCTCATGTTGGTTGAACAGCCGTAGAAGAGCTTTTAATTTGTTGGCACTCCCTTGCAAAACATAGGATTGGTATTTTCGACTTTTGTCCTCAAAGAAAGCTTGAAAATTTAGATTGAGTGCACGGCGGTGTTTGGCAACAGTTTCCACAGTAGAAATGGCAGTGGTATAGTGATGCTCAATACGATCAACTAGCGTTAGTTCGATGCCTTCATCGTTGAGGATACCTAACCCTGCATCTCCATTGCCCGCCTGCTCATAAGTCATTCCTATTGCACCTAAGTAGGTTGGATAGGTATCCCCATAACTTGGGTAGAGCAAGTCAAAGAATTCTTTGGTGAAGTAGAGCCATCCTTCACGATCAAAATAAAGAGCATGATTTTTTGCCAATTTATCTTGAAATTCCATCTGGTAAGGGGAAATAATTTCGTGAACTGGTTTGGCAGCAGGTGCAAAGTAGTAGGGGCTATTGATTCCTTGTTCGTGAAAATCCACATGTACATGAGGTAACCATTGGTTGTACTTTTTCAATCGTTGTTGTGTTTCAATTTGTGTCGCCCATGCCCAATCCCTATTCAAATCAAAAATATAATGGTTTGTTCGCCCATTGTGCCATAGCTCATCGTGCTCGCGAGAAAATGGCTTAGCATCGTAAGGATTACTGCGGTTTTGATTGTACCAATTCACATATCGGTCTCGACCATCAGGGTTAACACAAGGATCAATAATCACAACGGTCTTTTCTAGCCAGTCACTGTGGTTTTCAATTAAATTATAGATCGTTTTCATTGCTGCCTCTGTGCTTGAAGACTCGTTTCCATGAACATTAAAACTCAACCAAACGACTGCGATGTCATCGTTTTTTTCACCTTCAATTAGCCCTGTATTTTGGAGGTGGCGCTGGCGAATTGTTTCTAAGTTGCCCAAGTTTTCAGCGGCAGAAACATAGGCCAATTGAAGAACACGCCCTTCATAAGTGGAGCCATAAGGAGCTAAACTGACCATTTCGGAATGATCTGCCACATGTTCAAAATAATCCACTACTTGGTGGTGTCTAGAAAAAGTAGTCCCTAGCGTGTAACCCAAAAAAGCATCTGGAGATTGTAATTGTGCAAGGACCGGAAAATGAATAAGAAGGCTGAATAAAAGAAGTGTAATTGTTCTCATAATGGTTTTTAAAGTCAGTAATATACCTATTTTTTGATTTTAAAAGCCTGCCGATTTTAAAAAGAGATCAAAATAAAAAAGAGGTCAAAAATGACCTCTTGTCAATGATGGCTAACCCTATTACTCAAAGTTGCAACACAACTACTAGCGGATTTATATTTATTCAATTCTAAAAGAGTAGATCAAGGAATAACTAACATTGTTTCCAACACTTGTTTTTAGAAATAATTTGCCAGGGCGTAAAGATTAAATGAGTTTAATTACAGTCTAAAGAAACCTTTACTGTTTGTTGTTCTCCATTTTCATCTACATAATTGCCTAATCCCCAATTAAAACCATCAGGAACATTCACACCATTAAGAGCATCTAATTGCTGCTGATTGACTTTTGTACGATGCTCCCCCAATTATTCAAAATATAAGCACAATATCATTTTTTGAATAAATTGGTCGCTTAAATTCTTGTTATTCTAATACAGCAATCGGTTCGTTTTTTTCACCAAGCCAAGATATCATAAAGATTAAATCTTCATTCCCTAAATTTTCAGAGTAATGCCAAACATTAGACACTCCCAAAAACGCTTTTTCTCCAGCCTTATATGTCTGTGTAGAAACCACTGTTTTTTCAGAAGACTTTTCCTCTAATGAGGTGCTTGTGTCAAAGTTTACAGTTAATTCTCCCTGTATAATATAAGCTACACCAGTATAAGGGTGGTAGTGCCAAGGAGATTTAAAACCGGGCTCCCAAACTTTGACCTGACTGGTTATTGCTGCATCTCCTGAAGGGTATTTTAGTTCATTTCCTAATGGGTCGGTGGATACCCCAGTCATCAGGTCTCCATTTTCAAAAGCAATTGGACCGTTTTCACTGCTAGGCGGGGTATTTGAAGAGTTGATTACACAAGAGGCCATAAAAACGCTAAATGTGAGTAAAAAAAATAATTGTTTTTTCATAAGTCTATAATTTTTAGACTTTAAATTTAGTCAATAATTATAAAAACAAAAAAATGTGGCTGCAGCTATAACATAGAAATCAAAAATTTAGATTTTGAGAGTTGCAACCACGTTTTTGTAATTAACAGTCAGTACCCCAACTTCGATAAACCACAAAACTGAAATTCCCATGATTTTTAGACAAAAGAATTGGTTTACAAAAGAAAAGTGTATTGAACTTTGTTTCTGTATGATCGCAGTGGCGTAAGAATTGAAGATTGACTTTGATTACGAAGTACTCAAAAGATCCCTGAATTAAGTCCAATCCTTGCGGAAACCTTGCAATTTCAGGAATTGCACCAAAAGAAAAAACCCACCTGTTGTGGTGGGCTTTAAGAATGTGTAGTGTAGCGGTTACTACCTGCTCCTCCTATTATTCAAAGTTGCAGCAAAAAATCATTTTTTGATCACTTTAGAAGTTCCTAAAACATTGTTAGAGTTGTCATAAAGCCTTAATAAATAAATACTGTTGGGTAGCTCAGAGAGATCAATAGTTTTAAGTCTAGATTCCAAAACTTTTCTTCCTATAAGATCAAAAACTTTAGCTATAGAAAACTCAAAATCTATATTTATTATTGAAGATGTTGGGTTTGGATATACATTCAAAAAATCTAAAGTTTTGCTTAAGCTTAATGTATCGTTGTAAGCTTGGGTGATTTCTGTTTGAGATAGCACTCTATTCCAAACCAGTAAATCATCCATATATCCATTAAAAGCCTCATCTGTGAATTCATCAATTTGGGTTCCAACTTGAAAAAAAGTAGAAACAAAAGATGAATTTTTTGTGCCAGTGTATTGATGTGCCCCATTGATATAAAGACTAAATGAGCTGGAGGATTTTGTAAATGTGACTAGAACATGTTTCCATTCAGTAAATCCAGCATATCCAGTATCCAATCCATCATTTCCCCAAGTTCCAATTCTTAAATTATTACCAGAAAAGCCTAATGTGGATGCTGTCCCCAACTCACCAAATACAAATAACCATGATTTTGTG
>Ga0102817_1000722_pt1 | contig 8985 bp, 8 predicted proteins | sample ColrivemetaGS555_FD_78193 | JGI IMG/M metagenome (GOLD analysis project Ga0102817, IMG submission 78193) | Estuarine microbial communities from the Columbia River estuary - Ebb tide non-ETM metaG S.555 | ecosystem: Environmental > Aquatic > Marine > Intertidal zone > Estuary | place: USA: Columbia...
CAATTAAAAATATATCTAAAAAAGTTGTTAATAAAGAACTAAATATTGAAGAAATTAATGAAAATATTATAAATAATCATTTATATACGTTTAATTTGCCCAACGTTGATTTGATGATAAGAACTAGTGGAGAAAAACGCATTAGTAATTTCTTATTATGGCAAATGGCATATGCTGAATTATATTTTACAGATGTACTTTGGCCAGATTTTAGAAAAGAGCATTTTTACGATGCAATCATTGATTACCAGAATAGAGAACGAAGATTTGGAAAAACAAGCGAACAAATTACAGAATAATATTTTTATAAAATTATCTTCTGTAGCATTACTAATATGTACCCTATTTTTTACTTTTAGTGCAAATGCACAATCGAAAAAAGATAGTTTATCAATTGTAAAAATAGACACTACTTCTAGTGAAAAAATTACCTTTAAAAAAGGAAAAGAATATTTGTTAGGAGGAATTAGTGTTACTGGGCTAAAAAAGTTTAGTGAAGAAACTGTCCGAGTCTTTACAGGCCTAAGAAATGGACAAGCAATCAAACTTCCTGGAGACAAGCTTACAAGTGCAATCAAAAAATTATACGAAAGTAAGCAGTTTAGCAACGTAGATGTTTATCTCGAAAAATTGGATGATAACACCGTATACCTTCAATTTTTTGTTCAAGAACTACCACAATTAAATACTGTAAAAATTACAGGAGTAAAAAAAGGAAAAGCCAAAGAACTTTTAAAAGATGCTGAACTAAAGCAAGGTGCAATGGTCACAGACAATCTTGTTGTTACTTCACGAAATTATTTTACAAAAAAATATACTGATAAAGGATTCCTAAAAACAAAAGTTAGTCTCAATGTAAAACAAGATACTACAGATATTAACACTGTTAATATGGCAATTTTTATTGATAAAGGGAAAAAAATTAAAATTAAAAACATCTTATTCAAAGGGAATAAAACGCTTTCTGCAATTCAGCTCAGAAAAGCAATGAAAAACACAAAACAGAAATTCATAGGACGTTTTTGGAAAGGTTCTAAATACATAGAAGAGGATTACCAAGAAGATTTAGAAAGTATTTTAGATAAATATAGTCGTTTAGGATTTAGAGACGCTCGTATTCTTAGCGAAAATATTTCATGGAATGAAAACAATACAATAAATATCCACATTGATATAGAAGAAGGAAAACAGTATCGATTTGCAGAAATATTATTTGTTGGAAATAAAGAATATACAGACGAACAACTCCAAATGTATCTAAAGATTGTAAAGGGAGATGTTTATAATGGAGCAGTGCTAAAAGAGAGAGTGAAAGGAGATGGGACACCAACTTCACAAGATATTTCTACATTATATCAAGATAATGGGTTCTTATTTTCTTCTGTAAATGCTGTAGAAACAAAAGTAGAAAGTGACTCTATTACTGTAGAAATAAGAATTAGAGAAGATGAAAAAGCGCGTATAAAAAAAGTGATCGTTTCAGGTAATGACAAAACCAATGATCATGTCTTATTTAGAGAATTACGTGTAAAACCAGGGGATTTATTTAGTAGAAGTGCAATCATTCGGTCTATTAGAGAAATTGGTCAACTAGGCTTTTTTGATACCAATGTAACTCCAGATGTTGTGCCAGATTATCAAAATAAAACTGCAGATATCGAATTTAGTGTTGCTGAAAAAGGAGGAAGTCAAATAGAATTACAAGGTGGATATGGTGGAGGTTCTTTTATTGGTACTTTAGGATTGTCGTTTAACAATTTTTCTGCCAAGAACATCTTTAATAAAGAGGCCTATAAGCCCTTACCAATGGGAGATGGTCAAACGTTATCTCTAAGATTACAAACTAGTAGAACTTTTAGTACCTACAGTTTTTCTTTTACAGAACCATGGCTAGGTGGAAAGAAACCGAAATCATTATCGTTTTCAGTGTATTCTTCTAATCAATATCAGTTAAATCAGCGAACATTCGATGTAGACAGGAGTAGAAGTTTAGGAATTATTGGAGCTTCTTTAGGATTGGGACAACGTTTAAAATGGCCTGATGATTATTTTCAACTTTCACAAACTATTGCTTACCAGAGTTTTAAATTAAATGATTATGGGTTTAGAGTAGGTGCTGCAATTTTAAATAACGGGACCTTAAATAACCTTTCTTACAATGCGACAATTTCAAGAAACTCAGCAGGTCCAAGTTTAATTTTTCCAACCTATGGGTCAGAATTTTCATTCGGTGTCAAAGCAACTTTTCCATATTCACTCGTGAATGGAAAAGATTATACAGAACCAACTGGCCTAACAAACACAGAAAAAAATACATTTTTTGCGGACAAATATAAATGGTTAGAATATTATAAATTAATTGCCAAAGGAAAATGGTATACTTCATTTACCGATAAATTGGTTTTGATGACCAATGCCGAATTTGGTTTTCTAGGTTTTTACAATTCTGAAGTAGGCCTAAGTCCTTTCGAAAGGTATTTTGTTGGGGGTGACGGTATTGCTCAATTTCAATTAGATGGTAGAGAAACTGTAGGTTTAAGAGGATATGAAAACAATCGATTATCTTCCATTGAAGGAGGCGCAATTTATAATAAATTTCAATTAGAACTACGATATTCGATTACAGATGCTCCCTCTGCCTCAATTTATACCTTAGGATTTTTAGAGGCTGGTAACTCTTATGACAATTTTAATGTATATAATCCGTTTGAAGTAAAACGTTCAGCTGGTCTAGGGGTAAGAATATTCATGCCTGCATTTGGTTTATTGGGTATTGACTTTGCTCACGGTTTTGACCCTCTTCCGGGCCAAAACGTAAAATCTGGCTGGCAAACGCATTTTATCATTGGAAGACAATTCTAAAAAAACTGTAAATTTGTAAAAAGTTATTTTGATGCGGTTTTTCTAAATATAAGTATACAAATGAAAAAAATAGTTTTATCAATCATTCTTTGTGTGTGTGCGAACCTTTCTTGGTCGCAAAGAAGTCAAAAAATCGCATACATAGATATGGAGTATATTTTAGAAAATGTTCCAGAATATCTTGATGCACAAAATACTCTCAACGCAAAAATTTCAAAATGGCGAAAAAAATTAGATGATCAAGCCAGACATATAGAAATTCTAAAAAGTGACCTAGCCAATGAAAAGGCAATCCTAACAAAAGATTTAATTGAAGAAAAAGAGCAAGAAATTGGTTTAAAACAAATAGAATTAAGAAGACTTGAATCTTTATTCTTTGGACCAAAGGGAGATATGTTTAATGTAAGAAGACAACTAGTAAAACCAATTCAAGATCAAGTTTTTAATGAAATTCAAGCAATCGCTAAAAGAAAAAAATATGACTTTGTTTTTGACAAATCTAGTGACTTGGTTATGTTATATTCAAATAAAAAGTACGATATTAGCGATTTTGTTTTAGCTTCCATAAATCGCTCGCGATTAATAGAAACAAAAAATGAAAAGAAAAGTAAGAAGAAGAAAAAGAAGAAAGCTCCTGAAAAACAGCTAACTGATAAACAAAAAGAAGTTATTGCAAAAAAGGAGGCAGCAAAAGCAAAAAAGATTGAGAAAGTAAATGAAAAAAAGAGGCTTATTGAAGAAAAAAGAAAAGCTAAATTAGAACTTAGAAATGAAGCAAGAAAAAAATTAAGAGAAAGAAATGCTGAAAAAAAGAGATTAAAAAACAAAGAAAAAAATAATTAAATCAAAAATCAAAATCAAAAAATGAAAAATTTTAAAACGTTACTATTAATTGCCGTATTTACTCTGGGATTAGGTACAATTGCAAATGCTCAAAAAGTGGGTCACATAGATTTCGAAAAATTAGTAGCTGAAATGCCAGAAACTAAAACTCTAAAATTAGATATGGAAAAACTTGGTAAGACCTATCAAGATGAAATTCTAGGAATGGAGAAAGAACTTGAATCTACAAGAAAAAAATATATTGCTGAGTCTAACACACAGACTCAAGGAACGAATGATAAGAGAGCACAAGAGCTTCAAGCACAAAATGCAAAAGTTGAACAAGCAAGAAGATTTGCTTATCAAGATATGCAGAAAAAACAAAATGATGGATTACAACCAATCATCGAAAAAGCTCAAAAAGCAATTGATGAAGTAGCTGCAGCTAAAGGTGTATTATATGTTTTAGATGCATCTGTTGGAAAAGGTTTACTCGTAAAGAAAGGACAAGATATATTTAATGCAGTAAAAGCTAAACTAGGTTTTTAAACCAATTTAAATAATAATATAATCTAAAACCTACTGAAATTCAGTAGGTTTTTTTATTTTTACGAAACATGGCAAAGCATTCTAAATTTCCTATTGGTATTTTTGATTCTGGAATAGGAGGAACTTCTATATGGAAAGAAATGAATACATTGTTACCCTATGAAAATACAATTTATCTTTCTGATAGTAAAAACGCTCCCTACGGAGAAAAGAGTAAACAAACTATCATTGATTTAGCCATAAAAAATACAGAAATTTTACTAAATAGAAACTGTAAAATAATTATCGTTGCTTGCAATACGGCAACAACTAATGCTATTGATATTTTAAGAGAAAAGTATTCCATTCCTTTTATAGGAATTGAACCCGCTATAAAACCAGCTGCCTTAAAAACTAGAACCAATATCATTGGAATACTAGCCACAAAAGGAACTTTAAATAGCAAATTATTTGAACAAACGTCTAGCACCATTAATGAAAAAATTATAAGAAAAGAAATTATTGGAAAAGGTTTGGTAGCATTAATAGAAAGCGGAAAACTTGATTCTAAAGAAATGATGGCGTTACTTTCATCCTATATCATTCCTTTGATAAAAGAAAATGTTGATTGCTTAGTTTTAGGCTGTACTCATTATCCATATCTGATTCCTCAAATCAGAAAAATAGTAGGTAATAAAATTCAAATTATCGATTCTGGAGAAGCTGTTGCAAGACAAACAAAAGCAGTTCTTCATAAAAATAATTTAATTAATACTTCTAAGGATAAAAGTGAACACAAATTTTTCATCAATAAAGATAAAAAAATCTTAGAGCTCATAATTCAGGACTGTACAACGAACATAGAGATTGAAGAAAAAGACTTTTAAAAACCACCAAAAGAATTAATATTAGGACAAGCAGCTCCTCTTGATTTTTTTGTCCATAAATTTATCCCCACAGAAACTTGATGAAACCCCGAATTTGTTAGTACAATATCGTTCATTTGCTTTGAATAGGTGTAAGAAAACATAAAATTACTATAATTGATTCCTATTACGGGAGAGACAAATTGCGAAGTATCTATTGGATTTGTATCAAAACTTCTTCTGTAAGAAATTGCAGCCCAAATTTGAGTTTGAGACAAGGTCTTGTATGCTTTGAGGTTAAAATCAGCTATTTTCTGTCCCATACTTTGTTTAAATTGAACCATTATAGAGGGCTCTAACTGAATATAATTATCCTTTCCATAATAGTACCCTGCAGAAAATATATAGTTCTTTAGATCAAGGGGTTCTTGAATATTCAAATTGTTTTTAGCGGTGAGTAATAAGTTTTTTACAGTAAAATACGAAGAAAACCCTTCCCTGTGATAAGCGATACTAAAATCTGAGTTGTAGTAACTTGTACTTTGTATAATAGAAGCAACATCTGAATCTCCAAAGCTTCTCTGATCTGATTGATTTTGAACAAATGTAAATGACAAACCAAAAGAAAATTGTTCAAAGAAGTTTGCATCACTTAACGGTAAATGATAGGTGTAGGTTCCTTGAATCCCTTTTTGAGAATGATACCCATTTCTATCGTTAAACAAGACAAAACCATAACCAGCATTAGATTGTTCATCAAATTTTGAATGAAAACTTAAGGTTTGTAAAGTTGGGGCATCGGGTATACCCGCCCATTGCTGTCTTGCTGTCATGCGTAATTTACTTGAATTACCAATTCCTGCAGCAGATGGATGAACTAAGTAAACATTATCGGATAAATAATCCTGATAGATGGGCAATGTTACTTGTGAATAATTTTTTAAACAAAAAAAACATAAACTCAAGTAAAAAAATCGCACTAGGTGTGAATGCATTAAAATCAAATTATAATGTTTACCAAATATATTGCTTTTATTAAAAGAATACTTGTAAGACTGAGAATTTAACATAGATTTAAAAAACAACTACCGTAGAACTGTAAAATCCTACATTATAGTTATGAGATTTAAAAATAGTAGCTGTGCGAATTTAACAAACTTCCTCCAACGAGGATATTAATCTTAAAATCTGATGCTTTCTCCCTCTTGTTAAAGGAATAATTGATTTATCTAACAATTCTAATCTTGAAATCGATACTGTTTTTATTTTTCTGATATTTACGATATAGGATCGATGTTGTCTAAAAAAGAAAAAAGGCAATCGAGTATAAAAACTCTTAATGGTAGAATAAACGACAATGACACCGTTTATGGTTACAATCTTAACATAGTCGCCAATAGATTTAACATAAAGTATGTTATCTGTATCTATAAGGTGATTTTTTTTTTCAGAGTAAACGAGTAATTTTGGGGTAAAATGATCTTTAACATTCATTAGTTTAAGAATTTTACTTTCTAACAATGTAAAATCGATATAATGAGAGTATTCAAAATTTAAGTATCCGGAAATAAACTCTATATTAGAGTGTTTTTCTTTTACAGAAGCTTCATCCATAATAGTCACTACATGTGCATTGTGAGACAATAATGAAGACAAGGCAAAAGGAAAAGTCCAACAAGAATTCTGTTTAAAAATTAATAAATCTATTCTCTTAGACTGATCATTTTTAGAATTGACAAAATCATTACAATTTTTAAAATGATCACAATGCTTATAACGCAATAGGGTAACTAGATTCGATTCTAAATAAAAAACCTCATCGTTTGATAAATTGTAACAATAGAAATTCTCATCTATTACTACTACTGTTATTTTCTTTTTCATCTTTTTTATCTAAATTTAAAAAAAAAAAATGACTCTACATTTAGCTCAGAGAAAAAAACAGCGTGTTTTTCTTATTTTTTAGATAAAAGAATCATTATTAACGATAAATAAACATGCCTTAAAAGTGGTCCATAACAATAGAAAAACTTAAAAATTAGCATTACTCTATATTTAGAATCGAAGAAAATACATTGTAAGAGCCTTTATATAAAGAGAAGCTCTTGCCTCCCATTCTCTTTTGATAAAAACATTAAGGTCTTGTAAAAAAATATTTATCGTTAATACATTATTTTTTAAAGAGTTTTAATGTAAAATAAAGAAAACTATAAAAAACAAAAGATATTCTTGATGATTGCATAGCAATATGAAATTTACCCTAGAACTACCAAATATGCTGTAAAAGAAAAATCCTTAACGTTCTATAAAATAGATTGTTAAGGATTACTAAAGCGGTCTGGACGGGACTCGAACCCGCGACCTCCTGCGTGACAGGCAGGCATTCTAACCAGCTGAACTACCAAACCGTTGCTATTAGCGGATGCAAATATAACACAGATTTTTTCATTTGCAAATATATAACAGCAAATTTATTTATTTATTTTTCTACTGATCAAATAGGCTGTCAAAACTTCGTGATACCCCTTGTGAATGTCTACAGGCACATAATCAATTTTATATTGTAAACATTTATTTTTCAAATCTTTAAAGTATTTTCGAACTAATTCTTTATAAGAGTCTTGAATATTTTCTGCGTATACATTTATTTCTTCTGAAGTTTCAACATCAACAAATTTCTTTGGTGAAATGTCAAAATTGAAATTAAATTCTGTTTCTTCATCATAAGTATGAAATAAAACAACCTCGTGTTTATTGTATTTTAAATGTCTTAATGCTTCAAATAGCGCTTCATTGTCTTTTGTCGTTTGAAACATATCAGTAAAAATAAAAATTAAAGAACGTCTATGAATCTTTTTTGCAATTTCATGTAAGTATTTACAGGTATCTGTTGATGCTTTTGAACTAGCAACTAATAAAAGCTCTAATTGATGTAGTAACATTTTTCTATGACGGTCACTTGCTTTTTCAGGTGCATAATATTCATATGAATCTGAATATATACTTAACCCTACAGCATCTCGCTGTCTTTTTAACATCTCCATCAGAGAAGCGGCTGCTACAGCAGAGAACCCAACTTTATTTAAATTGTCTAAGTGTTGATTTTTTGCAATAGGATAATGCATTGAAGCAGAATTATCGATGATGATATGGCACCGTAAGTTTGTTTCTTCTTCGTACTTCTTCGTATACAGTTTCTCGGTCTTTGCATATAGTTTCCAATCTATATGACGCGTACTTTCTCCTTTGTTATAAAGTTTGTGTTCAGAAAATTCTACAGAAAAACCATGAAACGGGCTTTTATGTAGTCCTGTTATAAAACCTTCAACTACTTGTTTTGCAAGTAAGTCTAAGTTTTTTAATACCGAAGGTTGGGCTTCTGAAAGAGATTTCATATCAGTAACGAAAATAAAAAAAGGTCTGACATTAGCCAAACCTTTTCTCTTATATATTGAACGGCTATTGTTATTACATAGCAGCGTCTATTTTTCCTGTATACACATTTTTAGGGGCAACACCTACTTGCTTATCTACTACCTCTCCATTTTTAAAAATTAAAACCGTAGGAATATTACGCACACCATATTTTGCTGCAAATTCTTGATTTGCATCTACATCTACTTTACCAACAATTGCTTTACCATCGTATTCCGTATGAATTTCATCAACGATTGGCCCTACCATTCTGCAAGGACCACACCAAGCTGCCCAAAAATCAACCAAAACTGGCTTGTCTGATTTTAATACTACTTCATCAAAATTTGCATCTGTTATTTCTAGTGCCATATATTATTTTTTAAATTGTTATTTTAAATTGAATACACAAAAGTAAACATTTTATTTGCTTTCTAGTTTTTAGAAAATTACTTTTAACTATGTGTGTATCAATTGTCCTTATGCGTTAAAA
>Ga0102817_1000728_pt1 | contig 8941 bp, 8 predicted proteins | sample ColrivemetaGS555_FD_78193 | JGI IMG/M metagenome (GOLD analysis project Ga0102817, IMG submission 78193) | Estuarine microbial communities from the Columbia River estuary - Ebb tide non-ETM metaG S.555 | ecosystem: Environmental > Aquatic > Marine > Intertidal zone > Estuary | place: USA: Columbia...
AAAACTGGAACAAGCTCTTCGTTATTACGAAAAGATTTTTTAACCCCTTCCAATCTGAGAACCATTATAAACTCCTTACATCGATTGATGTATATCGCACCTTCACTTTTGACAAGTTTATGATGTGATTAGTAGTGGCTAAACACATGCAAATCATATCATTACCTATCAATAATGGAATCCACAGGTAATGAATTTTTTACTATGCTTAGCCATTTTAAGGCTCGCGCACGATTAACACCAAAATCAAGCTGTCCAAATACTGAAGTAGCATAAATAATCAAATTTCCGTCTTGAATGTCTATGGCTGTGATATCAGGAAATCCTAAAAATTTTGACCGGGTTATAAATTGTAATGGGTCATTAGAAAGTAATAATGTGCGAGGTGTCCCTAATGCTACTTTTGTAATTTCTTCATAAAATTCGTTTTTGCTCCCTGTATAGGCTTTTATGAGTACAAAACCTTTACTTGAAAGTTGGTTAGAAGTTGAATTTGGGATATTGTAAATTGGATGAACCTGCGCAAGACGTACGTAGGCTAAAATTGAAAATAAAATAATAATTATGATAAACAAGTATTTGATATTCTTATCCTTTTTTACGCTGTAGCTATAAAAACCTTAAATCATATGGCCTAACAGTACTCATATGCTATTTACCCCCAAGAACTGTTATGGCCTTCATTTCGTTCAATATTTCAGCAATACTCTTATTTTATTGTGGAGCAAGCCTCACAATTTAATTGGCACCTATGCGCAGGCGCATGCAACTATTCGAGTATATATAGCTCAAGTTAATTATATTGGGACTGGTTGAGAAACTAGATATAAATAAAATAGTTTTATTGATCTAAAACAGCTACTTAAGGTCAGTAAGTGGGGACTCTTTTAGACAAATGAGAGTACATATCAGATCAAATCATTAAAGGTCGTCTGAAATTTCGGTTCATTTCACTTAACCATAATTTAATGTGCTTAAGTAAGATCATCAGTTAGAGATAGCAACAGCACATCTCAAATAAGAAGTATTATCTATTTGCTGACTGAGAAAAGTGGCAACATCTGCACGCGAAATATTCAGTGATAAGTTACGTTCACTTGGTGAAAAATTTTCTTTAAAAGACTTTGTAGCAGGGCCATTTGTGAAAGCACTTGGACGAACAATTGTCCAATCGAGCCCACTTGCATGAATAAGGTTTTCTTGTAGTTCATGATCCTTAAAAACTGGTTTTATAATAGCTCCAAACATCACATGTTTCCACCAAAAATTTAGGTTTGCCCAACTTTCATGAGCACCGAGAGTTGACTGACAAATGAGCCGAGAAATTCTTTGAGATTGCATAGCATTTATTATATTTAGTGTGCCCTTTGAACGGACAATACTTTTTCGCGACATACCTGAACCAAGTGTAATCAAAACTACATCTTGGCCCATTATTGCTTCAAGTACATCGACGCGATTTAATACATCTCCAGAAGAATAAATAAGCTTGGTGTTTTTGATCTTAAGTTTCTCTGGATTTCGAGCAAATGCTGTTACTGTATGGCCACCTTTTAAAAGTGCGTCTACTGCGAGACGTCCAATACTTCCAGTGGCTCCAAATACGATGATATTCATTAAATAACCCCATACATTACATTCGCCTACTTGACACAATGTAAAGTTGACATCTTCTAAGTAGTATTTATCTTGACATGATGTCAAGTGAACAAACAAAAACGCGAATACTCGAAACCACGTGGAAGGTATTGGAAACAAGAAGTGATAAAAATCGAATGTCCGATATAGCAACGGCGGTAGGTATAAGCCGTCAAGCTCTTTACCTTCATTACCCAACACGTGCTGAACTTCTAATCGCAACAACAAAGCACATAGATAAAGTAAAAAAAGTAAACCAGCGCTTAGAGCTAAGTCGGGCTGCAGGGTCAGGAATCGAACGTCTGCATTTCTTTATCAAAGCTTGGGGAGGCTATATTCCAGAAATACATGGTATATCAGTCGCATTAAGAAATATGCGCGAAAATGATAAAGCAGCGGCAGAAGCATGGGATGAACGGATGCAAGCAGTTAGACACGGATGCCAGGCTGCAGTTAGAGCAATAGAAAAAGATGGAAAACTTAAATCTGATCTCTCTGAACAAGTCGCAACTGATATTCTCTGGACACTTCTAACCGTTGAAAACTGGGAAAGACTAGTCTTAGACTGCACTTGGTCTCAATCAGAATATGAAATTAAGATGATTGAGCTAGCAGAAATAGCGCTCCTTGAATCTGGAAAAGCACGGAATTAAACTTCTAGCAGAAGCATAAGCAATAATCGGCTTCTAATGAATTATTCTTTATGACCATTGCATTGAGTAGATCATTATTCTTTAATTTAAGTGCTGCTTGATTTGCATCAAATCCATTTGCCGCCCAACGATCCAATATCCGTTTTTCAATTATCTCTTGAGGTACATCAAGCATAATTGAAAAATCCCAATATTTACTAAGTTTTTTCCATGGTTCCTGATTTAAAATTAAGTAATTCCCCTCTACTAAGATTGTGTGATCATCAGATTTAACCATTCCTCCATTTTGAATAACGCGGTCAAGACTTCGATCAAAAGTAGGAAACATAATATTGCCACCCTCCAAAATCTTTTCTAAAATCAATTCTAGTCCCCCAACATCAAAGGTTTTTGGTGATCCTTTACGATCATACAAACCAGCCATTTTGAGCTCCTCGTTGGATAGGTGAAATCCATCCATTGGAACAACGCAAGATCCAGAAATTTGCTGCTGTAGTTCATTTGCTAAAGTGGACTTTCCACCTGCAGGAGGCCCTACAATTGCAACAAAACGCCGTCCATGCTTCAAGGGTAATTTAAGTATAGAAGTTATTATGTTTTTTTGCGAAATCATAAGGCTTTCCATCAATAAAAAGTGTAAGCTTATATGCCATAAAAGATATATATCCATCATAATAAGGGTACTTCACATCAAAAATAAAGTATGTTTTAATAATAACTAATACATAAAAGTGAGTTCGTATGAATTATATGTTTTGCGTTTAATGTTAGCAACACCAGCTTCATATATACCCGAAAAGATGTATTCTCGTTTTAACTTGGAATTGGAAAACTAAATGCTGGACTGGCTAGCAAAAGATCACGCGAACGTAGATTTATCACTTTCGATTACCTCTGCGCAAATCATTGTTATGCGCACCCCCTGTGAAACGACTGTTAGAACATCCTTTGGAAGCATGATTGATCGCCCAGCGGTTTATCTGCAACTAGAAACGTCTGATGGTGTTAAGGGTTTGGGCGAAATATGGTGTAATTTTCCCTCCTGTGGGGCAGAACATCGCGCACGATTATTGCAGGAAACAATTCTGCCAGCGCTTATGAGCCAAACTTTCAAAGATCCAGCAACGTGTTTTAATAAATTGAGCACCCAATTCGAACGCTTAGCAATTCAATCCGGTGAATTTGGCCCAATTGCGCAATGCATAGCAGGCATTGATTGCGCCATATGGGATATCATTGCCAAACGCGCGAATGCACCCCTTTATCAGATTATCAACGGGAAACACTCAGTTGTCAAAACTTATGCGAGCGGCATTAATCCCACTGGATCGTTAGAAACGGTAGAGCGTTGTAGAGATCTAGGCTATACGGCATTCAAACTAAAGATCGGTTTTGGAGATGATACAGACTTAAGAAATCTCAAGGCTATAGCTGACAACTTATTAGGTAACGAAGAAATGATGGCAGATGCCAATCAAGGCTGGTCTGTTGAGAAAACAATTAAAATATTACCAAAATTAGCTGCATTTCCACTTAAATGGTTAGAAGAACCAATTATAGCCACCTCACCAGCCAGCGCTTGGCAAAAGATTAAATTAGCTTCTCCTATCCCCCTTGCAGCGGGTGAAAATATCATGGGTACTGAAAATTTTAATAATGCAATCTCGCATGGTCAACTCGATATAATTCAACCTGACATTTGTAAATGGGGAGGAATTAGTGGCAACCTACCTGTAATAAAAAATATCCTCAAATCAGGAGCTAGATATTGCCCGCATTATTTAGGTGGCGGAATTGGACTTGCCACATCGGCCCATCTTCTTGCAGCTGTAGGTGGTGATGGTTTGTTAGAAATTGATAGTAATATAAATCCTCTTCGAGAAGATTTATTTGCACCAAAATTAACATATGGGAAAATAGACATCGGTAACTCTGTTGGTATCGGCATTAGCGATCAACACTATCAAGATTTCCTCTCAGTACATTCAAAAATAATAAAAGTGAATGTAGAGTTAACAAAATGAACTCAAAATACGATTACATCATTGTAGGTTCAGGTTCAGCAGGATCACTCCTTGCCAACCGCCTATCACAAGACCCTTCTTGCAATGTTTTGCTCCTTGAAGCAGGTAAAGTTGATCGGAATCCATGGTTAAAACTACCTGTTGGATATTTTCGTACAATCTATGATCCTCGCTTTTCACGCGTCTTCAAAACAGAACCCTCAGAAGGAGATGGTAATAGAGGCATTTTGTGGCCAAGAGGCCGTATCGTTGGAGGGTCAAGTTCAATAAATGGTTTGATCTATATGCGTGGGCAACATGATGATTTTAATGATTGGCAAGATTTGGGTGCGGAAGGTTGGTCATGGAATAATGTCTTACCTTTTTTCAAAAACATCGAAAACTATCAAGGTGGAGATGATCAATATCATGGTCGTAATGGCGAAATGCCAATTTCAAATTTACGAAACCACAATCCAGCCTGTCATGCATGGTTGAACGCTGCCCAGGAATATGGGCTACCCTTCAATTCAGATTTTAATGGCCAAACAACAAATGGCGTAGGGTATTATCAGCTGAGTATTGGACGAAGATTTCGTGCAAGCTCTGCATCTGTATTTCTAAAACCTGCACTCAAGCGTGAAAATCTGACCTTAAAAACAAATTCCAATGTTACACGTGTTCTATTTGATGGTACCAAAGCAATTGGTATTGAATGGTTGCAGAATGGACAAAAGCACAAAAGCTTTTCAAGCGCAGAGGTTATCCTGTGTGCAGGCGCTATCCAGTCCCCGCAGATTTTGCAATTATCAGGAATTGGTTCTGCCAAACTTCTACAACAATACGGCATCAAGGTTATCGCCGACAGCCCCGAAGTTGGTAAAAACTTACAAGATCATTATCAGATGCGCCAAATCGTTCAAATGACTAACAAATGGTCTTTAAATAACGATGTGCGCAATCCGATCAAACTTGCCAAGATGGGGATTGATTGGGCGCTCAATGGCACAGGCCCTTTAACTGTTGGCGCAGGTCAAGTTGGTGGTGGAGCATCAACATCATATGCCGACCCTGGGCGCCCAGACATTCAATTCAATGTCATGCCCTTATCCGTTGATAAACCAGGCACGCCATTACATAAGTTTTCTGGATTTACGGCATCCTTTTGGCAATGTCATCCAGAAAGCCGTGGAACTGTAAACATTGGTTCTACGGATCCAATGAAAGATCCAATCATTAAGCCGAATTACCTTTCAACAGAACGTGATAGAAAGACAATGATTGAAGGCGTAAAAATGTTACGCGATATTATTAATCAGCCCGCATTTAAACACCTTTGGAATAGTGAAATGGTACCAGGCCCTGGTTATAAATCAGACAAAGAAATATTAAATGCAATACGAAATATGGGTAGTACAGTATTTCATCCTGTAGGTACCTGTCGTATGGGAAATGATGCAAATGCAGTGTTAGATTCTCAATTAAAGGTTAATGGTGTTAAAAATCTACGTGTCATAGATGCATCTGCTATGCCCAAAATCACTTCAGCAAACACCAATGCGCCAACATATTTAATCGGTGAAAAAGGTGCAGATATGATATTGAATGAAAATCGCAGAAACGCCCGTCACTTTGAAGAATTTATTACATGAAAAAACCCCAAAATATAATATTAATTATGGCTGATCATCTGGCAGCACATGCATTAAACCCTTTATGGAAATGCCGTTTGTAAAACTCCAAATCTTGATCAACTTAACACCACATCTCCGATTACTTAACCTAATAACAACAGAGAAGCACATGTCCATAGAAATCAAAAACCCTTCAAATCCAAAAGAAACTGTCGCCTATCATAGTGAAAATACTGCTGAGGAAATTGATACAATAATCACAAATGCAAAATCAGCACAAAAAAAATGGGCCACTGTTCCTCAGCCAGAACGTGGACGCATAATAAAATTATTTCTTGATGCCCTTGAAACCAAATCTGAAGAGATTGCTTTATCAATGACAAAAGAAATGGGGAAAACACTAGGTGAGAGTAAAGGCGAAATCGCTAAAGCAGTGGGTGAAGGCCGCGCCACCGCTGATCGTGCTGGCGCAGCGATTGGCGAAGTTTTGCCCTCGCAAATTGCAGGAACTATTAGCTATACCTTTCGTCGCCCACGAGGCGTCGTGCTAGGAATAAATCCATGGAATTTCCCCTTCAGCACGCCCTTGCGCAAAGCTATACCAGCACTTTTATATGGTAATGCGATCATTCAAAAGCCTGCTACTATTTCACCAGGCCCGCTCTTAATGATGCGTGATATTGCATCTGATTTTTTTCCAAAAGGTTTATTTGATGTTGTAGTGGGAGGGGGTGCTATTGGCCAATCTCTCTGCGAACATCAAGACATTAATGCTGTCAGCTTCACAGGTTCGGTAAACGTTGGGCGTAAAGTAGCCATCGCGGCTGTTTCTCATTTTGCCGAGGTCAGCCTTGAATTAGGTGGCAAAAATCCAGTGATCGTGAACGATAGCCTAAACCTTGATGCAGCATTAGATCAAATAACTGCCGCGGGTTTTGCTGTTTGTGGTCAAAGGTGCACGGCGATCAGTCGAGTAATTGTACATACAGATTTAGAAGCTCAAGTTATCGAAGGCCTTGCAAAACGCGCAAATGCAATCATACCATCAGACGGCACTAAGGACGATGCACAAATGGGACCACTTTCCAGTGATACTCAACTTCATGATGTTAGCGGCTTTGTTGAACGTGCCATTAATGAAGGCGCAAAAATTGCGGCAGGTGGAACAAAAATAAATTCTGATACAGGCGGGTTCTTTTATAGCCCAACCATTCTGAGTGGTGTTACACGTAACATGGAAATAGCACGCAATGAAGTTTTTGGGCCTGTAATGGTTGTTATGTCATATTCAGATATTGAAGAGGCCCTATTTGTTGCCAATGATGTAAGCTTTGGGCTGTCCTCTTGTCTTTATTCAGATCAACTACACGTTGTTGAAAGATTTATTGCTGAAAGCGAGAGCGGAATGTTACATATTAATGGCGGTAGTTTCCCTCAAAACCATCTTCCATTCGTAGGCGTAAAAGAAAGCGCCCTTGGTGTTGGCGGTTCAAATGGAGCCTCTACCATCCAATTCTATACAACAGAACACACCGTTTATAAAAACAGCCTAACTTAAATAATGCAGGTTTCTTTGCAGTACAATGTAAAAGGCACAGCTATAATAGTAATATGACCATTGGTGTTTTTTCATATGAGATAAATCAATGGGTGCATTGCTGGACAAAGTGCAGCATTTTACTCCAAACAAGAATATGAGGCGGTGTTCGATGGCAAAAATATACATTTGTTAAACATTACATAATCAATCTGGCGATAACTACCGCTAGTTTTTGACCCCTACCCTTTGCAAATAAATTTTGCCTGAATGATAATGAGAATGTGCTGAAGAAAGTTTGCCAAGATGAGTACTCAAATGGATAGAGCTGAAATGGGAGTTGCAACTCCCATTTCAGCTCTCCTTATCTCGGGATAAAACCAGTCAAAAACCCCTAGCAGTCATAGGTTTGGCCACTCCTCGATATCATTTAATTCTGGCCGAAAATAGGCAATCATGCGGCCTTCGCTTGGGGCACGGGCACCTGCTTGCCATGGGGCAACCCCATGCAAAGCCAGCCTATGAATCGCATAAGCTTGGCCCGGATCGGCATGAACAGCCACGCGCCGGCAGTTTTCAAAAGCCTCTCGGCGCGCTGCATGATACACATCACTCAGATCAATATCGGACCATTGCGCTACAGGATACGGGGTGAGTGCAGCATGAAACGCTTTGTGCATAATCAGATGCGAGCCCTCCCAGACAACCATCGGGCTAGCTTTAATATCGCATGTGTTCAAGGGCAATCCAAGCACATAGGCATGGGGTTCTCGCAACATGCGGCGTCTCTCTGCACCAACGGGCAAAAGCCCGTCCACATGCGCCGCGTCCCGCGTCAACCGATAGGCAAACCCAGCCTTAGTTTCGCCCTGCCGTGGTTTTGGATATCCCGGATAAATGATTGAAACCTGCGCAGGGTGCAAGGGCTTTGTGACCACGCTTTGAATTAGCTCAGAGACAGGCCCAGCCAGCTCAAAACCTTTAAAGCACCCGTCTTTATCCGAAGGCAAGACGTCTACGCCAACATACCAAGTGCCTTGGCATTGCAACCATTTTTCTTTCAAGGCGGGGTTTTGCGCGGCGCCACTGGCAAATTTTTGCGCCGCGGTTGCCCATTTTTTTATTTCATCATTGGCTTCGAACCGAAGCCAACCTGTTGTTCCAAACATGCCTATCCCAATGGTTTTTGTATGCATATCTTGACGCATCAGAGAATAAAAAACAATAAGCATCAAATTTTGCCGCAGCTACATTTGTCTGGACTTTCGCCTTTTGTGGAGATGAAGTTCGTCGACCTTGGACTACTCTTGGATGGCTATAATATTTATTCATTACTCCTAGATTAATATTATTTCAAGCTCGGAGGGCTAATTACAAAGTCCATTCATTAGTATTCAAAAAGAAGGCACTTTAATTTACTACTTTTAATAATGTTTCAGCAGCTAGCCTACCAAGTTTGTTAGAAGCGTATGGACT
>Ga0102817_1000739_pt1 | contig 8875 bp, 8 predicted proteins | sample ColrivemetaGS555_FD_78193 | JGI IMG/M metagenome (GOLD analysis project Ga0102817, IMG submission 78193) | Estuarine microbial communities from the Columbia River estuary - Ebb tide non-ETM metaG S.555 | ecosystem: Environmental > Aquatic > Marine > Intertidal zone > Estuary | place: USA: Columbia...
TAAAAAAATATAATATCATTGTAATGATATTATATTAAAAACTAATAATTGAATGCAATAAAAAACCTCCCATAGGAGGCTTTTTAAAATTTTCTTAGTATATATTTCATTAATAGACCTTTTTTTAAACGAGCTGGATTTGCTCCAGGATAGGTAATGAATGCTTTTTGATAAAAGCCTTTGGCTTTTTCGAAATCTTTTCTGATTTAAATCATTTGCAGATTTGCTAACTCCTGCTTGGTAAGTTCTCTCCATCTTCCTCTTGGAAGATTCTTTTTTGTTAAGCCTGCAAAAAGAACTCTATCTAATTTTACAACCTTGTAACCTACATGTTCAAATATTTTTCGAACAATTCTATTTCTACCTGAATGAATTTCAATCCCTACTTCAGTTTTGGACTGACCTTCTACGTATGAAACAGCATCAATAAATACTTTTTTACCTTCAATAAAAATATCTCCTCGCAACTTTTGTAAATCCTTTAAATCAAATTTTCTGTCTAAAGATGCATGATATAGTTTTTTTACATCATGTTTGGGATGGGTTAACTTTTTTGCTAATTCACCGTCATTGGTAAATAAAAGTAAACCTGTGGTCATTCTATCTAGCCTTCCAACTGGGTAAATTCTCTCATTTGCAGCATTAGAAACCAACTCCATAACAGTTTTTCTGCCGCGTTCATCGTCCATGGTAGTAATGTAATTCTTGGGTTTATTTAATAAAACATACTTCTTCTTTTCTGGAGTAATAGAAGTACCATCAAAGCGAACTTCGTCTGTTTTTTGAACCTTATAGCCCATTTCGGTAACTAATTTACCATTAACAGTAACACTTCCGTGCTCTATATATGTATCCGCTTCTCTTCTGGAGCATATCCCAGAATTAGATATAAATTTATTGAGTCTAATACCGCCAACATCTACTTTTTGAGGAGTGGTTCTAGGTTTTTTAAAGTCTTTACGAAAACTGTTTTTTTTCTGAGGAGTATTGCCTTTTCTTGCTTGTCGTCCTCCCGACGATTTATTATTTGAATTCATTGTGTAAATTTCGGCAAATGTAATGATAAATTTCTCAAAAATAAATGAATATGAATTTCTTAATTAACTTTTTAGAGTAGTTACTTAAGTGTTTCTATTACCCTGTCTAAAAGCAAACTACTATCTATTAAAACAAGACTAAGTACACCTACTAAAAGTAGTATTTTTAGTGTGTTATGAAGTATGGTATACTCTTGTTTTTTTGATGATTTAACCAACATAAAACCAATGATAAGTAGAGAAACTACAGCTGCATAAAAATAATATTTCATAGATGATATTGCGGGATGATTTAACAGTACTGAAATTGTAATTACCGCAAGAATGATTAAAAAAATAGACAGTTTTTTTGTTTTTGTTTCGCCATAAGCAACAGGAAAGGTTTTATAGTTATTAGCTACTGCACCTTTCATATTTTCTAAATCTTTTACCAATTCACGAACCATAATCACTAAGAATAGAAAAAAAGCATGAACAAAAATGATCTTAGAAAAGTTTCTGAAGTAAACAAAAGTGACAAAAAAAGGTAATATAGTGAGTAATGTAGCAGAAATTAAACCTATTAAAGGATAACGTTTTAATTTGTGAGAATAAAACCAAATACCAAATATATATGTTGAAAAAAACAAGGCTGCTTTCCATGAAACCAGAAAACCAACCAAAAATCCAATAAAATTTAAAAAGAAATAAATAGATAATTTGGTTTCTTGCTTCACATAATTATCTAATCCGGACTTTATGGGTCTATTGATTATATCTGCCTTAACATCATAAAAATTATTAATTATATAGCCTCCAGCTACTACACAAACAGTAGAAAACACAACAAAAAATAGATGCAAATCAAAAACAACATTTGTTATTGATTTTTTTGGAGAAAAAATATAAATTGATACTAAATATTGAGCTATGACAAGAACCAATATGTTGTAGCCTCTTACTACTGAAAGCAAGCTAAAAAATTTATATAATAATGAAGTTTTCCTTACATCCTTCATAAGCGAAGAATTTAAAATCTGTAGACTAATTCTAATTTATAGTCTTTCAAAGAATTTTTAGCTTTTTCATAATCTTGTGCAAAGCCAAGAATGTAACCTCCACCACCAGAACCACATAACTTTAGGTAATAATCATTGGTTTTGATTCCTTTTTCCCAAATTTTATGGAATGCCATTGGAATCATTGGTTTAAAATTGGCAAGAACTACTTTAGATAAATTCTTGACATTGCCAAATAATGAGTTTATATTTCCATGAAGAAAATCATCGATGCAGGCATCTGTATAGGATACAAATTCCTCGTTTAGCATTTTTCTAAACCCTTCATTCTTCATCTTATTCATAAAAATACTGACCATCGGTTCAGTTTCACCTACTTGTTCAGAATCTAGCAAAAAAACTGCTCCTTTTCCTTCTTTTTGTGATGGAATACCGGCTGGTTCAATATTTGTTTTTGAATTAATTAATATAGGTAAGCTTAAATAACTATTTAATGGATCTAAACCAGAGCTTTTCCCATGAAAAAAAGATTCCATGAATGAAAAAATTTCTTTTAATTTCAATAATTTATCTCTAGTTAAATTTTCGAGTATTGTAATTTTATCGTGAGCGTATTGATCATAAATTGAAGCTACTAAAGCCCCAGAACTCCCTACACCATAACCTTGAGGTATGGAAGAATCAAAATACATACCTGAGTCAATATCGTTTTTGAAAGAGGTGAAATCAAAACTTACAAGTTCTGTAGAATTTGCTATTAAATAATTGTAGAGCTTTATTAAATTTTGATTTGATTTTTGGGCTTCCCCAGAAAGTTTAGTGGAAGATTTTAATGCCCCTTTGTAAGAACTGAAGGGTATTGCTAGACCTTTTGAATCTTTTATGATGCCATATTCTCCAAAGAGCAAAATTTTAGCATAAAACAAAGGTCCTTTCATAGGGTGTAATTTTTTAACAAATATACAATAAAATTAATTTTGATTAGGATAGTACACATCACGGTAAAAAGTTGTCCATTCTCCAACTTTCTTATCATTCCTATACTTCCCTTTTGTTTTAATTTTTCCTGTCTTATAATATATTTTCCAGGCTCTTTGTTTAAACCCCTCTCCATAAACACCTTCAACTTTTACTTCACCTGTTGGGTAATATTCTTTATATGGGCCATCTAAGAGGCCATCCTTATATTTTTCTTTTTTTAAAATAGAGCCTTCTGGATAAAAATAAGTCACAAACCCTTTAAAAACTTCTTTATTGGCAACATGAGACTCCGCTTTACCTTCTCTGTACTTTGTTCCATTTTTATAAAAATCAACAATCAAATAAACGTTTCTCTTTTTCTCAGGAAACGGTCTGTAGAATTTACCATTCTCTTGAGTTACTTGATTGTGGTTTTCATCTAACCAAACATAACTTTGAGTGAAGGATGCTGATAGTAAGAATATGAATGCAACGAAAATAAAAAAAGAAAATTTAGAAAGTGCTATTTTCATTTGTAAGCTATAATTTTGAGGCTCCTAAACCAGTAATATCACAAATATAATGATTTTTTTGACAGAACTTAGAGAGCTCATTATCAATAAATTGAGCTATATTTTTAGATTCATTGGCTGGATACAAAACATGAACATTAGCACCAGCATCTAGAGTGAAACACACCTTACTCCCTGTTTTATTTCTATACTTCCAAATAGTATTGATTATTTCTAAGGTATTTGGTTTCATTAAAATAAAATATGGATTGCTTGTTAGCATCATAGCGTGCAAACTCAGAGCTTCACTTTCTACCAAATTTATAAAAGAGTTTATATCTCCGTTTTGTAAAATTTTAGAAATTTTAGCCAAATTTTCATTGGCTTGATCAAATCTTTGTGATGCAAATGGATGATTGTGCATTAAATCATGACCTACTGTGCTGCTCACTTGCTTTTCTCCTTTGTCTACCAATAAAATTGTATCCTGATAGTTTTTAAAAACTTCATGAACTTCATAAGGAAACGGCACACCAAATAAATCTGAACTCCCTTTAATATCTGGATGCTGTCCCCAAACCACCAATGGGCCTTGTATACTTCTACTTGCGCTTCCAGATCCTAGACGCGCCAAAAAAGAAGCTTTTTTGTTTATAAATTCATCTGTTAACTCAATAGGACTTAACGATTTTTCTAAACTCATTAAACACATGGCTATAGCACTCATACCGCTAGCTGAAGAAGCAATACCACTACTATGAGGGAAAGAATTCTCTGAATGTATTACCATATTGTAAGCTATTAAGTATGGGCAATATTCTAGAATTCTTTCAAAGAACTTCGCAATTTTAGGTTTAAAATCTTCTTTCTTTTTCCCTTCAAAAAACAACTCAAAGTTAATTTCATTATTATTGGCTTCAGAAGTACTTTTTAAGGTAAAGTCTATTGTTGTGATGGTATGACTGTTACTCAGTGTAAAACTAATAGAAGCGTTTTTTGGTATTTGTGGTTCTGTTTTTCCCCAATATTTTACCAAAGCAATATTACTTGGTGTTTTCCAGGTAAATGATAGTTTTGTGGTATTATTTACAAGAGATTTTGGAATAAATTGATGTGTATCCAAGCGTTACATTTTGCTACAAATATAGTAGTTTTTGACTTATTTATAAGGCAACTTTTTAAAGGACATTTTCATAATTAATTCAATACCTGTATCTAAATAGAAAAGGGTATTTTTGTTTTTAAATTGTATTCTGTTGGAAAGAAAAATAAAACTATTATGGGATTTTAGAGGGCCTGACGCCCTTAAAACTGCAAAACACCACACCATTCATTTAAAAGAATTTGCTGCAATCGAAAATCTTCCATTTTATGAGATAGATATTAAAGAACAGAATCCGATGCTTTGTGCTGCTTATATTGTAGTTAGTGAATCTGACATGAAAGTATACAGAGATGCTTTGAAACCTCAACGAGGAGAATTGGCGTAAACAGGTATAAGTACCTGTTCTTTTTTTGAAGCTATTGAATTGCTTGACTTTAAAAATTTACAGGACTAGTTGTAACTAATGCACTATCGCTATTGATAAATTTCTGATAATATTAAAAAATTTAAATAAAATTAGTTTTACTTTACAATTAATAATTGTTATATTTAAACAGTGGATTTTAAATCTAAAAAAAATAAAATAATATGAAAAAAATAATTTTATCCCTATTTTGTATTTTACTCAGTAATTTTTCATTTTCTCAAAACTATAATGAATTAATATTAAAATTTAAAACAAATAAGAAACCCAAAAGCAATGAAGTTTTGAAACTTCAAAAGTTTAACAATCCAGACATTAATTTATTGAATAAAAGCAACATAATTGAATCAATAAAATTAACGGGTAACAAGAAAGATAGAGATACATATGTCCTTAAACTCAATTCAAGTAAATCATTAGACGAACTTATCGAGTTGTATCAAAAAACAGGTTTATTCGAATATGTTGAGCCAAACTTTGTAGGTAGTGGCCATGGTTTTCAAACCATACCAAATGACAACTATTTTAGTCGTCAATGGTCACATTATAATGACGGAACCTTCTCCTTATCGAATTCAACCGTTGATGCAGATATCGATACAGATTTAGCTTGGGATATAACACAAGGAGACCCCAATTTAGTAGTAGCTATACTGGATTCTGGAGCTAAATTAGATCATCCTGAATTTTCAGGAAGAATTTGGCTGAACACTAACGAAAATCAGAATGGTTCTGACTCAGATTCAAATAATTACATAGATGATATTAATGGCTGGGATTTTGCGAATAATGACAATGACCCAACAGATGACCATGGACATGGTACAAATGTTACTGGTATTGCTCTTGCATCTGGTAATAACACTACAGGTTATGCAGGTGTAAATTGGAATTCAAAAATTATGATTTGTAAAATATTAGATAACAATAATAGTGGATATTATAGTTGGTGGGCAGAAGCAATTTATTATGCTGTTGATAACGGAGCCTCTGTTATTAATATGTCTGTTGGCGGAAATGGATCATCAACACTTTTGGAAAATGCAATTAATTATGCATATAACAATAATGTTCCCGTAGTTGTGTCAACTGGAAATCAAAATTCAGTAATACAATATCCCGCTAAGTATACGAATGCATTTGCTGTTGGTTCAACAAATTCCGACGACACCAGAACTGTTCCTTTTTTTTGGAGCTCAACAAGTGGAAGTAATTATGGTCCTGAATTAGATTTTGTTGCACCGGGAAACTATATGTTCGGTTTAAGTTATTCATCAAACATTAATTACGATTCATACTGGGGTGGAACATCACAAGCAGCTCCACATGTAGCTGGTTTAATTTCCCTGTTATTATCCCTAAATTCAAATTTAACAGTTGATGAGGTAAGAACAATTTTAGAGGATACCTCTGAGGATGAAGTTGGGGATTGGTTTGACACATCAGGTTGGGATCAATATTATGGTCATGGAAGAATTAATGCATTTCAGGCTTTAACTCATGAAACTCTAAGTGTTAATACTTTTGAAATCAAGGATAAAGAACTATTAGTATATCCAAATCCAACAACATCAGGTAGCAATTTGACAATTTTGAACTTAATTAAAGGAAATAATGTTATAAATATTTATAATATCATTGGACAAAACGTATATAATAAGAGAAATTCCACTTCAAGTAATTCAACAACAATAACTCTTCCTGAACTAAACCCTGGTACTTATTTGTTAAAAATAAATAACCGTTCAGAAAATATTTCTACAATTAAAAAATTGATAATTAAATAATTATTTCCAACAATGCAATAAGCAATTGCTTATTCTCGACTACTTCTGAAAATCCCAGTGGATTTTCAGTTTGGCATGTATTTACAAATTTAATCATCAAACCATGAGGCTAACTGAAGCCCAACCGATAACGAAACCTAAATTATTCAGATAAAGATTTTGCACACAACCAGCCCCCGGTCCAAGCATTCTGAAAATTAAAGCCACCAGTAACTGCGTCAATATTTAACACTTCACCTACAAAAAATAAGTTATTTTGTAATTTACTTTCAAAGTTTTTAAAGTTAATCTCTCTTAAATCTACTCCACCTGCTGTTACAAACTCTTCTTTAAACGTGCTTTTCCCTTTGGCAATAAAAACACTTTTGGTCAGTTGATTTGCCAAAGCATCTATTTGAACATGGCTTAGATCTGCCCAATTAAACGTAGCTGGTATTTTAGCAGCAATTACAAAACGTTCCCATAATCTTTTTGGAATCTCTTCAAAAGGAGATCTAACAATTACTTGTTTTTTAGATTGTTTCTTTTTTAAATTTAACAACACATTTACAATTTTATGAGTAGGTCTAGAGAGCCAATCTACCTGCACTTTATACTCATAATTTTTTTCTGCCAAAACTCGCGCTCCAAATGCAGATAGTTTTAAAATTGCAGGACCACTCATCCCCCAATGTGTAATTAATAATGGTCCTGAAGCTTCCAAATTGGTGTCTACTAATTGAACAGTAGCATTAGGAACCGATATTCCCAACAAATCTTTAATTCTGGGATCTTTAATATTAAATGTAAACAATGAAGGAACAGGAGAAATAATGGAATGTCCCAACACTTTTGACAACTCCCATACCTTTTTACTACTTCCTGCTGCCATTACAACAGCATCACAAACAAATTGTTGTTCTTTGGTAATAAGCAACCAAGAATTCCCTTGCTTTTGTATGCTGGAGACTCCATGATTTTTCAGCACAGAAATTCCTAAACACTTTGTTTTGTTAAGAAAGCAATCTATAATGGTTTGCGATGAATTGGATTCAGGAAAAACACGATTGTCTTTTTCAATTTTTAAAGGAATTCCGTTATTCTCAAACCATTCAAAAGTATCACCTGTCATAAATTGATGGAACGGACCTAACAATTCTTTTTCACCTCTTGGATAAAATTGCACTAATTCTTTGGGCTCAAAACAAGCATGGGTAACATTGCAACGTCCACCCCCAGAAATTTTTACTTTTTGAAGTACTTCTTTACCTTTTTCTAGAATGGTAATATCTAATTCAGGATTCATTTCCTTCGCATTAATTGCTGTGAAAAATCCTGCGGCACCTCCACCAATAATCATTACTTTTTTCATAACACCATATCTGAATATCTTAGAATTGTGGTGTATCCTTTAGTTTTAAAATATTGAGGCGTATCTTCATTACCTGTAGCTAAAATAAAATCTCCTCCCCAAGCACCTAAACTTTTTAGAGTTCCAAAATAGTCTGGAAATTTGCTTTCTTTGACTGTAGGCAACTCAATAATCGAGGAAATGATTTTTTCATGCTCATGAATCAGTTTTTCAAATTCTGAAAGCTTTTGTTGTTTAATAAGTTGTCTAGAAATTTCTGAAACAAGTTGTATTTCGTTATTTGTTTTTTCTCGCTTTTCTTTGAACCTGGCTATTCCATCTTTGCTATCTTGTTTTTTATTCAAATGAACAAAGAATAGTTGATCACTAAAACTTGGTGTAAAATCTACTTTTTTTATGACTGATTTTTGATTCTTAACCTCATACAAAATAGGAGAATTATATTTTGCATTGGCAATATCGTATCCACTTCCTGAAAATGAATTCCACAACAATTGAAAAGCATCAATTTTTGCCCATTGCGCAATATTGTTAATTAGTGTAGAAGAAGTCCCTAAACCCCAATCTCTAGGAAACGTAAGATTGGTTTTTACTTGAAAACCATGTTCAGATTTTAAAAATTCTGGATTCAATTTTCTGGATTCTAATAAAATATCTTGAAGTGTTTCGGCAATAAAATCTGCACTCCCGTCTGAATCAGA
>Ga0102817_1000757_pt1 | contig 8760 bp, 16 predicted proteins | sample ColrivemetaGS555_FD_78193 | JGI IMG/M metagenome (GOLD analysis project Ga0102817, IMG submission 78193) | Estuarine microbial communities from the Columbia River estuary - Ebb tide non-ETM metaG S.555 | ecosystem: Environmental > Aquatic > Marine > Intertidal zone > Estuary | place: USA...
CATCTTTATTTGGATTAGACTCAGCTGCTAAGATTATAGGTGACATTGCCCCTACTTATTTTGTCGCCATCGCTGCTCTAGTATCAGCATTTTTTGGGGTTCAGGCATTTACTAAAAAATAAAAAGGTACGAATGAAAATATTAAAACTAAAAAACCAGTTAGACCTAGCACAAAAGCTAATAGATAGGCTAGAAGCAGAGCTTGACTTATACAAGCAAAAGTATCGTGATGAGATTGATAATAACGAATATAAATCTAAATACAGAGAGTTATTAGATTCGCATTGGGATCAAAAAATGAAACAAAAAAGTATGACTGAGCTAAACTACGACGGTAACGAAGACCGAGGTAGAAATGGCGAAGACGAAAGCCAATACAACTAATAAACATACAATAGCTTAAAACAGTTGTTGACATTATCCTTAAATTTTGAGATAATATCTTTTGAAATTTAAGGATAAACTATGACAAAAATTGACCTAAACGACTACAGGAACTTTGTTCTTAGCGTCACCTCCCCGCCGAGTCTTTCGCTTACGGCATTAACAGATCGTATCCATGATCTACAAACCTCAGATAACAGTCATAATGTAGTTTGGCCTGAGATTCTCACCGCAGCTATCGGCCTTCAGGCCGAAACTGGTGAGTTTGCAGAAATCGTAAAAAAGTGTATCTTTCAAGGCAAAGAGATGGATGCTGACGCACAGTTTCATGCCAAGCGAGAGCTGGGAGATATTATGTGGTACTGGATTCATGCAGTCACCTCACTACGTCTTGACCCAAATGATGTACTTCAGGAAAATATTAACAAACTAGAGCAACGTTACCCAGGTGGCTTCGATATAGCTAGGTCAGAAAAACGAGAAGAAGGAGATATTTAATGGGTAAGAAAAAGAACAATGCTTTTCTTAAAACTCTGGAAAACCATCGCCAAAGCTCTCTGTATAATGAAGAAGCTCCTGGGATGAAGTTTGACTCTGATAAACCAAGAACCGATCTTTTACCTCCTAAAACTATGTTGGAAGTATCACGAGTTCTTGGCTTCGGAGCGGATAAGTACGATGCAGAAAACTGGCGTAAGGTAGAAGAGCATCAAGATAGATACACAGCAGCAGCACTAAGACATATATTTTCTCATATGGAAGGAAAAACGTTTGATAGTGAGAGTGGCCTAAGTACACTAGCTCACGCAATCTGCTGTTTATCTTTTATCTTAGAGATTGAACTAGAAGATACCTTACACCCTGCTGAACATTGGGGTAGCTTTTTCAATGACTAGAGGAGTAAAGAAAAAGTCGTATGAGAAACTAACAGGTACGAATATCAAACACGTTATGGGATTACTGGATGCAGAGCAGCCAATAACTAAAAAAGAAGCGTGCAATATTCTAAACATTAGTTACAATACTACACGTCTAAAGAGTATTATAGAAGAGTATATTGCTGATAGTGAGTATAGAAACAAAAGAAAAGCAGCCAACAGAGGCAAGCCTGCTACTGCTGCAGAGATAACTCATGTCATTGAGCAATTTTTAGATGGTAGTCCTGTTTCGGATATATCAAAAAGATTGTATCGCAGCCCTGGCTTTGTCAAAGCTATAATTGATAGAACCGGAGTACCTGAGAAAAGAACTGGAGAGCAAAATACAGGCAAAGAGTCTAGTAATTTGTTTCTACCAGAAGAATGTGTTAAGGCAGAGTTTGTTCCTGGAGAAGTTGCTTGGTCTACAAAATATGACCAAGCAGCAGAAATAATACAGGAAGAGACTACCTTTAACTACGAAGAAAAGTATGGAGCAAAATGCTACCAGATATATGTACATCAAATGGTAGAATGGAATTCAGAGATGTATGTGTCAGGGTGGCAAGGAGAGATCAAAGGAGGGTTCTACGCGAATGCACTAGCCTACGATCTCGGGAGCTTACAACACCTTAATGCTTATGGCATTGATTTGTCGGGGCTAACGTAAAGAGGTGTTTTATGACATTAGAAGAATTTCTACTATACTATCTGTGCTTTATAGTTTCAGGTAGTATAGTAATGATGTATAGTATATTTTACCCAATATGCTATAATGTAAGAGTGTATGCTCCCGATCATACTGTACTAACTCCTTTAGGGCTGTTACTAAGTATAGTATGTTTTACTACATTTTGTTGTATGATTGGGCCCGGCATGTTATTCTTACTCTCAAACAGAAGAGTATTTATTAAAAGTTTTGTAGAAGGATTATTAAGATGAAGATTGGAGAGCAAATCACACACGCCCTAGAGTTATTTTACCAAGGCGAAATGGCTGCAGCTAAAGCTAATATTGGGGTGTACTTAAGAAACCCTGCAGGTATCGGAGAGCATCCAGATATCATTGCAGCAATCGATACACAAATGGAGGCCTACGCCTCAGCTAAAGAAAAGCTCGAGGCGTTACATGACTTCTCCTAAGGTAGTTACTACTGAAGAAATGCATATGATAGAAATTGCATCTACTAACAAGTCTTTATACTATGCGTATAAAAGAATTGTTCAGTTGCAAGAACTAAATGCGGATCTTGAGCAGGAAAATGGGCTCCTTAGAGATACGATTGAGTCTCTCAGAAGCTCAGGAGATGTATAATGACTACTTGTAATAAGTGCTACTCTTCTAATGTGGAAGAGACAAATGAGATCATGCAGATTGAACATAATAATAGACCTATTGCAGTAATCGTTCCTACGCTAACGTGTTGGGACTGTGGGCATAAATGGACTGACTCTAGGGCTAGTGACATTCTGTATAGAGCAATTCTAGAAGCATCTTAAAAATGTTTCTTGACAAATTCATCAAAATTTGAGATAATAATTTCTGAAATGGGATATAACTTTTATCAACGACAACTCGATAAGTTCGGCACTTGTGCTGGCTATAGAGGCAACTTAAAAAGGAAAAGAAGAATGGCTTGGGATGACGATAAGAAAGCTGAAGCTGTACGCATGTACGAAGAACAAGAACCTACTCCAGAAACAAGTATGGAGATTGTAAAAGAAATCGCCGATGAATTAGACGAAAGTCCTAATGGCGTAAGAATGATTCTCACCAAAGCAGGAGTATATATCAAAAAGTCTCCCGCAGCAGGTGCAAGTTCTGGTAGCTCAACTGGCGGGGGCACAGCCCGCGTAAGTAAGCAAGCTATGCAGGACGAACTAACTGCGGCTATCACTGACTTAGGTCAAGAAGCCGACAATGACATCATTAGCAAGTTGTCAGGCAAAGCTGCTCAATACCTCGCAGGGGTCATGAAAGCAGCCGCCAACTAAGGTTACCCAACCGTAGTACTATGAAAACGCGGATCAACCTTTTAAGGAAGATCCGTTTTGAACAAAGAAGATTTCAAAAACACCATAACGAAATACGGCGATGCCGTAATAACCTATCGAAGTGCAAACTCTAATAAACTAAAATATAATGTTTGCACTCTCGATTTCTCTACTAAGTACATTCAAGGGAAGAAAAATAGAGCACAAGAAACAGAAGACAGTGTCCTACTATTTTGTTGGGATACTGACTCTTATAGACTTTTGCGCCCCGATAATGTTACTAGCATTGTACCGCTATCTAATATACTCCGAAACGGAGATAGATTATGATGGACGAGTGGCAAGCTCCCGAGGAATACAGTAGGATAATACACGTTTCTGAAGATGGTACCCAACAAATAAGACTAACTGTTAATACTTTTTATGGAAAAGAATATCTACATCTAAGAAAGTACTATCAGAGTTTTAACGAAGAGTGGCTCCCAACGAAAGATGGAGTAGCCATGCCCCTCGATTTAAGTAACTCATATGAGTTATTCACCGGACTAGTGGAGATTTTATCTTTGGCTGAAAGTAGAGATAGGGTGCTGGAGTATTTTGAAGATGCTTTCAGCGCAACTTATAATAGTTCTTGACATTTCCCTTAATTTTTGAGATAATACTCTTTCAATTTCGGGAAACACCATGAACATATTTATACTAGACCTTGACATCGACAAGTGTGCCGAGGCTCATGTTGACAAGCACATTATCAAGATGCCTCTTGAGGCAGCTCAGATGTTGTGTACGAATATGTGGGTTGACAAATACTTTGGCTTTGTGCCAGAGAAACTATCAAAAGAACAGCTCGCTGTTCTTAGAGAAGCAAAGAAGAATGAGCCTAGAGACTACCCGTACTTACCTACAATGCATAACCACCCTTGTACTATCTGGGCTCGTGCTAGCTTGGATAACTATGAGTGGCTATACTGCTATGCTCTTGCTCTTAACAGTGAATATGGATACCGATACGGAAAAAGCCATAAATCAGTGCATGATGTCATACTCAAACTCCCAGAGCCTCAGTCCCTACCACGAGTGGGACTTACTCCTTTTGCACAAGCAATGCCAGATGAGCTTAAAGGAGAAGACGCAATAGCCGCGTATCGTAGCTTCTATCATAAGGATAAAGCCACCTTCGCGTCTTGGAAGTTTAGAGGAACCCCCCATTGGTGGGACGAAAATGAAGCCAGTTACGAATCGAGAATAACACGATGAAAGTAAGACCAGATGCACAACAAACTTTAGAGAAAGCTAGTAAGGCTTACTATGAAGGCAGCCCTATTATGACTGATGAAGAGTTTGATGCTCTTGCAGTTGCTAATGGCTGGTCTACTGTAGGATATGCTAACCTAGAGGGGGAGAGGGTACCACATACATATCGAATGTATAGCTTACAAAAGCACATTCAGGGTAGTGGCGAAACTCCCCCTCTGGCTAATATAGGCAAAGATAGTATCGTAGTAACATCTAAACTAGATGGAGCTTCCATTGCCTTAACATATGAAGGTGGAGAGTTAGTACAAGTACTAACTAGAGGAGATGGAAAAGAGGGTATTGATATTACTAATAAGTTTCTCAACCCTACTTGCTACTTAGCCCCTAGAAAAATAAATACACAACAACTTTTGCAGATTACGGGAGAGATAGTCTCTCCCAAAACTATACCCAACGCACGTAATTATGCTGCAGGTGCATTAAACTTGAAGGATGTACGTGAGTTTCTCTCTCGTAATCTCTCTTTCGTTGTTCACGGAGTCTCTCCTTCGCTTACCGATACATATTGTAATGATATGGAGAAGTTACGAGGTGAAGGCTTTAGAAATGTATTACAATCTAACTACAGTGAATTTCCTCACGATGGTACAGTATGGCGTATAGACTGTAATAAAACTTACAGTAAGATGGGCCATACGGCACACCACCCTCGTGGTGCTTATGCCTTGAAGGTACAGAAAGAAGCAGTAAATACTACACTTTTAGATGTAGTTTGGCAGGTAGGTAAATCAGGAGTAGTTTCACCAGTAGCGATACTAGATACTGTAGAGATTGAAGGTGCTATGATAAGTAGAGCAACTTTACATAACATAGCATACATCAAAGATTTAGGGTTAGAAATTGGATGTGAGGTCCAAGTTATACGCTCTGGCGATATAATTCCTCGCATAATAGGACGCACCTAGTAAAAAATAAATCTTGACTTTTGAAACCCTATTTGGTATAATATATGCACATTTTGAGAAAAGAACAACCTTTGAAAGAAATAGTACCACCAACTGTCTGTCCGAGTTGTAACACGGCATTGATCTGGAATAACGATCAACTGTTTTGTGTAAGCGACTCTTGTGACGCTAAGGTGGAGAAAGTAATTCATAATTTTGCTCAGGTTCTCAAGATTAAGGGTTTAGGCCCAAAAACAATTGAAAAGCTAGGGATTTCCTCTATTGAAGAGATTTATTCGCTAGAGTATTCAGATATTGAGAATAGGTTGGGTAGTAAATCGCTCTCGGACAAACTACTCACACAAATAGAAGATAGTAAAAATGTAGGACTGCAAGAGCTACTACCCGCCTTCTCAATACCTTTGTTTGGCCGAACTGCCTCAGAGAAGTTATGTGAGCATATATTTCATGTAAGTGATATAGATGCTGAAGCTTGTAATAAAGCAGGTATCGGACCTAAAACAACTGAGAGTATTCTAAAGTGGAAATCTACAACAAATTGGGCTTTACTACCTTTTACTTGGGAACTAAACCGAGAACGAAAAGTGAGAACCCAACAACTAGGAGAAGTAGTGATCTCCGGTAAACTCACCACATTTAAGACTAAGGCAGAAGCAGGGCCTTATCTTGAAGGTAGAGGATACACACTCAAAGACAATGTTACTAAGAACACTACTATTCTAGTAAACGAAAGCGGAGTTGCTTCCAGCAAAACAAAAAAAGCTGAAGCAGCAGGAATTAAAATTATTACTAATATTTTGGAGATTTAATATGGCAGTACCTAAGTGGACTGAAGATCGTACCAGCGAATTAACTAACTTTGTTGGAGACGAATCCCCCGTATCTCAAGCTACGGTTGCGCAAGCCGCAGACTCGCTTGACACAAGCCCTCGTTCGGTTTCTTCTAAGCTGCGTAAAATGGGCTTTGATGTAGAGCTTGCCTCTGCAACTAGCACACGCACCTTTTCAGAAGAAGAAGAGGCTACTTTGGCATCATTTGTTGAAGGAAATTCTGGACAATACACCTACACTGAAATCGCAGACACGTTTGCAGATGGCAAGTATAGCAACAAATCCATTCAAGGTAAAATCCTATCCATGGAACTTACCGATCACGTTAAGCCAGCTGAAAAGCCTGTTAGCGTGCGTACCTACAGTGAAGATGAGGAAGCAACTTTCTTATCACTAGTAGCTGATGGTGCATTCGTAGAAGATATCGCAGAAGCTTTAGACCGTCAGGTCAACTCTATCCGAGGCAAAGCTCTGTCATTTTTACGAACGGGAGAGATTGACGCAATCCCTGCTCAACGAGAGACTAAATCGGCATCAACTGTTGATCCACTAACCGAACTTGGTGATATCTCAGCGATGACTGTGGAAGAAATTGCATCAGAAATCGATAAGACTGAGCGTGGTGTTAAAACTATGCTTACTCGTCGTGGCCTCGTGGCTGCGGACTATGATGGCGCTTCTAAAAAAGAAAAAGCTGCTGGCTAATCTTTTCCCCTTGTTAGACGAGGCGGGTTTACCCCGCCTTTTCTTTCACTTAAATTTAGGATAATATGAACATAGCATCTGCCCTACTCAGTTCTGTCATTAGAGAACAGGATTTAGAAACCTGGGGCAACTTGCAACTAAATTATCTACCTAAAGAATTTCACGTTATTTACCGAGCTATCTCTAAGCATTTTGAGGCAGAGAACGGCCTGCCCACTTTCGACGATCTTAAACTAAGCATCCCTAGTCGGGAAGTTAAAGAGAAAGTGACTGCTATAGAATCCTTAGAAATAGATTCGGAACCTTACCTTCTTTTAGAATATCTTAAAAACGAGTACACTCAAAGTGAGCTACTAGACGAAGTAGAAAAGTACTTAGATCAGTCCGTTGCAATGACGAGAGCTGAAGAGAACATAGAAGCATTCGAGAATATAGTTCTAGATATTCGTAATAAAGTAGAATTAGATACTGAAACAGTCAGTATGCAGAAGATTACTATTTTACAGTCGGAAGAAGAACTACAAAGTTATATACCTTTAGGTCTCAATGACGAATATGACCAGTCTATGCGCTTTTCCAAGCAAGACTTAATATTGCTTGGTGGTCGTAGAGGGGCTGGTAAGTCTTTTACTTGTACTAATATTGCTGTTAATCAATACTTGCAAGACCATAGTTCTTTATATTTTACTATTGAGATGACTAAAGAACAGGTATTTCGCAGAATGGTTTCTACTGCCACAGGCATCCCTATCAAGCGAATGCAGGACAGGATGATTTCAGATATCGAGTATGATATACTTGCTAAGTTTCAAGCTGGACGTTTTGAGGAGAGTGATAAAGTACTAAAGAGATTCTTTGAGACTAGAAACTTTGAAAAATTCCATGAAGAAGTAACAAGGCTAGAACTTAGACAGAAGGCTCAAATGGATATTGTTTATGAACCTTCGTTGACATTGGCAAAGATACGTTCAGAGATCGAGCACAGAGTGTCAACTCAGGATGTTAAAGTTGTTATTGTAGACTATTTGAATCAAGTCAAGCGTGGTGGCCCTCCGAGTAGGAATGGTCAATATGATTGGACAGAACAAATAGAAGTAAGTAAGGCATTAAAACAGTACGCACAAGATTATGAAGTGTTAATCTTTTCTCCATATCAAACTGATGCAACAGGCGAAGCACGCTTCGCAAAAGGCATACTAGACGCAGCCGATGCTGCTTTTTCCTTGGAGACTTGGAATCCTTCTGACAATTGTATTACTATGGATTGTAAAAAGATGCGTAATGGTTCTATGGATAGTTTTACCAGTGAGATAGATTGGGATACTTTAAAGATTGGCCCACGTTCGGCACTCAGTCCAAAAGAGAAAGCCGCACTAAGAGAGGAAATGGAAGACGATGAGTGAAATAGATACAAGAATACGACAGATTTTAAACAACGAACAAATACGGCAAGACAATACAATAGAGCTTATAGCTAGTGAAAACTATACAAGTCAAGCAATTATGGATCTTTGTGGTAGTATTTTTACAAATAAGTATGCCGAAGGCTACCCAGGAAGGCGCTATTATAACGGATGTGCTAATATGGATGCTATCGAGGAGTTAGCGATTAGGCAAGTTAACGAGATATTTAAGTCTAACTTTGCAAATGTACAGCCCCACTCGGGTGCTAACGCCAATACAGCTGTTTATCAGGCATTCTTAGAA
>Ga0102817_1000762_pt1 | contig 8734 bp, 9 predicted proteins | sample ColrivemetaGS555_FD_78193 | JGI IMG/M metagenome (GOLD analysis project Ga0102817, IMG submission 78193) | Estuarine microbial communities from the Columbia River estuary - Ebb tide non-ETM metaG S.555 | ecosystem: Environmental > Aquatic > Marine > Intertidal zone > Estuary | place: USA: Columbia...
AATTAATTGGTAAATCAAAATTAGTATCAAAGTTAAACTTGTCAGGATTTATATCTATATCATACATTTTAGTTTGCGATACAAGACTTGATGGGTTTAGTTGTAAAATAGAAGAGTGTGTAAAAATATTTTGTAGAAAAAAAGAAATCTTCATTAATAATATAGTATATATTTGCTTATTTTTAAATTGTACCTAAATGTAGTATTTAGAAGATTTATTTAAATTTTTTTTTTATATATATACTATATAAATATACATGGGTCAAGCAGCACCGATACCAGGACCACTCGGTCCTATAGGACCAAAAGGAGATATAGGACCACCAGGTAAAGACAGTACAGTTAGTTGGACTGATTTCACCGAAACGCAAAAATCAGATCTTATAAATAAATTAAAGGCGTTTAATGAATTCAAGGGGCTAAAAGGAGATATAGGACCTATAGGACCAAAAGGAGATATAGGACCACTAGGACCACTAGGACCACAAGGACCACTAGGAGATATAGGACCACCAGGACCACTCGGGCCTATAGGACCAAAAGGAGATATAGGACCACAAGGACCACAAGGACCACAAGGACCAGTTGCTTGGAGTACTTTCACTGAAGCACAAAAATCAGAACTTATAAATAAATTAAAGGCATTTAGCGAATTCAAGGGCCCACAAGGACCACTAGGACCTATAGGCCCACAAGGACCACAGGGACCACTAGGACCACTAGGACCTATAGGACCACAGGGACCACTAGGACCACTAGGACCACTAGGACCTATAGGACCTATAGGACCAAAAGGAGATATAGGACCACCAGGAATACAAGGACCTATAGGACCAAAAGGACCACTAGGACCAAAAGGAGATATAGGACCACCAGGAATACAAGGACCTATAGGACCAAAAGGACCACTAGGACCACAAGGACTAGGATATGATTCAGACCCAAGTAAAGCTTTCTTGAAAAGTAATAGTTTATGGTGCGCTGATGGAGAAATGTGTAATATACCGAAAGGCAAAAAAGGATTAGAAGTTTCTGGGAACAACTTCTTACATTTTGGCGCTGGATTAGAGGGCAAAGATGAGGCTGCTGGTAAAATTGGATACGGAATCTGGACTCCTGACGCTCTTGACATTGTTGGCGGAGGTAAGGCTGGTTCAACAAGACAAGTGAGAATTTGGGATAAATTAAATGTGGATAATATGCAGGTATATGGAAGCGTGGCCGTGGGTGGTAATATAAACGTAGCTGCAAAACTGCTGGCGGATAATATAGTAACAAACAAAATTTGTAGTCAAAGTGGAACAACCTGTTTAGAATTAAAAGACGACGGTTTTGGATTTGTTGTAAGAAACAAATCAGGTAATGGAACAGCTATACAAGGTGATGGAAACGTAGTAGGCTACGCCGCAGGAGGCGCTGTTGCATGGCAGACAGGTACAGGTTATGGAAATTCAACAGTAAATTTCATGAAGAATTATAAATATTAATACCTTATTCGCTATAAATCCTAAAGGAAATGAAAGCCTAGAGCTAAATAGTTCCTACCACACTTCGTTCACAGGATATCTCCATAATAAATGCCTTCATCCCACTTTGTCTCCCAAATGGCATTCCCAAATCACTTGCCAAAGCATCCTTGAAGATTTAAAATGCCGGTTTTTGTGTTCGTAATTAATTTAATTACAATTATTAATGGAATGAATAAATCTTTACCCAGCTTAGCTCAAGAGGCAAATTTAAGCGCGCCTTGTGAAATTCAAGATTACATAACTAAACTTTGTTGAAATAAAATGCTGTAATCCGGTATTTTAAATCTTCAAGGGTGTAAAACTGGTGATTTTTTAATTTATTTAAAATTTTTTTTTTATTTATATACTATATAAATATAAATATAAATATATAATGGGCCAAGCAGCACCAGGACCACTAGGACCTATAGGACCAAAAGGAGATATAGGACCACTAGGATTAAAAGGAGATATAGGACCACAAGGACCACTAGGACCTATAGGACCAAAAGGAGATAGTGGTTCAGTTAGTTGGAATGATTTCAACGAAGCGCAAAAATTAGAACTTATAAATAAATTAAAGGAGTTTAACGAATTTAAGGGACCACAAGGTCCTATAGGGCCACCAGGAAAAGACGGAACAAACGGAAAAGATGGAATACAAGGACCGATAGGTCTAGGATATGATTCAGATCCAAGTAAGGCTTTCTTGAAAAGTAATAGTTTATGGTGCGCTGATGGAGAAATGTGTAATATACCGAAAGGCAAAAAAGGATTAGATTGGGGTTTCGGTGGTAGTAAAATTTCTGATGATGGAAATCTTAGAATTGAATCTGATGATACCATCTATACGAGAGTCAAGGGTAAAGATGTGGTTACTACATCTGAGGAACGTGTAATCATGGATAGTGGCAATCCAGCTGGATTTTCAATGTTCGCTCTTCAGAATAAAGGACTTTTATTTAGAAACGGAGATACTAGACCAGATGATGGAGGTCCAAAGATGATGACATTAAGAAATGACGATGGTTCTTTACGTTTAATGGCGTCAAATAATGAAATACAAGTTCCTGGGAACAACTTATTACATCTTGGCGCTGGATTAGCGGGCAAAGAGGGTGCTGCTGGTAAAATTGGATACGGAATCTGGACTCCTGACGGTCTTGACATTGTTGGTGGAGGTAAGGCTATTGGAGAAAGATCCGTTAGGATTTGGGATAAATTAGATGTGAATAGTATAAGAACTGATAAGATTTGTTCACGTAATGGTAGAAATTGTATTAATCTAGATGATAATAGATTTGATAAATTAAGTAACAATCAAAATAATTCAATATCTCTTGAATTTACGGGTCCGAAGGCAAATGGGTTTATAGTCGCCCGTGGTGACGGATTTTTAACAGCTAATAATGCTGATAAGACGCAAATAGCGTACGCTCTTAAAGCATGGGGTACATGATAGAAAATTCATTTGTTATCTTCTTTGAATTCTTCTGTTATTTATCAATTATCCTTATTTAATAATTTGTTATTAAATAGAAACGCAATTAAGATGTAATATTAAAAACTCGACTTTAATCTATAGCTAAATGTTCTAGGACGCTTAGCTAAAATATATGCTATAACTTTTTCATTAATAAATTATAACTCCTTTATTGGTATATATGCCAGCAACTAACCATCCAAAAGAATCAACTTCAATTGGAAATACATCAAAATTATTATTTTCCAAGATAGATATATTTTTCCAATTACATTGACCATTTATAATTAACAATTCATCTGCTAAATTTACAATTTCATTTACGATTGGAATATGGTCTTCAGATGAAACTTCTTGTTCTAATTTGATTAGAAGTGTAAGCAAATGTTTAATAGACATAATGTAATTTATAAATACTATTATTTATAAATTTTTCAATTTAATTTTATGCATGCTACTTGTTAATTTTATAAATTAACTTTTCATTCTTTTCATTTAATTCATTAGCCTGTTTATTATAAGCTTCTGCTGCATCTAATTCATTTTCAAAAAATCCTATATGAATTTGTTTTTTATTATGAACTAAGACAGCTCTATATTTACCATTTTTTTTAGATAATGTTACACCATGATATTTAGAAGATTTACTTTCCATCTTTTTATCTTGAATTTCTTGATAAATATCTTTTGGAATAGTTATATAATCAGGGATATCATTTAATACATAATTCGTATTATTATTTTCATTAAAATATAAAGCTTGTTGATTATAAATTTTTGCACATTCAAGTTCATTTCCATTATTACCTAAACTATAACTTTTTTTATTGTATTTTATGGACACAACATAATATTTTCTAGTAGAATCATAACTGACACCTTGATATTTAGATGTAACATTTTCTAATATTTTTACTTTAGTTTCTGTTGGAATATCTCTTGGAACAGGAACGTAATCTTCAATATCATTTAATGCATATATTGATTCTTCTGTTTGATTGATATACACTGCGTAATCATTATAAGATTTTGCAGCATCTAATTCCGAATCAAAATATCCTAAAAAATGTGTTTTATAATCTTTTTTTAATTTACAACTCCATTTTTGTTTTGTTTCCTCCCAGCATACACCTTTATAATTACCTGATTTATTAGACATTTGTTGAGCATTTAGTTTACATTTTTTAGAGTTTTCTTCTTTAATTTCTTGTTGTAAAACAGTTTCATTATTTATTTCATCTAACTGTTTAGTAATATTTAAGTCTATATTTGTATTTTTAAATTCAGTATAATCTTTAAAATTATATTTTTGAGAAAATGTTATACAATTTTTTATGGTTTTAATAGTATAAGCCAGTTCAAAATCATCTTTAATATAAAACCACTCGCGACGATTTTTGATTCTAAATGATTTTAGTGCTAAATGGATAATTTTTTCAGAAAATTCAGTGTTATTAGTTTCAAATCTACAAACAATTTTTAAAGAGTAAGTACTTGAAGCCGTATTTAAATTTATAAGTCTTCCATCTGGTTTCAGTGCTAGACCTATTTTATAATGACCTAATGTAGATGTATCATTAATTAAATAAATATATCCAGATTCATTACCAAACCCATATGTATCAGGTTTATTTTCTAATTGTTGAATTAACTTGTTTTTATCATCTAATTGTTTGTCTTTTTCTTCAAGTTGTTTCTTTAATTCTACTGATTCATTAAATATTATGTCGTCAAGAATATTTCCCGCCCATTTTCTAAATTTCTTGGCTACTTCTTTTTTTGAAGTATAAAGTAAACGATAAACACCTTGACTTGTTAAAAATAATGTTTCCTGCTTACGTTTTATCGTGTCGTACGTAGTACGTACAACGACCTCGTCTCCATCAAAATTCATTATACTTGTTCTAATATTGACAATATTCAAGGCTTTACCTATATCACTTGCTTTAAAACAATAAAGTTTTTTATTATCTATTTCTTCAGTAATAATAGATATTGGATTGTTTTCGAATGCTTTAACTATACAGTTATTATCTTCTTTGATTTCATCTGTCATTTATCAATGTTGTACGTGATGTTTATATCCTTATTTAAGAATTTGTTTTTAAATAAGAAAGGCAACTATAATGTAATATTAAAAAATGTTTCAAGAGACTTTTTAAAGTTAACTCTAAACCCATAACTAAATGCTCTAGGCCGCTTAGCTAAAACGTATGCTATAACTTTTTTCATCATTTTTGATTTGTCAGTTTTATTTGGTATTTCGTCAAATTGCATAATATCATTATCTACCAAGACAAACAGCGTGGCAGTGACACAAATCGCGCTGCGTTGTGCACCAGCATAACAATGAATAAGAATATTTTTATGTTCTGTTAAAAGTTTTTTGAGGATAAATGGTAAAACTGTATGAAAGTATTGTTCCATTATATAAATATCTTGATCCAAGAGTGAATCGTATACGGGAATTCTAAATGTTTCTAATTTGTTTAAACCATGATTAACTGGGTCTAATATATCATAAATATACGGTAAATCAACTGAGCAATTAATGACAACTGAAATATCATTATCTTTTAAAAACATGGGGTCTAGTGCCGATTTATAATTTCCTAACCATAAAGCACCTGACTTTTTATTCTCTGGAATGATATTATTAACATTTTCAATTAATTTATTGATATATGATATCATCGTTATCTTATGATAACTTATAAAAAAATTTTACGAATTTACTTAATATAAGTCGTAAATAATATACAAGTAAAAAAAAAAAATTAAATTTAAAATTAATTTACTTGTATATAATAAGAATGTCAAGTAGAAAAATCGCAACTAATTCTATAGGTTATCGAATTATTAAAAAAGACGACTCTTATAATGACAGTGATAATGACAGTAATACGGAAAGTGTCTCGTCAGGATATTCGTCAGAAGGTGGTGGTAAATACAGATTTACATCTATAGTTGAATCTGGGTATAAGAAACCAAGAGAAGGAAGTAAACAAGACAATATGACAAAAGAGCAAATAAAAGAAAAACTTAAAGGGTATAAAGCTTTAAAAACGATACAAGATAAACGATATCTACTAAATCTAAAACCATTTAAAGTATGGATAAGATATTTTAACACTACTACAAAAGAATTTAGAGTTGGAGGTTTACTTAAGCTAGTTGACCCCGAGTTAAGATACATTATGTTAGTAAATACTAGCAAGAATTTAACTTGGTCTGTTCAATTAAAAAATAACATTATATTTGTTCCTAGTAACATTGAAGAGAAAGAACAAGAAAAAGAACAAGAAAAAATGACAAAAGAAAAGTTGTATAAACTATACAAAGCAGGTAAATTAAGTAAACGTTAATCAAATTTTTTTTTTCTTTGTTAATTATAGACACTTAATATTCTTAATGTCTTCTACGTCAACTTCTCATGAAAACGCTGAAATAAAACCATACATATTACATAACAGAATGCCACCAGAAATGCAGTTAGCTGGTTGTACACATTCATCAACTGTTATGTCAGAAGGTACACCAGGGGTACCAGGAGGCCAACAATCACAATTATTAGGGCATCGTTTTGGATTCGGATATAATCATATATACCCTTATTGGGGAGCTTATGGTGGCTACGGTGGCTATGGTGGCTATGGATTCGGACATTATCCGTACAGAGGATATCGAGGATACCCGTGGTATTTATTTTAAATAAATGAAGTTTAAAATTAATTATTATTCATACAAATATGAATAAGCGACTTTTAAAAGAATTAAGAAGTTTGATTCTAGAACAAAATAAGAAACCATTATTAGAAAATAATTACTTGATTTCATACGATGAAGCAAATGTGAATAGAGTATACACTATTATTAAATGCCCATATGATTCCGTATATAGGCATAAATTTGTTCGATTAGATTTTGATATACCAGAAGATTATCCACATTCTCCTCCAAAAGTTACATTTGTGAATTACGATAGTGTTAGAATACATCCAAATATGTACGAAGATGGTAAATGTTGCAGTACAATTTTAAATACATGGCCGAGTGACAATGAAAAATGGACGAGTTCTATGAGAATAGAAACTGTACTTTTAACTTTTCATAGTTTTTTTGATAATAATCCATATACATATGAACCCGGTGGTAGAGATGATTCAAGTTATACAGAGTATGTTTTATTTCAAAGTTGGAAAACATGTTTATTAAGGTATATACGAGACTATTCACAACCTGAATTATTTACAACATTTATTCATAATTATCTTATGGTATATGTAGAAGATATATTTAATGACTTGACAGAATTAATGGACGAATATCCTTATGGACCTAGATTTACACGTTGTTTTGAAATAGATAATTATACAATTAATTATGACCATGTTATTTACCTTCTTGAACAATATTATCAATATATTGACTATAAAGAAAATTATTTACAAAAAGGTGAAGATATAGATTATGATACATTTATTAATAAAGATTACAATTGTAATATTTGTTTTGATACAAATGAAACTTGTGATAAAATCATTGATTTATCATGTAAACATTCATTTCATATTAAATGTATTGATACTCATATTAATAATAATGGTACTATATGTTCTTTATGTAGAAGTGATATAAACACCTATGACTTGAAACAAATTAAAGGTTCATTAAAAAGAACTTTAGATGATTGGATTATAAATCCTCAAACTAAAAGACGTGTTAAAGTTGGAAGTAGAACATATCAACGTTTACTTGACGAAGGTATTATTCATATAACTGAAATTTAATTTAATTTTTGTGTAATTAACTTTTGTTAGCACTGATATTCAACTTCATTTGAATATTATTGAGTATATCATTTTGTAAGACTGAACTTAATGCTTTTTTAACAGCTCCTTTGTTTAGTTCTTTTCTTAATTGTTTAATCGCATCTTCATATAAAGAATAATCAAATTCTTCATCTTCTTTATATTTTTGTAAAAATTCCTTCAACTTTGTTTTTAGTGTATTTAACATAGGGTCACTTAGTACTTCGCATGTATCTTTTAATCCTTTAATTACTGTTACTGTATTACCTTCGGTATCTTCTATAAAACAATTATATGTTGGTGGCTTCTTTTTTATATATTTAACAGCGTGATTTTCTGGGTGTTCTTTATCACATATAACATCTTTAATATAATCAGTAAGTAATAAGTTTAACTTTTCTGGATTTTTAGGTGTAACATCATCATATTTCTCTATTAAATGTTTCATTTTCTCTGGTTCTATATGTGAAATATCTAATTTAGTTATAGGATTTATTTCTATTTTTACATTTATATAAGTATTATGATCACCACCAATAATCGATTGATTAATTGTTTGATGTTGATTATTCTTTAACTGTTCTATATACTCATGTAATTTATGTAAATTCTGTAATAATTCTGATTTACATCTTTTTTCATTTAAATGAACTTGTAATGATTGTTTTTTCTTAAATTCATTTTGACATAAATTACACTTTAATATCATCATTGTCCTTGTAGACTGGATCTTATAATATACTAACAATTTTAATTTATTTAATTTACGCAAACATTTAATACTAAAAATCGTGAAAAATATACAAATATACATTTTTCAAAGGATAAAATAACAATTTAATAAAAACCAAATAAAATATTTTGAGTAATTACGCAAACATTTAGTAGTAAAATTCATTATTTAAATGATTTATAACAATTTTATCTATTAA